>VFSW01003302.1_pt1 | contig 24214 bp, 27 predicted proteins | sample 5358111 | NCBI WGS metagenome assembly VFSW01 (sample SAMN11554181, study PRJNA540505) | mine drainage metagenome | isolation source: sediment from site ElyBrook_90M | place: USA: Ely Copper Mine, Vershire, VT | collected 2017
GCAGAATTTGGTCGTGGACGGAACGAGGCCCTCCTTCGGGAGGGCTTTTCGTTTTTGTAGGATGCGGCATGGCTTCTAAAGACGTGAGGAAAGCCCGGGGATGTACGCGGGATGAGGCGTCTTTCCCCGTCGCATTGCCGGCGTCGGAAATGCCGGGCGGCTACGCCGAAATGCTCTCCGCTCTCAAACAGCGGATCGGGCAGGAAAGGCAGCGGGTCGTTTTTTCCGCGAACGTCGCCATGGTCGCTTTGTATTGGGACATCGGGCGAGCCATCCTTGAGCGTCAAGATCAGAAAGGTTGGGGCTCGAAGGTGATCGACCGCCTTTCGCACGACCTTCACGAGGCGTATCCTGAGATGAAGGGATTCTCGCCGCGGAACCTCAAATACATGCGGGCTTTCGCCGCCGCCTGGCCCGACGCCGCAATCGTGCAACGGGTCGTTGCACGATTGCCCTGGCGCCAGAACATCGCCCTGCTCGAGCGCCTCCGCGACGCAAAAACACGGCTTTGGTACGCGCAGGAAACCTTGCGCAACGGCTGGTCGCAGCCGATCTTGGCGTTGCAGATCGAAGGCCGCGCACATGAACGGCGAGGGAAGGCGCTGAGTAATTTCAAGGAGATTCTCCCGCCGGCCCAGTCCGACATGGCCGCCCAGGTCTTCAAGGACCCATACCTTTTCGATTTTCTCGGGACGGCCGATGCGCGCCGTGAACGGGAGGTCGAGCAGTCGCTGGTGGACCACATTCAGAAGTTCCTGCTGGAACTGGGAACGGGTTTCGCTTTCGTCGGTCGTCAGGTCCACCTGGAAGTCGGTGACGACGACTTCTATGTGGACCTGCTCTTCTACCATCTGAAGCTGCGATGCTACGTGGTCGTCGAGCTCAAGGCCGTGCCTTTCAAGCCTGAGTTCGTGGGCCAAATCAACATGTACCTATCGGCCGTGGACGATCTGCTGCGCCATCCAGAAGACAAGCCGACCATCGGACTTCTGCTGGTCAAAGAGAAGAAAAAACTCATGGTCGAGTACGCTCTGCGCGGCATCCAGAAGCCGATCGGCGTCGCGCACTGGGAAACAAAGCTCGTGGAGTCCTTGCCGGCCGATCTCAAGGGCGTGCTGCCCACTGTTGAAGAGCTGGAAAAGGAGCTTGAGAAGGAGTGAGCGTGGGCGGCGTGGTGGTGATCCATTTGGCCTCTGTTCTTTGATGGGAATATCTCTTTCAGAAGTTTCTTGCGGCCTGGGAAGTGATCGGGCATCAGATTTGCCTGTAAATATCGCGCCATCACCGAGCTACCCAAACAGCCATTTTCTTTGATGGGTGTTTGATGGAAACGAGAGCCGGGATAAATCCGTCACGGATCGTGACTGGGATTCTTCTTCTGCGTTGAGCGCAGGATTTGATTGAGGCGGCTCGTCGTCACGCCGAGCTGCTTGGCGATGTCTTTGCGCGTCAGAGCGGGGAAGTCCAGCAGTTTCTGCCGGCACGCTTGAGCTAAGAGGATTCGGTCTTTGAGAGATCGCATCGTGGGCAGATTGAAGGCTTCACGAGCGGCTTCGTTGAAAGCTTCTTTCGGCAAGAGGCGCTTCTCGCCTTTGGCTGTACTCAACTGGCCGAAGAAAAACTCGAATAAAAGGCCTTTCCCGTTTTGAAGAGCGTCCGACTCGGGCAGCCAATTTTGACATCTAATACATCTAGGACATCATTCGTGGGCGACGAGTTATGCTTGACGCCGATCTTGCGGAGGTCTACGGCGTTTCGACGAAGCGCTTGAACGAGCAGGTCAAGCGCAACCGCGACAGGTTTCCCCAAGATTTCATCTTTAGGCTGACGGCGTCGGAGGCCCAAGGCCTCTTGCGTTCAAGGTCGCAATCCGCGACCTTGAAAAGAGGCCAAAACATCAAACACTTGCCATTTGTATTTTCGGAGCACGGCGCCGTCATGCTGGCGAGCGTTCTGAACTCCCCTGTTGCTGTTGCCGCCAGCCTCCAAGTCGTCAGAGCCTTTGTCCGGTTGCGAGAACTGATTGCCGAGCGGGATGGTCTTGGGCGGAAAGTAGCCGATCTTGAGCGTCGGGTCGGCGGCAATTCTGCAGACATAGGACGGATTTTCGATGTCCTTGAAGAGCTTGTTGAGGCGCCCAGCCCGTCAAAGATGAGGAAGATCGGCTTTGTCCCATAGCGCCGGATTTAGGGCGCGAAGCCAGGTTCTAATATTGTCGGTTTCGGGCAGCCAATCTGAACTATACGTATAATCCACGTTGACAGAAGAGCCCTCCTGCCTGGAGGGCTCTTCTCTTTTCTATCGGGAACAAAATGGCGGGCCCAATCGTATATATAAGTGATGAGCGATTTGCCGCCTGCCTTAGCGCAGATACGACCCCGCATTTTCACCATTCGGAAGCGGCGCGTCATGCTCGACGCCCAGTTGGCGGAGTTCTACGGCGTTACGCCTAAGCGCCTCCGCGAGCAAGTGCGGAGAAATCGGGAGCGCTTCCCCGACGACTTCATGTTTGAGTTGACGGTCGAGGAGGCGGAGAAGGTGGTGCCGCAAAATGCGGCGCCATCGCCGCGCTCTCTCCTTGGCGGACATCTCCCTTGGAACGGAGGGCTTTTTGTTAGACTGCTTCCTCAGTGAAAACCATAATCGGCAGAAAAGCTCCGTTGCTTTTCATCTCGATCTTAACGATCCCGATCCTTTGCGCCGCCCAGCCGCCTGCTGACGTGCAGTCGCGGCTTGACGCTTTCTTGAAAGGGAAGCCCGGCGGTATCGCTGCGGTTTGGGTCGACGTTAACGGGGCCACATTCTTCCAGTCAGGCAAGTTCGACGTGGGCGATGCGCGTCCCATCACTCCAAATACGCAGTTCGAGATCGGCTCGGTCACGAAAGTATTTACCGGTCTCTTGCTTGCCGAGAGCGAGCGGCTTGGCAAGGTCTCTGGTTTTGATCCGGCGGCAAAATACCTGCTGCCCGAGAACGACCCCGCAGCGTCGGCGCTGAGTAAAATCACCTTGCTCTCGCTTGCGACGCACAGCGCGGGTCTGCTCCGCCTGCCGTCGGATTTCAGCACGGCGGAATCGAGCAATCCCTACTCGGGAGTGGACCGCTCCGCGCTCGTGGAGTCATTGCGGCGCGATGGCCCGGGCGCTCCTGTCGGGCGCGCGATGGTCTACTCTAATTTCGGCGCGGCGCTTCTGGGACAGGCGCTTGCCGCGGCGTGGGGACAAACCTATGCTGACGCGTTGCGCGAGCACGTGCTTCATCCGCTCGGTATGGATGCCACGGTCGTCGCGTTGTCGGGTACTAAACCCGCGATCGAGCTTGCGCCCGGTCATTCCGACGGCCGGCGTGTGGGAAACTGGGAGTTCGACGCCTACGCGCCTTGCGGGGCGCTCCGAAGCACGACCCGCGAGCTTGCGAAGTGTCTTCAGGCAGCCATCGGCGGCAAAGCTGCGCCTCTGCATGCCGCGTTTGTCGCGGCGACGGCGCCGCAACGCGCGGCGGACGAAATCGGCGGTTCAATCGGATTCGGCTGGCTTATCACCGATGACCCGAAGCGGCCGATCGTTTGGCATAACGGCGGCACGGCCGGTTATCGCAGTTTTGTCGGCTTCACACGGTCGGGCGGCGGCTCGGCGGTCGCCGTGCTGACGAACCATAGCGCAAGCGTCGATGAACTCGGGTTCTCGTTGCTTGGCGGCAAGTTCCCGCATCGCGCGCGCAGCGTTGTAAAGGATGCGGCTGGCTACGTCGGGAGATACGCGATTACGCCGACATTCGCCTTGACGGTCACCGAAAACGATGGCGCTCTATATGAGCGGGCGACGGGTCAACCAATGCTCGAATTGCGCGAGATCGGACCGGATCGATTTGCCATTTCCGGCGCGCCAGCAGAGATTTCGTTCGAGCGCGACAGTGCCGGCAAAGTCGTCGCGCTCGTGCTTCACCAGAATGGCCGCGATCAGCGGGCGCCGCGTGGCAAGCTTCCTCCTATGCCGAAGGAGATAGTCCTGTCCTCGGAAACCTTGGCGGAGTACGCGGGCATCTATCCGCTCGATGCGAGCTTTGCTCTCGCAGTATCGACCGAGAACGGCGGACTTTCGATTCAGGCCACAGGACAGGGAAAAGCGCCTGTGTTTGCTTCAGCGAAAGATGAATTTTTCTACAAGGTCGTGGAGGCGCGGATTACTTTTGAGCGCGACGCGGCGGGCAAGATTTCAGGCCTTGTCTTGCATCAGGGCGGCCGCGATCAGCGGGCCCCGCGTGCTCCCTGATGGTCCCAGCCGGTAAAGTTCTGACAACGTCCTATTCGGGTTGTTGATAACTCGTCAGAATTTCGGGACTGAGCAATACAGCGGGGTTTTGGGCCCGAAGCCAGGTTCTGATATTGTCGGTTTCGGGCAGCCAATCTCGACGTGTCGTAAACATGAAAGCCCTCCAGCGATGGAGGGCTTTTTAAAGCCGGGCCTACTGCCTCGGCCGCTCCATGCGCGCCGTGTCGTAGCCAAGAGCCTGAAGCTTCGCGAGCAGATCCTTCTCGATCTCCGGCGGCAGTGCCTTCTCGCGCGCCAGGATCCAGAGATGCTTCCGCTTGGGGTGGCCCACCACCGCCCAGCGGTACTGCGGGTCGAGTTCGATGATCCAGTAGGGCGCTTTGAACGGCCGGAAAAACGAAACCTCGTAACGCGAGCCCGAAGGGTCCACGCTCCACGCCTTGGCGCTCGCCGTGCGCGCCGGCCCCCGAGGGCCGCCTGTGCGGCAGCGGCAAGTGTTGAGCACGCTCACCGTCCCGTTCTTCTGCAGCGCGTAATCGGCAGTGACGCCCTCGCAGCCTTTCTCGAAGCGATTGGGCAGGCGCGCTATCTCGTACCACTTGCCCATATACCTCCCCGCCTCCACGCGCGGCATCGGCTGGGAGTCGAACGGGACGTGAGAGCAGGCTGCCAAAAGCAGAAGCATCAGGGGAAGTCTCTTCACGCCGACCTTACCTCTCCGCGCGCTGAGCCAGTCCGCGCGCCATGCCCTTGAAAATCACCGCGTGCGCCGGCGCCAAGCAGTACCAATACAACAAACCGGCCAGCCCAAGCGGCTCGAAGACCGCGGTCTGCGCCAGTCGCGAGCCGCCGTCCCGCTCCATGATCTCGAACTCGAGCCACGCCCTTCCCGGAAGGCGCATCTCCGCCTGCAGACGCAGCCTTCGCCCCGGCTCGAGCACCTCCACCCGCCAGAAATCCAGCGCATCGCCCACGCGCAGGGCCCGCCCCACTGGCCGCCCGCGCCTCATTCCCACACCCCCCGCGAGTTGGTCAAGAACGCCGCGCAGAACCCACAGCCAGTGATAGGGCCAGCCATTCTCGCCGCCGAGCAAAGCGACCTCTTTAAAGAGGCGGTCCGGCGTCGCCCTGGAATCCGCCGACCTTGCGTCGACCAGCCGGGCCGAAGCGCCGGGGAAATTCGGCAGCGGGCCCTTCGAGGACAGGGCGTCGAACCACCGGCTCTCCGCGTACTCGCGATCCTCGTTGGTCGACGCGCGCGCGATCGCCTCGGACAGGCCGCGCGGCCGTACGGCGAAATCTCTGAGCGCCTTGTCGTCGCGCACCACTGTCTCGTGGCGCAGGCTCGTAAACAGGCGTCGGCCGATCCGGGCGTAAATCGGCGTCACGAAAGCGAGCCAGAGGCTCGACAGCCACGGCGTCAGCAGCGCGACCGGAATCATCACTCGCTTCAGGCCGCGCTGGCGAGCGTATTCACGCATTATCTGTTCGTAGGAAACCTTGTCCTTGCCGCCGATCTCGTAGACGGCGCTCACGACCGGCGTCTTGTCGAGCGCGGCGATCAGGTAGGCGAGCAAGTCCTCGACTGCGATCGGCTGAGCCTGCATGCGCACCCAGGACGGCGTCGTCATGACCGGCAGCCGCTCCACCAGGGCCCGCACCATCTCATAGGAGATGCTTCCGGAGCCGATCACGATCGATGCCCGGAACTCGATGACGGCCGCTCCAGATTCGGCCAAGACTCTTCCGACCTCCTGCCGGCTCTCCAGGTGCGGGGACAACTCTCCCTCCCCGAGTCCGCCGAGATAGATGATGCGCTTGACCCCTGCCTTCTTGGCCGCCGCGGCGAAATTTCGCGCCGCGGTGCGGTCTTCTTCCATGAAATCCTGCTGGGAGCCCATGGAGTGGACGAGGTAATAGGCCGTCTCCGCTCCCGCGAACGCCGCTGGAAGCGATCCCGGATTCAGCAAGTCCCCCTCGAAAACCTCCGTGCGCGCGGCGACGCGCGGCTCAAGCGTCTTCGGCCGCCGCGTCACGCAGCGCACGGCTTCGCCGCGTTTCTCGAGCAGCGGCAGCAGGCGTCCGCCGACGTAGCCCGTGGCGCCGGTGAGCAGGATCAAAAGGGCCGTCCGAGTCTCGTGTTCTCGATTCGTGGGAGAGGGGGCGCCATTCCTACATCAAAGCATGTTAAACCACCCTCCTGGGGACCGCGAAGTCCAGTACCAGAAGCGGCTACGGCTGAGCGAAGCGCGCCGTCTGATGCTCGTCGAGAACATGAGCGCCGGGACGGCGACGCAGAAGTTTGGCCGAACAACGAGATTTTGGCCTTGAAATTGAAACATCCCGGGGCTACACTCCAAATGTGATCCTCGGCGTGCTTTTGCTTGTCGCTGGGACGGCTTTCGCGGATTCGCCGCAGAAGAAAGCGGCCGAACCCCCGGAGGAGGCTTTGCGCGGCATGCTCTTGAAAATGCGCAATCCTCACGACTGGCAAGTGCGCCAGGAGATTTTCAGCGGCGCCGAAGACCTTCGCGACGCCGTGACCTCCGGCGCCGGAAACGAAAAGTTGCGGGCCGCCGAGCGGCTTCCGGGGATGGCCAAGGATCCCTACGATCTCTGCCAGGATATTTTTGCCTGCAAGGAGGCTCCGCAGTCCCTGCACGTCGAAGACCAGGAAAAGATCGATGAGGCCATCCTGGCGCTGGCGCGGCCGTGGTTCAACCTGCAGAAGACCCGCGGCAAGGCCGTCGAGGTGGCCGTCGATCGCGGCGTCGGCGTCCAGCTGAAGCTCGAGGATTTCGCGGCTCAGCCCGGGGTGCCCTTCCGCGCCGCGCCGGTCTCGCCGGGGGGCTGCGCGGGGGCGCGCGGCGACGGCGCGGGGGGGGCTAAAGCCTGCGCCGCCCAGCGCGCCGCGACCCTGCAAAGCTTGGGCGACTGACGCCCCCGAACCTCGGGTAAGAGACGAAGCTTCACCCAAGAAAGCCCTTGGCGATGGAGGGGCTTTCTTTAACTGATAGGAGCCCGCCCGCTGCCGTTGCGGGTCGTTCAGCGCGGCGCATCAAGGAGCGTCATCAGGCTCTGAACCTTCGCGTCGGCGGGCTGATCGAATCCGCCGGACTGCTGCCACGAAGCCAGCGCGGCGCCTTTAAGCCCGTCGATGTCCTGTTGATTCTTGTCGCTCGTTTTTAAGGCCGAGGAGGCGTCATTGCCCGCACCCTTCAACTCGCTCGCGTGCTGCTGGTCCGGGGGGACTTCCTTCAGATAGCTCATGACCGAAAGAGCTTTGTACTGCTGACGGTACATTGCTTGCTCATCGTCCGGGATGCCCCGCATCTCGCTGAGGGCCTGAAGTTTATCCAACTGGAACTTCGTTTGCTCCGGCGATTGGTTCGCGGCATCGGCCAGGACCTTGACAGTGGAAAGGTCGTGAACCTGCGCGGCGTACTCCTCGTGTTCTGCGGGAGTGACGCCCCTCATCTCGCTCAGTCCCTGCATTTTCTTGAGATGGGAGTCCTGCTCTTCCGGAGTCATTGCCAGAAAAGCCGACCGCAGCTTGTTGTGGTACGCCTCGGCATCTCGACGAAGTTCTTTCAGGGCAACGCTATAGTCGGAACTTCCGTCGCCGTTTTTGAGGACCGTATAGCTCATGGATGCGCCTTTTAGGCTGGTGAGGGGGTAATTCAGCCTTCTGGCCTCCTGGATGATGGCGTCAGGGTATTCCGATTGCGCCCACGCGCGCGGCGCGATGCCGCAGAGAACGCTCGCCAGGATCAGGATGTTTGCCGTTTTCATGATGCCCTCGCTCGACTTTTCGATTATGAGCCCATGGCCTTGATTTGTCAAGGGCGGCCGCTCCATTTCGGGGCGCCTCCGATATCTCCGCGCCCAACCTCTCGGGGCCCGTTTTCTATATAATTGAAGCGCGCGCGTTGCGCGCACCAACCATGGATTCCGACCCGATCGATTCCGAAGACGACTTCTCCAGACTGCTCGGCGAATCGCTGGAGGCGGCCGAGAAGATCTTCGCCGCGGGCGACCGCGTGAGCGCTGAGATCCTCGCGCTCGGTGGCGAGGACGCCATCGTCGCGCTCGGTCCCGGGAAAGAAGGCGTCGTGGCGTCCGGCGAGCTGGCCGGGCGCAAGGCCGGCGAGAGCGTGGAACTGTTCGTGACCTCGGTCCGGCCCTCCGAGATCCGCCTCTCGGTCCATCCCACCGACAAGAACATCGCCCAGGACCTCAAGGAGGCGTTCGAGAGCCGCCGGCCCGTCGAGGGCCGCGTCTCCGAGGTCTGCAAGGGCGGCGTGCGCGTGAGCGTGCGCGGCAAGAGCGCGTTCTGCCCGATCAGCCAGTTGGACCTCAAGCGCGTCGAGACGGGAGCGGAGTTCGTCGGCAAGACGCTCGCGTTCCGCATCACGGAGTGGGGCGAGGAGGGCCGCGGCGCCGTGCTCTCGCGCCGCAAGCTGCTCGAGGAGGAGCAGGCGCGCGCCGTCGCCGCCTTCTTCGAGCGCAATCCCGAAGGCTCGGTCGTCGCGGGGACCGTCGCGCGCCTCGAGAAATTCGGCGCGTTCGTGGAGCTGCTGCCCGGCGTGGAGGGGCTCGCGCATGTCTCGGAGCTGGCCTGGTCGCGCGTCGAATCCCCGGCGGATCTGCTGGCCGTCGGCCAGGCCGTCGCCGTGAAGATCCTCAAGCGCGAGATCTCGGACGGCCGCCTCAAGATCGCGCTGTCGCTCAAGCAGGCGACGGAGAAGCCCGCGGCGGCTCCGGCCGCCGCCGTCGTCGATCCGTGGACGAAGTACGCCGCCGGCCAGGTCCTGGAGGGCAAGATCACGCGCAAGGAGCCCTACGGCCTTTTCGTGCAGCTCGAGCCCGGCGTCGTCGGCCTCCTGCACCAGTCGAAGACCGCGGACGCGCCCGATTTCCGGCTGGAGAGCCAGAAGGTCGGCGCCCCGATCTCAGTCGAGATCGCGGAGGTCAGGCTGTCCGAGCGCCGCATCTCCCTGCAGCTGCCGCGCGATCCGGACGCCGACGAGTGGCGCGGCCGCCAGCCGGCGGCCGAGCCCTCGCTGGGGGCGCTCGGCGAGACGCTGCGCGCGGCGCTCGAGAAGAAGAAGCGTTGATTCCCTTCCGAGGGGCATGAATTCCAATTCCGCCGTGCTTCTTCTTTCGTTCGGAGGCCCGGAGACTCCCGGAGAGATCATGCCGTTCCTGGAAAGCGTCACGCGCGGACGCGGGATCCCCCGGGAGCGTCTCGAGGGCGTGGCGGAGCACTACCGCAGCCTCGGCGGAAAATCCCCGATCAACGAGATCACCCGGCGCCAGGCCGAGGCTCTGCGGAACAAACTCCGGGCCGCGGGCGCGCCGCGCGCCGTCTATGTCGGCCAGCGGCACGCCGCGCCGTTCGTGGAGGAGGCTCTGCGCCGGATGGCGGCGGACGGAGTCCGCAGCGCCGTCGGCTTCTGCTTGGCGGCGTACCGGAGCGAGGCCAGCCTGGAGCGGTACGTCGCCGCGGTCGAGGACGCGCGGGCGCGGATCGGGCCGGACGCCCCGTCGATCGAGTTCGCGGGTCCTTGGTTCGACCATCCTCTTTTCATCGCGGCGATCGCGGCCCGGATCAAGGAGCTCGGGCCGTCGGAGGAGGCGCCGTGGGTGTTCACGGCGCACTCGATTCCCTGCGCGATGGCCAAGGAGTCGGTCTACGTCGAGGAGCTGCGCGAAACGGCGGCGCTCGCGGCGAAGGCCTGCGGACGGCGGGAGTGGGCGCTCGCGTTCACGAGCCGCAGCGGGCGGCCGGACGACGCCTGGCTCGAGCCGGACATCTCGAAGGCGATCCGGGCGCGGGCCGCGGAGGGGGCCAAGGAGCTGACCTTGATCCCCATCGGATTCGTCGCCGATCACGTGGAGGTCCTCTACGACCTCGACGTGGAGGCCAAGGCCGCCGCGGACGCGGCCGGCGTGGTTCTGCGGCGCGCCGGAACGGTCGGCGACCACCCGCTGTTCATCGACATGATCGCGGACGTCGTCGCGAACGGGGTTCCGGACGATCCGTCGCTCGGCCGAAGCTCGGCCGTCGCCGTTTTTCGCGACGGCCGCCGCCGCGAGAAGGCCGGCGCCGGATCGGCGGCGTGCTTCTGCTTTCCCGGGAGCGCGGAGCCTCCGTGCCTCCGCCCCGCCGCTTCACGTCACCGGTAGAGCCGCCGCGCCATCAGGCGCACGACGTCGTCGTCCTCGTCGATCGTCTCCGAGCCGTAGCCCTCGGCGACGCACTCGAACACGGCGTCCCGGAAGGTGAAGACGTAGTGCCGCCCCTTTCCGCCGAAGGAGCCGCGCACCCAGGAGGAGTCCTTGACCTCGAACGCGCCGTCCGGCTTCAATCCGCGCGCGGCCAGCGGGTGCGCCGCCAGGCCGCGCCGGTCCGGCGGTCCGAGGCGGTGCCCGAAGGCGACGTGGAACGAGACGACGACGTGCGCTTTCTTCCGCGCGAAGAAGGCCATGTAGGAAAGGACGACTCCTCCGTCCTTGGCCAGGACGATGGGAAGGGGATTCTCCGCGTCCGGCTCGGGGACGGCGAGCGGGACGACGCGGTCCTGGTCGGAGGGCGTGTTCATGATCCGGTGAACCGGAGTATAATCGACATCGGGGATTTTCGCCACCGTGAGCATCGCCACCGTCGAATTTTCGAAGAAGGACGCCCGGCGCCTGTCCGCGCAGACGCTGCGGAGGGTCCGCGCCGGAATGGAGCGCGACGGAGCCGTCGCGTTCGGGAACCTCTTTCCCATTGCTCTCCTCAAGAAGCTTCGTTCGGAGGTCCTGCGCCGCCACGACTCCGGGGAGCTGCGCGAGAAAGGACTCGTGCGCGACATCGGCGGCCGCTACGCCGCCGTCCTGCCGTTCGAAGGCCCGTTCTTGAATCCGAAGTTCTACGCCAATCCCATTCTCCACGAGATGCTCGGAGCGCTGCTGGGAAGCTCCTACTGCATCGGGAGCCTGGAGACCGTGATCGCGATGCCCGGGGCGGGCCGCCAGCATCAGCACATCGACGGGCCGATCCGGTTCGAGCGGTTCGTTCGCGGAAAGAAGCGGGCCTTTCCGGGCGATCTTTCCGATCTCCCGCCTTACGCCGTCACTCTGTGCGTTCCGCTCTGCGGCGTGGACGAGGACAACGGCCCGACGGCCATCTGGCGCGGCTCGCACCGCGCGGCGCTTCGCGCCCGGCCGCCCGGCGAGGCGAGGGTCGCCCGCGACTATCCCGTCGAGCGCATGATCGGCCCTCTCGGGCGGTCTTTCTTCTTCGACTACCGCGTCTTCCACGGCGGGATGCCCAATCACGCGCGCGAGCCGCGTCCGGTCCTGATGTTCGTGTTCACGCGCAGCTGGTTCCGGGACCCGAACCTGGCCGACGTGTATCCGCGGGTGGTGATCGCGAGGCGGAATCTCAAGCGGATTCCCGATCGGCATCGAGCGTTATTCATGCTGGCGCCCGCGTCCCGCCGCGCGCTGTGGAGAAAGAAGCATCCGCTCTCCGTTTGATCGGGGCCGGTCGAAGACGGGCGCGAAGGCGGGGTTGACCGTGAGTCGGATTCGGTCTACAATGCGGGAATGAATCGAACCGCGGTTTTCGGCGTTTTCCTTTTGCTTGCCGGCGCGCTTTCGGGCTGCATCAGCCTCAGCTTCAACCGCAAGGTCTCGACCGAGGAAAACGTCCTGCGCGTGGAGGTCCGCTCGTATTACGACGAGATGGCCGCGGCTTTCGCGGCGGGCAACGCCGAGGCCCTGGCGATGCTGTACGACTCGTCCATCGCCGAGCCGATGACGCAGGCCGAGATCCGCGCCTGGGCGCGGGATTTCTTTAAAGAGCACGGGCCGGCGTCGTTCAACGTGACGGGCTTCAGCTTCGAAAGCATCGGCACCGAGTCCGCCGTCGTCAAGCTGACCTACCGCGTCGTCACGCGCGACGGGAAGGGCTCGTTCGGCGCGACCGAACGCGATCGCCTCGTCAAGCGCGACCACCGCCGCTGGGCGGTGACATCCTGGAAGAAGCTCGGAGCGAATTGAGAGCCGCCGCCTCGTCGCTCGCGCTCGCGGCCGCCTTGGCGGGCGCCTGCGCTCCCGAGGGCGGCCTCCAATACGCGCCCGCGCCGCAGATCCTGCCGCGGCGCATGCAAAAGCTCGCGGTCCTGCCCGTGATCGATGGGACCGAGCATTTCGGCATCGATGACAAGCTGACCCAGGCCATCATCGACGCCTTCCTCCGGAACGACGATTATCCGCTCGTGCCGAAATCCGAGGCGGACGGCCTTGTCGTCGTTCGGGTCCGGCGCTACTTGAACACGCCGACCGCCTACGACGCCTCGCTCGTCCCGACCGCCTACAAAATGGAGGTGATCCTCGACCTGCGGTTCGTCGACCGCAAGGCCGATCAGATTTTGTGGGAGGAGCCGGCGTTGGAGGGGAGCTTGACCTACGCCCAGGCCGATCTTCCCGGCGGCATCACCGAGAGCCAGGCCCGCAACGCGATTTGGGGCCAGCTCGCGCCGCAGGTGGTCCAGCGCGTCGTCGACGGCTTCGGCACGGAGACGGGCATCTCGCCGAAATACGTTCCCGCCCAGCCGCCCAGCGGCCTCCCGCCCGCGTTCGAGCCGCCGAAGCCCGTGAATTCGAACCCCTACTGAGCGGCGCGAAGGCTTCCCGCTCGGCGTTCAGCCGGAAGCGGATGTCATCCGCGCCCTTGAGCAGGCCGCCCGGGAGGCGGGTCTGCCGGCGCTCGATGCGCAAATGCGGGGTCATGGCCCCCATCCAGTTCCGGGTTCGGCCTTCGCGCGGGCGGCGGCGAGAAAGAGCGGCAGGAAGAGGCGGGCCGCTTTTTGATCGACGCTTAAAAAGAGGCGCCCAGGCAATGAGGCCGCGCGAGAGGTATAATGCGCGCGCATGCTCCGCGGGACCGAATCGGGCCGCCCGTTCGCCGCGACCCGGCGTCGGATTCTCGCGGCCGGAATGATTCTGGCGGCGGTCTCGGGCGTTCGATCGGAATCCTTCAAGGGCGCTCCGCGTACGGTTTTGGCCGAATTCTCGGTCGATCCCCGAGCGGAAATCATCCTTCTGCCGGTGCGCGTTCACGGCGTCGAGCGCGAGTTCCTCCTCGATACCGGCAGCACTCTGTGCGTCTTCGACCGCCGGCTTTCCAGCGGCGCGGCCGTCGGGGAAATACCGGTCATTCCGCCGTCGGGGCCGCCGGTCGAGAAAAACCTGTATTCCGCGCCGGCGGCCTCCGTCGGCGCTCTGGACCTGCGCGCGTGCGGCCCGGTCCTCTACAACGACTTCGCGCAGCTGCGCTCCGTCTCCGATCGGAGCGTCTGGGGCGTGATCGGCATGGGCTTCCTTCGCCGCTACATCGTTCAACTGGATCTCGACGGGGGGAAAGTCCGTTTTCTCGATCCCCGAACCCGCCCCCGCGCGGAGTGGGGCTCGGCCGTGCCGATGAGGATCAGCCGGCGCGGGGTTCCGGCGGTCGCCGCGGAGATCTCCGGCGAAGGGAAGGAGGATTTCGAGATCGACACCGGCGACAACAGCGGCGGCGATCTCCGCCGCGACCTCTTCCAGCGCGTATTTCCCCGTCAGCGGGGCGCGCGGAGCAAGGACCTGATCTTCACGGGCATCGAATCCTCGCCCTTGGGGCGAGCGCCTCGATTGACCCTTGGCGGGTTCGATTTTCACGGAATCGTGTTCGAGGCCGCGAACGTCTCCAGTCTGGGCTTGGCTTTCGCGCGGCGAAGCGTGCTCACTTTCGATTTTCCGCGCGGGACCCTGTACGTCAAGGCGGGAAGCCGGATCGAGGTCGAGGAGGACGCGGACATGAGCGGCCTGCACCTGCTGCGCCGGGAGGGGCGGGTCGTGGCGCTGTCGGTCGATCCCGGCAGTCCGGCCGAGGAAGCGGGCATGCGCGTCGGAGACGTCGTCGTCGGCGCGGCGGGCTCCGCGGAGGCCCCGCGCGACGTCGTCGCGCTGCGCCGGCTGCTGTCTTCCGGGGACGGCCGCCGCGTGGCGCTCGCGATCCGGCGCGGCGGCCGGACGATCCCCGTCGAGCTGCGGCTGCGCAAGGTCTTGTGACCGGCGGATGGAGAAATGGCATACTTGAGCCATGACCGCGAGAGCGAGCATACTGCTCGTCGACGACGAAGAGGACAACCGCCGCGCGTACATGGCAGTCCTTAAATCGGAGGGCTACTCGGTCCGCTGCGCGGCTTCGGGCGACGAGGCCTTCGCGCTGGCCCTCGAGTCCCCGCCGGACCTGGTGCTCTCCGACGTCTCCATGCCCGACGGCGACGGCTTGTCTTTGCTGGCGCGCCTGCGCGCCGAGAAGAAGACCGCGAATCTGCCGGTGATATTGATGTCGGGCGTCCACATGGAGCCCGACGACCAGGCCGAGGGGCTGGACCGAGGCGCCGACGATTACCTGCCGAAGCCGGTCTCGGCGTCTCTTCTGAGGGCCAAGATTTCCGCGGTTCTCCGCCGCTTTTCTTCCGTCGATGATCTCCACGACGTGCTCAAGACGCACGGCCTCGCGCTGGACGTTTCGGCGCGCACGGTCGAGATTTCGGGGAAAAGGATCCATCTCACGCGCAAGGAGTTCGATCTCCTGACCACGTTCCTGCGCAAGCCCGGCCGCGTGCTGTCGGTTCCGCATCTGCTGGAAAGCGTCTGGGGCTATGATCCCGCCGATTATTCCGATCCGCACACGGTCGCCGCGCACGTCTCGTCTCTGCGCAAGAAGATCGGCGCGAAGGTCGGCGAACGGATCGTCGTCCTGCCCGGCCTCGGATACCGCTTCGACTCTTGAGCGGCGCGCGTCAGATCCCCGGAGCGAACCGCAGCCCGAGCAGGTACCGCGAGCTCTTGCCCGCTTCTTCGAGGGCGAGAATCCGCGCGTAGGAATCGCGCGCCTGATCGGGGCTGAGCTTCCCCTCGACGACTTCGTTCGCGAGGTTCAAGCGGAGAAAATTATTCTCCTCCCGGTCGGAGCGGACGGACAACTCCTGGCTGCGCGGATTGTACGCCAGGCGCCGGTCGAACGCCGCGACGCTCGCGGCTTGCTCCGGAGTCAGCGAATAATCGATCGTCTGCTCGATGACGCCGAGTTCGTCGCCCGCCGAATACGGCGGGAGGACGTTCCGGACCACCGTTCTCCGCCAAGGCGCGTCGTTGTTCCAGACAAGGCGGTCGTAATGGACCTCATCGGGCGTCCCGTATTCCTCGATCACGCGCCGCGCGGCCAGAGCGGAAACGTCGGACCATTGCGCGATCGTCGCCTCGGACAGGGCGCGGCGGTCCGTCGCGGCTTCCGCGGTGTCGCCCCGCGTCGAATTCTTCACCGCGGAAATGCAGCCTCCCGCGGCGAGAAGGATCCCGAGTCCGGCGCCGAGAATCAAGGCACGGTTGATCGCCATAAACGGCCCCCGTTTGCTTCCTGGTTGAAGCATAGCCCCGGCGCGTCAAATAATTATCATGGAACGCTCAATAAAGAGTCGCGCGGCGCGCGCAATCAGTCGCGAAATGGGCCTTGCTCCGACGACGAACACCTGTTAAACTGATGGACAGCGCGATGCTGAATTTAATCCTTGCGGCGGGGCTTTTCACGGCGAGCGGTCATGCCGCGCCGCCGTCGGCCCAGGGCCGGCCCGCCATGCTGAGCCAGGAGCGCCTTCAGGAGCTTCTTCAGAGATTCGTGGACGTCGGCTACGGCCGCTATTTCCGCCATCTCGGAGACGAGCGGGATTTCGATCACGGCCATCTCTTATTGGATGCCAGGACGATGGAGCCCGTCGCGATCCTCTACCACACCCAGGAGCTGGCGCACATGGCGGCGAGCGCCGATTTCGGCTACCTCGACGCGTCGGCGCGGAATTGGATCCAGTGGCTGGACGGGCGCGGCATCGAGAACGCGGTCCGCTACGAGCGCGCGCGCTACCCGCGTTCGGGGTCCTGGGATTGGTTCGTCGCCCGCGAGCTGCCCAAGCTGCGAAGGCGCCATACGATCATCGACAAGATGCTCGACCCGGCCCGTCTCGGCGTGGAATTGGCGCCGAGCCGGCAGTGGACCTTCACGCGCGTCGAGTGCGGCCCGGCTCGGTCCGGAGCGTCGAACGTGATCGGCATCGTCCTTCCCGACCGGACGCCCGTCTGCCTGGCCTTAAGCGACTCCTGAAATCCGGGCGGGCTCGCGCCACAGCGGCAGGCGGAAGGAGAAGCGGCTCCCGCGCCCCGGCCGGCTGTCGACCTCGAGCCGCGAACGATGGGTCGCCAGCAGGTCGTGCACGACCTTGAGCCCGACGCCGTAGCCCTTGGCGGCGCGGCGGCCGCCCTCGGCGCGGTAGTAGCCGGACGCGATGCGCGGAAGGTCCTTCTCGGGAATCCCGATGCCGGTGTCCTCGACGACGACCTGCGCCGAGTCCGGCGGCTCGAGGACGACGCTGACGGCGACGGAGCCGCCGTCGGGAGTGTACTTGAACGCGTTTCCGATCAGGTTGCTCAGGACGACCATGAGCGCGTCCGGATCGGCCGCGACGAGCAGGGGGCCGGGCGGCATGGAGGTGGTCAGCGAGATGCGCTTGTCCACGCAGATCGGCTCCTGCAGCGCGATCACGCCGTGAACCTGCGCGCGCAGCGAGGTCTTCCGGATGTGCGGGACGAAGCGGCCCGACTCGATGCGATTGAGATTGAGGAAGTTCGCGACGGCCGACGAGAGGTGGGCGAAGACGCGCTCGAGCATGGCGTAATGCTGGAGCCTCTCCGCGGACGGCTGCGGCTCGGACTCGCGCAGGAGCGTGAGCCCCAGCCGGTAGATCGTCAGGGAGTTTCCGAACTCGTGGCTGACGAGCGAGACGAGATCGGATTTGAGCTCCGAGACTTGGCGCTCGGCCTCATTGAGCCGGCGCAGGCGCAGGGTCAAATTCGTGAGACCGGCGATGATGACGAAAAACCCCAGACGCACGCCGGCGTTCCAGAGCGGGAGCAGCGACGAGTGCGTGCGGCCCAAGACCAGGTCGTTGTCCAGCCAGGCCGCGGCCGAGAGGATGGCCATCGCGTATCCCCAGCCCGAGCCGCAGAACCAGCAGATGTAGCCGATCGGGATCAGGTAGAAGATCGAAAGGCCGATGTGCAGGTCGAGAAACTTGTCGAAACTCCACAGCACGCCCAACAGGACCAGCCCGATGAACAGATGCAGCGCGACGGGAATCCGGATCGGCCGCTTCATGGGGCATGGCTCCAGGGGGGATCGCCCGCGCCCTTGCGAGGCGGATGCAGCAGGTTTTCAACCTCCGCGCGGATGTAGTCGGCGTCGAAGGGCTTCGTGACGAACTCGGCCGCTCCCAGGGTCAGGGCTTGGGCCGCGAGGTCGACGTCCTGATGGCTCGTCAGCATGAGGACGAGCAGCGAGGGGTCCTTGGCCCGGGCTCTCTTCAGCACCTCGATGCCCCCGAGCCCGGGCATCGAAACGTCGAGCAGGACCAGCTTCGGTTTTTCCTGCTCGATCAAAGCCAGCGCCTTTTCTCCGTCGGGCGCCTCGAGGACGGCGAATTTCGGACTCAGGACTCTCGACAGCGCGGCGCGAATGTCGGAATTGTCATCGACGATCAGAATTTTCGCGGTCATAATTCCGCGATTGTACCTTAGAATCGCCGAAGCCCGCGCTCATTTTAGAGATCGAATATCGCTTGTCGTTCAAGTCTCGATGGCCCGGGCGTTGTTATTTCGCGGCCGCGCGGCCGCCGCCTATTTCGTCATCCAGAGCCCCAGCCCCGCGCCGAGCAGGGCCCCGGCGATGCCCCCGATCGCCGTTCCGATGATCGGGAACGCGCTGCCGAAAGCCATGCCCGCCATGGCGCCCGCTCCCGCCATGGTCATCACCTTGCCCATGCGGGATCCCGCGTCGTCTCCCACGGCGTTCGTCGCGATCCCCGCGCCCATCACGGCTCCGATGATTCCGCCGATCACGGGTCCCGCGATCGGGATGGTGCTGCCGAGCGCGACTCCGAGAAGCGCGCCGGCCGCCGCGCCCGCCAACAGGGGCTTCCAATTATTCTTGAGGGTTCCGGCGATCGCGTCGGCTTTCTGGATCAACGGAGAAGGGGGGGCGGCCGCGTCGCGGCGGATGAGGGCCGGGGCTCCGCTCGAGCCCATGCCCGCCGGCCCGGCCTGCGCGCCGGACCCGGCCTGCACGGAGCCGTCGCCGACGGACTCCGCCTGCGATCGGGTGTTGTCGAAAAGGGCGCTCGCGCCGGCTTGGTCGTCCTCGAGGCTCCCCGCCTTGACGCGCGCCGCCCCGGCGCAGAGAAGCGCCACCGCCGCGCCGCAATAGCCCGCCGCTCTCAGCATCTTCATGGGGATGTCTCCTGGGTCATGCTCCGGAGAGTGTGCGCGGTCGGGGCCGCCGCCGCCAGGTCCTTCGGACCCAGGAGGAGTCGTCCTTTTGGACCCAAACGGCCGGAACGGTCACCCTCCGTCGCGCGAGAGTTCCCGCAGGGAGATCCCGAAGCGGCCCAGTCCGGCCCCGAGGACGTTGAGGATCACGCAGGCGTTCCAGGCGGCGAGGCGGTCCGGCGCCATCGAGCGCAGGTACCCGCCGCCGATCATCAGCGCGACGAGCGCGAACGACAGCAGCACGTCCAGCGAATTGCCGACCTCGTGCCATTTTTGGGGCGGGGTGGGCGGCCTCCCGAACGGCCGCATCGCGAGGGCGAAGGAGCAGGCCGCCATCGGCCGGCGGCCTTGGGCGAGCAGGCCGGCGAGATTCGCGCCGTTGATGATCCCGTCCAGGCCCCCCAGGAGGATGAGAAAACGGCCGAAAAGTCCGACGGAGAGAAACGCGGAGCCCGCGAGCGCGAGCCCCGCCAGGATCTTGAAGCCGCAGAACGGCAGGCCGACGGTGAGGACCTCGAGCAGGTCCATGCCTTTCGAGCGCGGCGTCTCTTGCATGCGCTCAGTCTATCAAGTCGCGCGGCCCCGATTCATTTCGGGAGGAGGCTAAAGAAAAATCCGCTCGGGATCGATCCGGCGGCGCAGCGTCGAGAGCTCCCGGGGCGTCGGATCGGCGTTCAGCGCGACCGCGCCGGCGACGGGGAACGGGAATCCGGTCTCGGCGGCGACGCGCTCACGGGTGATCCCGGGGTTGAGCGCGATCAGGCGCATCCGCTTCGAGGACGGCTCGAAGTCGAAGACGGCCAGGTCGGTCACGACGCGGTAGGGGCCCGTCTCGGGCGGCAGCCCGGCCCGCTCGCGGCCGCCGGGCCCGTCGAGGTAGCCCGGCGTCGTCAGGAAGGCGACCTTCTCGACGACGCGCTTCTTCTCGGGCTCCATGATGAGGACCGCCCGCCACCACCGCCAGCCCCCGGCGTGGGCGCCGCCCGAGCCGGGCAGGCGCACCGCGGGCTTGTCGTAGGGGCCGATGACGGTCGTGTTCAGGTTGCCGTACGCGTCGATCTGCGCGCCGCCGAGGAAGCCGTCGCGCACGACGCCGCGCTGAGCCGCCTCCATGACGTCGCAGATGCCCATGGCCGCCACGCCGCGGCGGAAGGAGTTGAATTCCCCGACGGCCAGCGGCAGCTTCTCGAGCGTGGAGCCCACGCCTCCGAACTCGAAGACGGGCAGGAGTCCCGGCGCGTACAGCGCCCGCGCCAGCGCCGCGGCCAGCATGGGGACGCCGGTGCCGATGAAGACGGTCGTGCTCCCCTTCATGAGGCGCGCCGCGGTGCAGGCGAGGCGCTCGGTCGGCGAGGCGGGCTCAGCGGCCATTTCGCTTCTCCTTCAGCGCGTTCAGGCGGGCGCGCCCCACGCGCTTGAGGTAGCCCTTGTGGTCCGGCACGCCGCGGACGAACTCGTCGAGGTAGCGCTTCGTCGCCTCCTCGGTGCGCGCGGCCTCGAGGTAGGCGCGGATGTGGGGCTCGTCGCGGCGGTAGACCCCGGAGGTCTCGCCGGGGTGGGCCCCGAACGGGGCGTGCACGACGGCGTCGACCAGGAAATAGGGGATGACCGTGCGCTCGGGCCGGGCGCGGATCACCTCGGTGTCGACGATCTCCTCGGCCGTCACGATGAGGCGCTTGGCCGCGCGCGACATCTCGACGGCGAAGCCCGAGATCCCGTCGATCTGGCAGTTTCCGTAGCGGTCCGCGCGGTGGACGTGGATGACGGCGCAGTCGAGCACGAGCGCGGGCAGAAGCGCCAGCGTCATGCCCGTGAAGGGGTCGACCATCGTCTTGGCGGGGCTGCGCGCGAGCGTGTCGGTGCCCAGCATCGTCCGCGCCGGCAGGAAGGGCAGTCCCATCGCGCCCGCCTTCAGCCGCCAGGTGATCGCGGCGTTGGACCACTCCGCGAGGCGGATCTTTCCGCCCTCGACGGCCCGGCGCAGGATCGGCGACAGGCCGTAGGCCTCGTAGCCCACGTAGGTGATGTCCATCTCGGTCACGAGGCCCGACGCGATCAGAAAATCCGCATCCATGAGCCCCTGCCCCATCAGGCGCAGGCCGGCGACGCGCTGGCGCACCACCTCGCGGACGACCGACATCGGGCAGCGGACCGTGCCGTACAGCTCGAATCCGATGTAGTCCCCGGAATGGATGAAGCGCTTGACGGCCTCGCGCTCGGTCGTGAGCTTGGAGCGCAGGGAGAAATCCTTTTCGTCGCGCAGGAACCGCCTGAAGCCGTCGGGATCGGGCGGCTGGAACAGCGGGGCGCGCGCGGCCGGAACGGCGCGCGCGGGCGCCGGGGCCTGTTCCGGGAGGGCCGTCGTGGTCTCGAGCGGGCGGAAGTCGCTGCAAGGCTCGGCGAGCAGCTCTTCGTTGGAGCGCGGAGTCCCGTGCTTGACGCAGAGGCGGAAGGTTCCTCCCTCGGCGTCGGTTCGGGTCTCCAGCCACGCGCAGTCGGAGCAGCGGGCAGGCCGGGCGGGAAGGCGGGTCTTCATCATGATCCACGCTTGCTTAAGCAACGAATCGGCCAGGCCGCGGGATCGAGATCCGCAGTGTTATAATGGGCGGGCATGAACGCCCCGACCGATTCCTCCCCGGCGCCGATGCTTTCCGTTTCGGCCCTGCGCAAGTCCTTCGGCGGGCGGGCGGCCGTGGACGGCGTGTCGTTCGAGGTGCGGCGCGGCGAGATCGTCGGCCTGCTCGGACCCAACGGCGCGGGCAAGACGACGACGATCAACATGATCCTCGGCGTGCTCGCGCCGGACGCGGGGGCGATCCGCGTCGAGGAGCTCGACGCCGCCGCGCGGCGCTCCGAGGCGCTGGGACGAATGAACTTCGCGGCGGTGTACGCCCAGCTTCCCGGAAACCTCACCGTCGCCGAGAACCTGCGCGTGTTCGGGCTGCTCTACGGCGTGAAGGATTTGACCGCGCGGATCGAGGAAGTGATCGCCGAGTTCGACCTGGGGCGCTTCCGCGACGCGAAGTCCGGCGTGCTGTCGTCGGGCGAACAGACGCGGCTCTGCCTGGCCAAGGCCCTGCTCAACCGGCCGCGCCTGCTCCTGCTCGACGAGCCGACCGCCTCGCTCGATCCGTCGGTCGCGCGCGAGATCCGCGCCAAGCTCCGCGCGATCGCCGATCGCGGCGACTGCGGGGTGCTCTGGACCTCCCACAACATGCACGAGGTCGAGGCGGTGTGCGACCGCGCCCTGTTCATGTCCCGCGGGCGGATCCTGCTTCAGGGAAACCCGAAGACGCTCCCGCGCGAGCACGGCCAGGCCACGCTCGAGGACCTGTTCGTCTCCGTCGCGCGCGAGCCGCTCGCGCCGGAGGCGCCGCGGTGAGGCTGGCGCGCGTCGGCGCCGTCGTCCTGCGCCAGTTCTACCTTCTCCGCGGCAGCCTCGCGCGCGTGGTGCCGCTGTTCGCGTGGGTCGCCGTGGACATCGTCCTGTGGGGCTACATGACGCGCTATCTGGACTCGGTCTCGTCCCGCCGCCTCGACTTCGTCGGGACCCTGCTCGGCGCCGTCCTGCTCTGGGATTTCTTCACGCGCGTGATGAACGGGGTCTCCATCGCCTTCTTCGAGGATCTGTGGACGCGGAACTTCCTGAACGTGTTCGCCTCGCCGCTGACGATCCCCGAGTACCTGACCGGCCTCGTGCTCACGAGCGTCGCCACGAGCGCCGTAGGCCTGGCCGCGATGCTCATCCTCGCGGCGGGAGTCTTCGGCCTGTCGTTCGCCGTCTACGGCGCCGCGCTCGTTCCCTACCTCGCGATCCTGTTCCTGTTCGGCATCGCCCTCGGCGTCCTGGCCGTGGCGCTCGTGCTGAGGCTCGGCCCCGCCGCCGAGTGGTTCGTGTGGCCGATCCCGGCGCTGGTCGCGCCGTTCGCGGGGGTCTTCTATCCCGTGGCGACGCTTCCGGCCTGGATGCGGCTCGTCGCGCGCGCGATTCCTCCGTCGTACGTGTTCGAGTCGATGCGCGCCGTCGTCGCGGGCCGGGCCCCGTCCGCGGGCGCGGCGGCCGCGGGCGCGGCGTTGTCGGCCGCGTACGTCGGGCTCTCGTTCCTGGTCTTCTCCGCGACCTACCGCTCCTGCGTGCGCGACGGCCTGCTCGCGCGCTACAGCGCCGAAAGCGTCAGCTAGCTCTTCCGTCCGTACCGCCGTCCCGGTAAAATTCTAAAATACGGGACCGAAATGAAATCCCTCATCGAGATCCATTCGGACTCGGACATTCCGGAGCGCTGGCGGGCCGGCCCCATCGGCGACCTTCTGCGCTACCACGACCTCGGCGCGCCCCTGCCTCCGCGCGCGGAGAAGCCGGAGCTCCTCATCGGCATGTGCATGGACAGCCGCAAGCACCTGCGCATCCCCGACAATTTCGCCTTCATCCTGCGCACCGGCGGGGCGAACCTGAGCCTCGCCGAGTTCCGCGTGTCCTACGCGATCGCCGTCGGCGGCGTGCGCGCCATCGCGCTGATGGGCCACACGAACTGCGGCATGTCCGGACTCGCCGCGCGCCGCGCGCTCTTCGTCGACGGGCTGGTCGACGTGGGCTGGACGCGGGCCGAGGCGGAGAGGCACTTCGACCGGTACGCGCCCGAGCACGAGATCGGTCCGGAGGGCGACTTCATCCGAGCCGAGGCGAAGCGCCTGCGCGCGCTGTATCCGAAGGTCGAGGTCGCGCCGCTGATCTACCGGATCGAGGACAACTCGGTCGCCGTCGTGCGCGAATAGCCGCTCGGGACTAGATCCGGACGGCGCGCCAGAGCCGCGCGGAGCGCGCGCGGGGGTTCTCGCGGACCTCTTCGGGCGACGGCTTGAGCGGCTCCGCGAGCGGCGCGCGCCACAAGCCCGCGGCCGCCTGGGCGCGCAGGGCGGCGGAGACGAGAGCCTCCTCGCCGGAGTGGAAGGTCAGGAACGCCGCGCGTCCGCCGGGGCGCACGAGCGACGGCAGGTCGCGGAGCAGCCGAGCCAGCGACTCGCGCTCGGAATTCACCGCGATCCTCAGCGCCTGGAAGGTCCGCGCGGCGGGATGGCGCGCGGACGCGTCCTTCTTGACGAAGCGGCCCTCGCCCAGGCCCTTGGCGGCGCCGACGGCGGAGGCCAGCTCGAAGGTCGTCTTGGGCGGGCGCCCCCGGGCGGCGAGGCCGGCGAGCGCCGCGGCGATCTTTTGGGCGTCGGGCTCGTCGCCGTAGCGGGCGAGCGCGTCGGCGATCTCGGCCTCGGAGGCGGCCGCGAGCCACTCGGCGGCGGTCCTGCCGCGCGAGCGGTCCATGCGCATGTCGAGGGGGCCGTCGTTCTTGAACGACATCCCGCGCTCGGGACGGTCGAGCTGCATCGACGAGACCCCGAGGTCGGCGAGCAGGGCGTCGACGCCGCCGAGCCCGAGCTCGTCGAGGACCCGCCGGGGGGCGGCGCCGAGGGGGGAGGGCCCGCCCCCCCCCCCCCCCAGCCGACCCCCCCGCGCCGCCCGGCGGCGGAGCGGCGCC
>VFSW01003303.1_pt1 | contig 24209 bp, 27 predicted proteins | sample 5358111 | NCBI WGS metagenome assembly VFSW01 (sample SAMN11554181, study PRJNA540505) | mine drainage metagenome | isolation source: sediment from site ElyBrook_90M | place: USA: Ely Copper Mine, Vershire, VT | collected 2017
AAGGGCGAGTGTGAATACGACCGAGGCCCACGCCGTGGTGGTCGGTGTTCGCCGGGATGTGACGACCATTCGTCGTCGAGACGAACGTGGCACCACCGAGGTAATCTAAAAGAAAAAAATGGGGGAGTGCTTTCATGCGCATCGCGGCCGCGGTATCGTCCCCTCTCGCCTCGGTGATACTTCCGGTCTATCTGGCGCTTTTTGTTTTTTACATCGTGGCGGGATGGCGAGTCTTCGCTAAAGCGGGCGAGCCCGGCTGGGGCATCTTCATCCCTATCTACAACCTTTATCTGGTGTGCAAGATCTCGGGACGACCCGAATGGTGGGTCATCTTGTTCTTCATTCCCTTGGTGAATGTGGTCATTGGATTGATCATCGCCATGGACGTTGCCAAGGCCTTCTCCAAGGGTCCCGGATTCGGCATTGGACTCTGGCTGCTGAATTTCATCTTCGTCCCCATTCTGGGATTCGGTTCAGCGCAGTACAGCGCACCCGGCTCGCTGCGTTGACGGCTAAAGGAAGCGCGGTGACAATGGACGCCGTCACCGGGTTCGCCTCGGTGCCCACGTCGATTCGGGCGATAATGACGTCACTCGCCGGACGTCGGAGCCCGCGTCAGGGCCGGCGTCGGGCGACATCGCGAGGCGACACGTCCTTGTCGTGGGGCGCCGTGTGGTGGTCGCCGACGGCGGACGTGGCCCTACGGTGGCGACGCAGCGCAATGAGTCCGGCGGCGCTCGTCAACACCACGCCGGCGAGGGCAATGAGGAAGGTGGTGGCGAGAGCGGTCGAGGGTAGTTGTAGCCCGTAGAACGATCGAACCGGTGAGAGGGGGAAGAGCGCGATGAATCCGGTCGTCACGCCCGCCACGATCAGCCATCGACGCCACGTCAAGGGCAGCGCGACGAGAACGAGCACGCTCAGGCTCAAGGTGAGCGCCACGAGCGTCGCCCCCGTGCGCTGTTCGATCGAAGGCAGGTTCTTGGAACGCTCGAGCGCGTAGGCGGCGAAAACCGTGAGCCCCACGACCACACCGGTGGGCAGGGCGAAGCCCAGGACCCGCGCGACGAAACCGGGCGTGAACCGGCGCTGGTTCGGTGCGAGCGCCAGAAAGAATGCGGGCACGCCGATGGTCAAGGTGTCGATGATCGTGAGGTGGCGCGGTAGAAAGGGGTAGGGCCACAACAGCACGCTGACCAGCACCGCGAGCACCGTCGACCAGGCGGTTTTGACGAGGAAGATATTGGCGACCCGCTCAATATTGGCCGCCACCTTGCGACCGGCCGCCACGACCTCGGGCATCGTCTCGAAGCGTCCATCGAGCAGGACGATCTGGGCGACGGACCGCGTGGCGGGCGCACCGGAGCCCATGGCGATGCCGATGTCGGCGAGTTTGAGGGCTAGGACGTCGTTGACGCCGTCACCGGTCATCGCCACGGTGTGACCCCGGGCCTGCAGCGCGGTGACCATGTCCTGCTTCTGTCGCGGGGTTACGCGTCCGAAGACGGAGTGCTCCTCGAGCAAAGCGCCCAGGGCGTCGACGTCCTCGGGCAGGTCGCGAGCGTCCACGGGCTGGCCCACGTGCGACATCCCTACTCGTTCGGCAATCGCGGCGACGGTGAGGGGGTGGTCCCCGGAGATCACCTTGGTGGCCACCCCCTGGGTGGCGAAGTAGGCGAGAGCCGACGCCGCGTCGTCGCGGACCCGTTCGACCAAGAGGATCAGCGCCGCGGCGCGAAGTCGCGCAGGGAGCACATCACCCTCGAGCGGTGCGTCACTGTGGGCCAGGACCAGTACTCGCCGACCGGATTCGGCCAGTGTGGCGGCGCGGCGCAACGTGACCGCCTCTTCGGCGCGCAGCACCATCTCGGGCGCACCCAGTAGCCAGGTCCCGTGCTCGGCGAAGTTGACCGCGCTCCACTTGCGCGCCGAGGAGAAGGGGACCACGTCGCCGCGACGCCAGTCCACACTCGGTGGGTACTCTTCTTGGAGGGCCCGCAAGGTCGCGTTGGCGTTCTGGTCGTTCGCCAGTGAGCTCAGGGCGGCCGCCACCGGCAACGAGTCGTCGAGGACCTCGACGCGGTCCAAGATGACGGAACCGTCGGTGAGGGTGCCGGTCTTGTCGAAACAGATGACGTCGACGCGCGCGAGCACTTCGATCGCCGCAAGTTCCTGGACGAGCACGTTCTTTCGCGCCAACGCGACCGCCGCGACGGCGAAGGCGACACTCGTCAGGAGGACGAGTCCCTGGGGCACCATGCCCACGAGTCCGGCGACGGTGCCGCCGATCGCGCCGCTGAGACCCTGTCGGGCCCGTAACTGACTGACGAGCAAGAGTACGGCGATGGGCACGATCGCCCAGGTCACGTAGCGCAAGATGCGATTGATCCCCTCGACCAGTTCCGAGCGCGCGGGCGTGAAGCGTCGGGCGGTCGCGGTGAGTTGACGGGCGTAGGCGTCGGGTCCCACCGCGACCGCCTGGTACTGCCCCGCGCCGGCGACGACGAAGCTCCCCGAGAGCACGTGGTCGCCGGTTGCCTTGTCGACCGGCTCCGCCTCTCCGGTGAGGAGGGATTCGTCCACCTGCAGACCGCTGCTGGCTCGCACGATCCCGTCGGCCACGACCTGATCGCCCGGGCGCGCACTGACCAGGTCGTCGAGCACCACCGCGCCGAGCGCGATCTCTTGCTCGTCACCATCGCGCACGACACGCGCCAGGGGCGCGCTCAGGACGGCCAGGCGATCGAGGGTCCGTTTGGCGCGCCACTCCTGAACGATGCCGATGAGGGCATTGCTCACCAGCACGATGCCAAAGAGTGCGTCCTGGAGTTGACCCACGGCGATGATCGCCGCGAGCAGCGTGCCCAGGAGAAGATTGAACCGGGTGAGAATGTTGGCGCGCAGAATCTCGCCCACCGTGCGCCCGGTGCGCTCACCGGCACCGTTGGTCTGGCCCCGGGTGACACGTTGGGCGACCTCGTCGGCGCTGAGACCGGTGTTCGGCGTGGTCGGACGCGGTTCGGGCTCGACGCTCGAAGGACCTCGAGCGTGGCCGTCGGTCACGTCAGGGCGTGACGAGTGGGGTGATCCGACACGAGCGCAAGGGGCGCACGACCACCTCGTCGACGATGGGTCGCTAGCCTCGCGTCCACGTCGTGCCCCTAATCCTTGTGGACGGCGCGCAGTCCACCCCACGCCAAGGTGGCGCTGTGGGCGGCGAGGCGCTGGGCCTCATCGGGCGCGGGTGTGGGCCAGCCCTTGGCCTCTTGTTGCAACAACCAGACAATGGCCGCACCCTCGGCGATGCCGACGATCCCCGCGGCGAGTTGACGACGATGATCGTGACCGATGGAGACGTCGATGTAGGGGACGAGGAAGCCCACCAGGCTCACCTCGATCTTTCGCAATTCGCTCGCCGTCTCGCCCTCGTGGGAGTGGATGAAGAGCAGGCGGAAGGCGTCGGTGTCGTTCACCACCATGTCGAAGTACACCCGAAAGGCACTCTCGATCTTCGAGCGCGGCGTCGTGACCGAGGTGACGGCGCGCATGAGGTTATCGACCAAGATGGCGCCGGTGTGCGCGACGATCTCGCGGTACAGCGTGCTCTTGGACTCGAAGTACTGGTAGAGGATGGGCTTGGTGAAACCCGCGGCCTTGGCGACGTCGTCCATCGTCGTGGCCTGGTAGCCGTGCTCGGCGAAGACTCGCTTGGCGATCTCGAGGAGCAGTTCGCGCCGTTCGAGATGAACCGGACGATCGTCGCGTAGCACCATTCGTTAAATCTAACCGTGGTTGAGCGAGAGCGCTTCGTCGATGACGGGGCCCAACCGACCGGCGAGGTCGGCGAGGTTGAAGTGTCGACGCGCGATCTCGAGATTGGCGTCCAACATCCTCTCGTCGGGGTGCGCGAGGAATCGCCGAAGCCCGACGACGTCGGTGAGTTCGAAGAACTCGAAGCCGAAGGAGAGGATCTCGTGAGCGACGGGGTAGTGGTTGAGGGCGAGCGCGCGCCGGTGCGTCACCGACTCGATCACGGGGTTGCCGAAACCCTCCCAGGTTGAGGGCATCACGACGAGGTCGGCGCCGGCGTAGGCGTCGGCCATCGTGATGCCGGCGGGGAGCAGGCGGCGCACCTGCACGTCGGACGTGTCGAGGAGCCGTTCGAGCTCGTGGTCGAAACCATCCTCGGCGGGACCCATGATCCACAAGGTGGCGTCGAGCTGTTCGCACAGCGCTAGCGCGCCGGCGACGTTCTTGCGCGCAATGGCCCGCGTGGGCAACGCGACGAACGTCTCGTCGTTCACTCGCACAGTCCGCCGGGTGAGTTCCCGGCGCCCCGGCGCCGGCGAGCAGTCGAAACTGTTGTAGAGGAGTGTCGCCTCGATGCCGCGCTCGCGGAGTTCTCGACGCGAGAGTTCGTTGATCGTCACGTGGCGCCATCGAGGTTCGTCACGCGGGCCCGGCACGTGGGCGAGGTGCGCGCGCTGCCAGGGTAGATCGTGATGGTGAAAGAGCGCCGCCCGACCCCCCAGCACCTCGTAGAGGACGTCGCGCGCCGCCACGTTGAGCGGCAACGACGCCAGGTTCTCGACGATGACGAGGTCGAAGAACTCCAGCGCGTCGCTCAGCTCGGAGCGGGTGGGTGCTATCGCGGCGTCGGCGGCGAGACCCGGAATCAGTCGGTCGGCGACGCCGGTGCCCGCCACCGTGGACACGTGGTGGCCGAGTTCGCGCAGCGCGCCCACCCATTTGTCAGCCTCGATGGAGACTCCGTCGGTGCCGCCGAGGCGGAAACTGACGACGGCGATTCGCGACATGGCGCCACGTTAGGCGCTCCGCCAATTTTGACCCCAGTGGTAAGGTGTCCGCACTGCCACCAGCGTCGTGCAGGTGGCGTCCCCGGAGGAATTTGATGGCAACACGTGCACTGATCACCGGTATCACGGGTCAAGATGGATCGTACCTCGCGGAACTCCTGCTCGAAAAGGGCTACGAAGTGTTCGGTCTGGTGCGTCGTTCCTCGAGCGAGAATTTCGAACGGATCAGCCACATCCAGGACCGTCTCACCCTGCTGTCGGGGGACTTGATGGACGAGGTCTCCCTGATCAACGTCCTGCGCGACAGTCGCCCCCGCGAGATCTACAACCTCGCGGCCCAGTCCTTCGTCCAGACCTCGTGGAGCCAGCCGGTGCTCACGTCCGAGACCACCGCGCTGGGGGTGACCCGCATGCTCGACGCCATCCGCATCGTGGACCCCGAAGTGCGTTTCTACCAGGCGAGTTCCTCGGAGATGTTCGGTCGCGTCCGCGCCATTCCCCAGAACGAGTCCACTGAGTTCTACCCGCGTTCGCCTTACGGCGTCGCCAAGGTGTACGGGCACTGGATCACCGTGAACTATCGCGAGAGCTACCACCTGCACGCCTCGAGCGGCATCTTGTTCAACCACGAGTCGCCGCGACGCGGACTCGAATTCGTGACGCGCAAGGTCACCCACGGCGTGGCGCGCATCAAGACGGGACTCGACACCGAGATTCGCCTCGGCAACTTGGACGCGCAGCGTGACTGGGGTTTCGCCGGAGACTACGTCAAAGCCATGTGGGCCATGCTGCAGCGAGACGAACCCGACGACTTCGTGATTGCCACCGGTCAGACCCACTCGGTTCGTGAACTCTGCGAGGTCGCCTTCGCCGCGGCCGGGCTGAATTGGGAGGACCACGTCACGATCGACCCCGCCTTCTTGCGTCCCGCCGAGGTCGACCTGCTCGTCGGTGACCCCTCGAAGGCGCACGCGGCCCTGGGCTGGAAGTGCGACGTCGACTTCTACGGCTTGATCGAGATGATGGTGGCCGCCGACCTCGCCGCGCTGCGGAACTAACACCCTGGTGAGCGACCACGTGGTCGTTCGACTCGTCAACGCGGTCGTCATGTCGCGGGGGTTCGCGCTATTGAGCGGCGTCGACCTCGAGGTCGAACGAGGATCCCTCACCGTGCTCACCGGCGCGAACGGCGCGGGTAAGACCAGCCTGCTGCGTCTGCTCGGGGGCCTCGACACGCTGACCAGCGGCGCGGGCCACGTAGCGGGTGTCGACCTCGCGCAGGGGGACCGGCGTCAACTGCGACGACGGGTGGGGTGGCTCGGGCACGAAGGTTCGTTCTACGCCGACCTGAGCGTTCGTGAGAATCTGGTGTTCGCCGCGCGAGCCCTCGAGCGACCGGTGCACGACGTAGACGCCGCCCTCGAACGCGTCGGGCTGGACCACCGCGTCGATACCATCACCAAGCAGCTCAGCGCCGGACAGCGTCGTCGCCTCGGCCTGGCCTGGTTGCTGGTGCGCCGGCCCGAGCTCTGGTTACTCGATGAGCCCTACGCCTCGCTCGACGACGCCGGCCGGGAGTTCTTCGATCACCTGCTCGGCGACGTCGTGCGCGCGGGGGCCACGGTCGTCGTGAGTGCGCACGACCCCTTGCGCTCCAGTGAGGTAGTGGCGCGAACGCTGCGTATGTCGGGTGGACGGATCGACGCGCCGTGATCGCCGTCGCTCGCCTGGTGGCCGCGAAGGACTTGCGCATCGAGGCGCGCAGTCGCGTCCTGCTCTGGCAGGTACTGCCCTTCGGGGTGATTGCGCTCCTGCTGTCGGGCCTGGCGCTCGGACCGGCTCAGGCGGGAAACTCCTCCACCGGTCCGGGGCTCTTCTATCTCGTGACCCTCTTCGTCACTCTCTTGATGATCAATCGCTCCCAATCCCTCGAGAACGCCCCGGGGACGAGGGCGTCGGTGGCGACGCTCGGTCTCGATCCCGCGGGCGTGTTCCTGGGCAAGGCCCTGGCCCTCACGGTCGAACTCTGGGTCACGGGGATCGTGCTCCTGGCGGGATCGGTGCTGGTGTTGCACACCGCGCTGGTCGGCACGGTGCAGGCGCTGCCCAGCATCCTGGTGACGCTCGCCACCCTGGCGGTAGCCGGTACGCTCTATGGAGCATTAACGCAGGGCGGTGACGGTCCGGCGACCTTGTTGCCGGTGTTGACCCTCCCCGCGTTCGCCCCGTTGCTGATTGCGGGGGAGCGCTCCTTCAGCGCCGCCCTGCACGGGGGAGCACTGTGGGAGTGGTGGGTCATCGTGTTGGTCGCTCTGGTGGCCTACACCGCGGTAGGGATTCTGCTTTACGGTGTTTTGGAGGAATCATGATCAAGCTCTCCCAACGACTACTGGGTCCCGTGACGCTCGCGTGCCTCGCGGCGACCTTCGTCTTGGGACTCTGGGTCACTCCCGAGGACCGGACCCAGAAGAATCTGGTGCGTCTGCTCTACGTGCATCCGCCCATCGCCTGGGTGGCGCTCTACGTCTCCTTCGGCACCGCGACCATCGCGAGTTGCTTGTACCTCTGGCGACGCACGCGCTCGATGACCATGGACCGCATCGCGTACTGCGCGATGGAGGTCAGCGTTGTCTTCATCATCTTGACGCTCATCACCGGTTCGATCTGGGGTCGGCCGACCTGGGGCGTGTGGTGGGCCTGGGACGCACGCCTCACCTCGACGGCGATTCTCGGCGTCTTCGCCCTCGCCTACTTGGCCCTGCGTCGGGCGAACGACGATCCGACCCTGCGGGCGCGACGCAGCGCCGTCTTCGCCATCTTGACCGCCGTCAACGTGCCCATCATCCACTTCTCGGTGGTGTGGTGGAAGACGCTGCACCAGGGCGCGTCGGTGCTGACCAGTACTGGTCAGCTCAACGTGCACGGCTCGATGCTGCTGGCCATGTTGTTGGGCTTCGTGGGCTTCACCCTGCTCTTCTTCTGGCTCCTTCGTGAGCGCTACCGCCTCGAGGTCAAGCGCGACGCCCGCAGTATCGCCACCCTCGACGAAGCGCTGGCCCTGCGCCGTCGCGAGGGGGTCTGATGGGCTACGTCGCGGCCGGGTACGCCTTCGCCTTTGGGGGCCTGGCCCTGTACGCCCTGTCGATCTATTGGCGGGGGCGACGTGGCTGAGGTGACTGTGACCGGCTCCCTGACGCCCGTCGAACCCCCGCGGTCCTCGTCGAGGTCCTCGCGACGCTCCCTCGGCGTCATCGGGGTGCTGGTGATCGTGGTGATCGTGCTGCTCAGTCAGGGTCTGCTCACGTCGCTCAACTACTTCGAGACCGTCGACCAGGCGCTCGCCCAGCGCGCCACGCTCGGCACCAAGGTGATCCGCCTCGAGGGGGTGGTGGTGCCCGGGACCATATCGCGCACCAATGACGGTGCGTCCTTCACCATCGCCGGCTCGGGTCGCGAGCGGGTCTACGTCAGCGCGCAGGGCTCGCCCCCGCAACTCTTCCAAGCCAGTATCCCCGTGGTCGTGGTCGGTCACTTCGTGTCGCCGACGTCGTTGCAATTCGACGGCACCCAGATCATGGTCAAGCACACCTCGTCGTACATCGCCGCGCACCCCGGTCGGGTGACGGCGCCGAACGGAACGAGTCGATGACACTGACGTGGTTGGGGCGAATCGCCCTCGACGTGGCGTTCCTCGCGTGCGTCGCCGGCGTGATCTCCCAGGCCCTCACTCTTCGTGGGCGCCCCTCGCGCGCCACGTACTTCGCGGCCGCGGCACTCCTCGGGACCCTCGGCGCGGTCGCGGTCATGCAGTTCGCACTGATCACCCATAATTTCTCGTTGGCCTACGTGGCCCAGAACAACGCCACCTTCACCCCGCTGATCTACTCCATCACCGGGATGTGGTCGGCCCTCGAGGGATCGTTGCTGCTGTGGGCCCTCATCTTGACGTCGCTCACCTGGGCGGTCATCCACCACTACCGCGCCGAGCGCGACGACCACGTGGTGGTCTGGGCGACGCTGGTGCTGTTCGTGGTCGGGGCCTTCTTCATCTTGTTGATGGTGGGACCCGCCGACCCGTTCTTGCACAATCCCGCCCACGTGTTGCAGGGGGCGGGACCCAACGCGCTCCTACAGGACAATCCCCTGGTGGCCGTGCACCCGCCGCTGCTCTACGCGGGCTTCGTCGGCTTCGCGGTGCCCTTCGCCTTCGCTATCGCCATGCTCATCACGGGCCGGGTCCACGACCGCTGGCCCCTCGAGCAGCGTCGCTGGACCGTGCTGGCGTGGGGCTCACTCTCGGTGGGGATCGTGCTCGGAGCGTGGTGGAGCTACCAGGTGCTCGGGTGGGGCGGTTTCTGGGGTTGGGACCCGGTGGAGAACGCGGCGCTGTTGCCGTGGTTGACGGCGACCGCCTATATCCACTCGGTCATCGTGCAGGACCGCCGCGGCCTCTTTCGCATCTGGAACCTCTCCCTGGCCATCGCGACGTTCGCCTTTACGGTGCTCGGCACTTTCTTCACCCGCTCGGGAGTCCTGCAGAGCGTGCACGCCTTCTCCTCCTCCACGCTCGGCCCCGCGTTGATCGGCTTCTTCGCCCTGACCGTGGGCGCCGGCGTGGCACTCATCGCGTGGCGTGGCGACGAATTGCGCTCGCCCGTGGGAGTGGAGCACCCGGCCTCGCGTGAGGGACTCTTCGTCGCCAACAACATCTTGTTCGTGGGTTTCGCTTTCGTGGTGCTGTTGGGCACCGTCTTCCCCCTGCTCTACGAGGCGGTCAACGGCAACCAGGTGACCGTCGGCACGCCGTACTTCGCGGCGGTGGCGGCACCCGTGAGCGTCGCGTTGCTGTTCTTGATGGCGATCGCTCCCGTGGTGAGTTGGCGCACCGTCGACGCGGGGGTGCTCTGGCAACGGGTGCGGGTGTCGGCCTGGGTGGCGCTGGCGGTGGTGGCCGCCCTGCTCGCGTGGGGTGTGCACCACTGGGCGGTGCTCGTCGCGGTGTTCTTGTCCGTCGCTGCCGCCGGTGCGGCCCTGCGCACCCTGAAGGGGGTGGCCCAGAGCGCGCGACGACGCGGTGACTGGTGGTCGGCGTGGCGTGCGCCCAGCACCGGGGGGATGATCGTGCACTTGGGCGTCGTGGTGTTGGCGGTGGGCATCGTCGTGTCGACCTCGTACACCACCCGTTCCGAGGTGACCCTCGCGAATCATCAGCGCACGGTGGTCGACGGACAGTACGTCGGCTTCGACGGTTTCGCCACGGTCGCGACCGCCCTGGACAAGCAGACCCAACTCGTCGTGAGCGTGGACGGGCATCCACTGCGTCCCGCCATCACCACCTTCACGGGTCGTTCGAGTCAGCCGGTGGGGACGCCCGCGATCGACTCGAATCTGTGGCGCGACGTCTACGTGACCTTCGACGCGGTGGGCGGCAACGGCGCGGCGTCGGGGGCGCAGGTGGCGACCAATGTCCCCGCCGGTTCGGTCGTGCTCGGCGTGACCGTCGAGCCACTGTTGTCGTGGCTATGGATCGGTGGTCTCATGGTGGGCGTGGGCAGCGCCCTCTCCTTCTCTCGACGCCGACACCGTGACGAGGTGATTGCGTGAAGCGTCACGTGGTGCTCCTCATCGCCACGCTGGCGCTGGTCGTCATCGCCGGACTCTCGATCCTCCTGGCGACGCGTCAACCCGTCGCGGCGACTCCGGTGCCGAGCGCACTGGTGGGCCAGAGCGCGCCGCCGATATCGGGAACGCCCTTCGGCGGCGGCACGTTCTCGCTGTCCGCCGAGCGCGGCAAGATCGTGGTCGTCAACTTCTTCGCGTCGTGGTGCGGACCCTGTCAGGTCGAGGAGCCCAATCTCCTCACCTTCGCCTGGCAGCAGCGGCACCGGGGCGTCGCGGTGGTGGGGGTGGTCTTCAACGACACCCTGGCGGCGGCCCAGGCCTTCGACACCAAGTGGGGAACGCGCCAGTTCTACCCGTCATTGGCTGACCCCAACGGCACCTTCGCGTTCCACTACGGGGTCACCTCGCCACCCTCGACGTTCGTGATCGACACCCACGGTCGCGTCGTCGCCGAACTATTGGGCCCGGTGACGACCGCTCAACTCAACAACGTGATCGCCCGGGTGCGCGCGTGAGCACGGCGACCCTACGCACGTCGCGCCCCGGCCTCTGGGGGTCGTTCCGGGTCTGGCTGGTGGCGTTGGTCGCGGTGCTCGTCCTCGCGCTGGTGAGCACGCCGTCGTCGTCGAGTGCGGCCCAGCGCGTGACCCACCTCGAGACGCTGGTCAAGTGCCCCTCGTGCCAGGACCTGTCCGTGGCGCAGAGCACCTCGTCGTCGTCGTTAGCCGTGCGGCACGAGATCGAGTCGATGGTCGCCCGGGGGCGTAGCGACACCCAGATTCTCACCACCATCGAGGCGGCCTACGGTCCCTCGATACTGCTGAGTCCCTCCACGTCGGGGCTCGGAGCTCTGCTGTGGGTGGTACCAGTGGCGGTGTTCGTGGGACTGGGTGCGACGGTCGTTATCTTACGCAGGCGCCGGTGAAGAGCGAGCGTCAACTGATCGACGAGGTCCGCCTGCGCGAGGCGTCCCTCGAGGACGCCCAACGAGAGCACGCCCACGGTGAGTTGGGCGACGCGGACTTCGCCGCCATCACCGAGCGCGAGAACGCGGCGCTCGTCCTCGTTCGCGCGCAACTGTCGACGTTCGCCCTCGCACCGCCTTCAACGGGGAGTTCGCCGCGGCGTCGTCAGCGCAGTCGACTGGTCGTGGCCCTGGTGTGTTTCGCCCTCGCCGCGGGGGTGCTGGTGTGGGCGAACCTCGGCCTGCGCCAAGCGGGACAGTCGGCCAGTGGCGGGTTGAACTTGTCGCAGACGCAAAAGGTTCAACAACTCGTCATCGAGGGTGAGGCCGACGTCGCTGCGGGTAACGACGTGGCGGCGCTCGCGGCCTACCAGCAGATTCTCGCCCTCGAGCCCACGAACGTGGCGGCCCTCACCTAGGCCGGGTGGCTCGACTTCACCGCGGGCAGCGCCAGCAAGAACGCGACCGTGGTGGCGCACGGGGTCAGCGATCTGCACCAGGCCGTCACGCTCGCTCCGCGTTCTCCCGCGCCCCGGTTGTACTACGCCATCGTGGCGGCGTCGACGCCGGGGAATCAGGCGCTGGCGAAGAAGGAATTCGTCGCGTTCCTCGCCCTGCAGCCGTCGAAGGCGCAACTGCTGATCGCCGCCCCCTTCTTGCACAATCTGGGCCTCGCGGCCTAAACCGGCACCACTCCCGAGAGTGCGGCGCCCAGGAGTGCGGCGCCGACCAGCATGAGCGGGGTGCTGCGCCGTAGCGCGAACACCCAGACGAGCGCCGCGACGAGTACCGGTACCTGCCAGAGGTGCGTCAAAAGCAGGGTCAACGAGATCGCCGAGGCGCCGATCGCACCAATGACGCTCGCGCCCGCCCCCGCGAGGAACGCACTGAAGGTCGCGTTGAGTCGCAGCCGCTCGAAGTAGGGTGCGCCGAGCACGACGAACCCGAAGGACGGCGCGAAGGCGACCAGGGTGGCGAGCGTGGCGCCCTCGAGCCCGTGGGCGGCGTAGCCGACGGCCGCGACCGTGAGGACGACGGGACCCGGCGTGACCTGTCCGAGGGCCACGACGTTCAAGAACTGCGCCCCGCTCAGCCAGTGGTAGGTGTTCACCACGTCGTGTTGCATCAGGGGGATGATCACGAAACCGCCGCCGTAGGAGAGGGCGCCGACCTTGAAGGCCACCCACGCGAGAGCTCCCAGCCCCCCCAGGGTGAGGACGTGGGCGCCACTCAGTGCCGCGCCCATCGCGCGCGGCGTCGACGGGCGCAGCACCATGATTTCGGCCAACCCGCAGCCCAGGAGAGCGAGGACGACGAGGGCGGGGAGGAACAGCGCCGCCGCGGAGCCCAAGGTGCAGTAGATCGCCCAGCGACGGGCGCCACCCGATTCGCGCGACTGGTGCCAACTCGGCCGTGCCAGCTGCCAGGCGGTACGCGCCGCTACCGCGGGCACCGCCGCGCCGGCCCCGAGGGCGCCACCCAGTACGACGTGGGCGGGGTGGCGCGCGAGGAACACCGCCGCGAGGGCGATGATCGTCACGAGTCCCGGCGTGATGAAGCAGACGCCGCCGACGAGGGCTCCCAGTGCGCCACGTAACCGCCACGCGCTGTAGATCATCAACTGGGTGGACGCCGGACCCGGCAGGAGGTTCGCGGCGGCGACGGCGTGTTCGAACTCCTCGCCGTTCATCCACTGCTCGCGTTCGACCACGACGCCGCGAAGGAGGGCGATGTGCGCGGGCGGGCCGCCCACCCCGACGATGCCGATCCGTCCCCACTCGCGCACGATGACGCGCAGGGGAACCCGCGCACGCGGCGCCGCGGCGCCGGTCGGTGGGTTCACGTCAAGCGGTGACGCGGCACGTGTCGTCGCCGCGCGCTCGCGAGGTCAACGTCACTTTGCTGGGCTTGGCGCCGAGGCCTTCGAGCATCCCCGAAATGAGCCCGCGGTCCACCGCGCACAGGACGGGGTGGTGCTGGGCGGCCGAACCGAAGGGGCAGTTCTCGGCGACCACCGACTGCGAGGTCGCACTCTCTTCGACGCGCGCGGCGAAACCGTGCGCGGTCAACAGGCCCGCGATGGAGGACATCGCGGTGCGCACGGTGACCGTCGAGTCGTGCGCCGCGGCGGTCGCGCTGTTGCCGAGTCCACGACCGTATTCGAGCCCGACGTCGTGGGCGAGGGACTCGGCCGCCTTGGGACCGAGTCGCTCCAGGGCCATCTCGAGCAGGGCGACGAGCAGCGCGTCGCGGCGGATCGATCCCTCCATCGCGACGTTGGTGTCGACGACGCGATAGCCCTTGGCCGGGCGACCCACCGTCGATTTGTGCACGTTGTCGTAGGTGACGTACCCGCCCTCGGTCAGGCGCTCGACGTGGTGTCGTACGACGTTGGCGTGAACGCCACAGTGATGCGCGAGTTCAGCCGCCGTGGCACCGGGATGCTCTCGCAAGTAGAGGTAGATCTTGCGGCGCGTGTTGTCGCCGAAGGAGTGCGCGAGGCTAGTGACGGTGGCGGTGAACAGCGCCGGATCAAGCTCGTTTTCGGGGTTCGTCACCATACGGCGGAAGTTTAGGTGGTCGGAGGTGGTGCGCGAGCGAATGCTGCGCCGGTAGCCTCTCAGTGACACCACAAAGGACGAGCCGTGACTTTCGACGCTGTGCAGTACCCGACCCTGGCGGCGATCGTGGAGCCCCAGGTACTTCGCCCCCTGGGCGACTTGGGCTTCCTCGACGAGGTCATCGAGACCGCGAGTGGTCCCGAGGTGACCCTGGTACTCCCCGCATCGAACTGGCCCCAGCGTGAGTACCTCGAGGATCAGATCCGCGGGGCCGTCGCCGATGTCGCGCTGAGGGTGCGGACCATGAACGACGAGGAGCTCCTGCGTCTGCGCAATTATCTGCGCGGATCGATGACGGGGTCGTCCACCGAGCACGGACACGGCAATGACCAGCCCAAGTTCCTCGACCGACTCTCCAAGACCCGCGTACTGGGTATCTCCTCGGGCAAGGGTGGCGTGGGCAAGTCCTCGGTGACGGTGAACCTGGCCATCGCGCTCGCCCAGCAGGGATACCAGGTCGGCGTCTTGGACGCCGACGTGTACGGCTTCTCGTTGCCCAAGATGCTCGGAGCCGTGGCCGACCCCATCGTGCTCGGTGACACGGTGCTGCCGACGCTGGCTCACGGCGTGCGGTGCGTGTCGATGGGTTACTTCGTGCCCGACGAGCAGCCGGTGATCTGGCGTGGCCCCATGTTGCACAAGGCGATCGAACAGCTCGTCACCGAGGCCTGGTGGGACGAACCGGATTTCTTGCTCATCGACATGCCCCCGGGTACCGGTGACGTGGCGCTGACCCTGTCCGAGATCCTCCCGCGCATCGAGATGTACGTGGTGACGACACCCCAGGCCGCCGCGCAACGAGTGGCGCAACGCTCGGCCTACGCGGCGCGCAAGTTGAAGCTGTCGGTGCGCGGTGTCATCGAGAACATGAGTTGGTTCCGGGGCGACGACGGCCAACGATACGAGATCTTCGGCAGCGGAGGTGGCGAGACGTTGGCGCGCGACCTGGGTATCGCGATGCTGGGTCAAATCCCCCTGGAGACCCCCCTGCGCGAAGGTGGCGACTCCGGGGTGCCGCTGGTCGTCTCGCATCCCGATAGTGAGGCCGCGCTGGCCTTCGTTGAACTCGCGCGCAAGGTCGCGGCCCAGGGTCCGGCTCGCGTCTACCGTCAGGAACTGCGACTGCTCTAGCGGTCGATGCCGTTGGGTAACTGGTCGATGGGCCACGCGAGTAGAGCGACCGCGCTGCGACAGGCGAAGCGGTCGGTCATGCCCGCGACGTAACCCACCGCCGAGGCCAACGCGGCCGACGAGGTCGCGAGGTCGCGAGCGGTCTCTCCCTCGGGCAAGAGTTCGGGATGCGCCGCGTAGTGCTCGACGAGGGCGCGCAGCATCCCGACGACGCGCTGCGCCTGGAGTCGCGACGCGTCGCGCATGTAGATCGCCTCGTAGTTGTAGGCGCGAAACGCGGCGAGCGCCTCGGCGTGGCGAGCGTCCATGCCAATCACCCCGGTGGCGCGCGTGGTGGCGATCATCGCGTTGATGAAGGTACCGAGTTGCTGGCGCCGTGACGCACCGCAACGCTCGCGCACCAGTGCGGGGAGGTCGTCGAAACTCACGAGCCCGGCCGAGGCGGCGTCCTCGAAGTCGTGGCATACGTAGGCGATGCGGTCGGCCCAGCTCACCAGCTCGCCCTCGGGCGTGGCTGGTGCGGGCCGCGACCAGGAGTGGTTGCGAATCCCGTCGAGCGTCTCGCGGCAAAGATTGAGGGGGCGCAGCGCCACGTCGGCGCCCCACGTGGCGTGATCGAACCCCCCCTCGACGTACGGGTCGAGGGCTTCTTCGCTGGCGTGGCCGCCGGGGCCGTGACCGCAGTCGTGCCCCAGCGCGATTGCTTCGGTGAGGGCGGTGTTGAGACCGAGTGCGCGCGCCACACTCGTGGCCACCTGCGCGACTTCGAGAGCGTGGGTCAGACGGGTGCGCATGTGGTCGTCGGGAAAGACGAAGACCTGGGTCTTGCCCGAGAGGCGACGAAACGACGTCGAGTGCAAGATACGGTCGCGATCGCGTTCGAAGCACGTGCGTAACGAATCGGGCTCCTCGTCGTACTCGCGATTGCCGGCGCCGCGTTCGCGCGTGGCCCCGCGCGCCAGGCCGTACTCGAGCTGTTCCTCACGCGCTTCTCGCGAGGACGAGACGATGAGTCGTTCGTCTCCCGGGTCCAGAGCGGCCACCGAGTTACGGTGGGCCCGCACGACGTCGTCGTCGCTGAACCCCTCCATCGTGGCGGCCCACTGGCGGTTGTGGTGGCTCAGGGAATCACTCGGCACGTCCATCATCATGCACCAAAGCCGTAACATGGGAAAGTCGTTACCGACCGAGGAGTCGTCATGGAAATTCGTATTGGCATTGTGCAATCAATGAAGGAGCTCAGTGTCGAGTTGCCCGAGGGCACCGATCGTGACGCGGTGGAGAAGGACGTGGAGACCGCCCTCGAGGGCGACAAGCTCCTCTGGCTGACCGACCGCAAGGGTCGTCGCGTCGGCGTGCCCGCCACCCGAGTCGCGTACGTGGAGTTCAGCACCGTGAGCGAGCGCAACGTGGGCTTCGGCGCGGCCTGAGCCGTGATTGATTACCACCTGCACCTGTGGAGCCACGACGATTCGTCGGTGGGGTATCTCCTCGACCAAGTGGCCCAGTACTGCGAGGAGGCCGCGAGTCACGGCGTGCACGAGCTCGCGCTGACGGAGCACCTCTACCGGTTCGTCGAGATGCGCGCCACGGTCGGCGATTTCTGGACCCGCTGGAGCCACGAACCCACCTCGTCGTTGATGGCGCAGTACTTCGACTTTCACGCGCGAAATTCGCTCGAGGAGTACGTGACCTTCGCCCAGCTGGCCAAGTCCCAGGGCTTGCCGGTGAAGGTCGGCTTGGAGGTCGATTACTACCGTGACCAGATGGATGACGTCGCGGCGCTGCTCGCCCAGTACCCCTTCGACGTGCTGATCGGCTCGGTGCACTGGCTCAACACCTGGCAGTTCGACGATATCGACAACGACGTGCAGATGAACGAGTGGCGCACTCGCGACGTGGATCGGAGTTGGGCGGACTACACCTTGGCCCTAGAAGAGTTAGCGGCCACGCGCAGCGTGGACGTCCTCGCGCACCCCGACGTCATCAAAGTCGCGAACTACTACGCGGCGGACCCCGCTCCGCTGTGGGATCGCATGGCCGAGGCCGCCGCCCGCGTTGACGTGTCGGTGGAGTGCTCCTCGTCGGGCTGGTTCAAGCCGGTCGGTGAACCCTACCCCGCCGAGGGCTTCCTCGATCGACTCGTGGCGCGCGAGCTGACCTTCACCACCGCGTCCGACGCCCATCGCCTCGAACGCGTGGGTTCTCGCGCCGGCGACCTGGCCACGTTGCTCGAATCGCGTGGCGTGCACGAGCTCGCGTCCTACGACGGGCGCCGCCGCGTCATGGTGCCGCTGCGCAGCACCTCGTGACCACTCTCGCCGAGCTCTGCGAGGAGTTCACCTCGCTCTCCGACGCGGCCGTCGATCACCTCTTACGACTCACCGCCTCGTGGTCGCTCCTGGCGGACCTCTCCTTTTCGGACATGGTGCTCTGCGCGCCCGACGAGAACGCGTCGAGCAACGACCAGTTCATCGTGCTGGGCCAGGTCCGACCCAACAATCGTTCGACCCTGATCGTCGACGACTTGATCGGATCGATCCAGCCGTCGGCGCAATGGCCCCTGGTGCGCCAGGCCTTCGAGGCGGGCCATCGGGCCGTCGGCGAGGTGGCGCTGCCCGCCATCGACCAGGCCGTGCCGGTCTGGTGCATCCCGGTGCGTTTCGACGGACGCGTGATCGCCGTGCTCGTGCGCCTGCAGGGTCCCCTGCGCGGCCCGGCGTCACTCTACGAGCGCGCCTATCTCTCGATCTTCGAGCGGCTGTGTCGGATGGTGTCCGACGCCACCTTCCCGTACCGCGAGGACACCGTGGCCGGACCGGGCATGCCGCGCGTCGGCGACGGCATCATCTTGATCAATGACGTCGGCGAAGTGGAGTTCGCCACGCCCAACGCCACCAACGCCCTGCACCGTTTGGGGGTCTACGCCTCGACCGAGGGCAAGACCTTCGGCGAAGCGGGACTGCGACTGCGAGTGGTCGATCGATGCCTGGAGTACGGCATCCCGGCGATGGAGGAGGTGGACCGCTCGAGCGACGTCGCGATCTTGTTCCACTGCGTCCCGCTCTTCGAGCGCGGGACCGTGACCGGGGTGGTGGTGCTACTGCGTGACGTCTCGGACTTGCGTCAACTCAACCGTCTGGTCCTCAACAAGGAAGCCGCCGTCCGCGAGGTCCACCACCGAGTGAAGAACAATCTGCAGACCATCTCGTCGTTGCTACGTCTGCAGGCGCGACGCAGCGACGAGATCGAGACCGTGACCGCCCTGCAAGAAGCCGAGCGGCGGGTGCGCTCCATCGCCGTGGTGCACGAGGTCCTCTCGCGCGAGCCCGGCGAAGAAGTGGTGTTCGACGAAATCGTGCGTTCAGTCGTCTTGCTGGTCGAAGATACGGTGCTCGCGCTGCATCCGGTGGAGATAGTGGTCAACGGTGAACTGGGCACCCTGCCGACCGATCTGGCGACGCCGCTGGCGCTGGCGCTCACCGAATTGCTCACCAACGCGGTGGAGCACGCCTTCACCGACTTCGGTGGCCCCGACAACGAACACGTGGGCGTGGTGACGCTAGACCTGAGTCTGGTGGGGCCCAATGCGGTGGCCGAGATCCGTGACAACGGGCGCGGTCTCGACGACGACTTCATGCTCGACGTGGCGACGAGCTTGGGCCTGTCCATCGTGCGCGACATGGTGCGTTCGCAGCTCAACGGAACGATTGAGATGTCTAGTGTCCCGTACGGCGAAGGCGGGGGAACGCTCGTGCGCGTGGTCGTTCCGACCGAGATGGCGATCTGAACAGTTAGTTCTGCTGCATGCGGCGTCGCGCGGCGAGCCACTGCTTGCGCAGTTTGCGGCGCTCGTCCTCGGTCGTCCCACCCCAGACGCCCGACTCCTGATTGGTAGCGAGGGCGAACTCCAGGCAGTGCTTCTGGGCGTCGCAGTTGATGCAGACCCGCTTGGCGGACTCGATCTGATCAGTAGCCATCCCCGTCGTACCGACGGGAAAGAACAACTCGGGCTCGGTGTCGCGGCAGGCGGCATTGGCGCGCCAATCGGCGTCATCCCAGGCGTGAGTACGGTTCCAGATCAACGACATGACAAAGTCCTTCTAAATTAACGAAACCCCCGAAATTTTCCTCGGAAGCCGTTAAGGGCGGGAAGGTAATTTTACTCAGCGGGGGGTCCCAATTCAAGGGGTTTTTGCTATTTGGGGCCCAAAGTGGACAGGAGTGGCACAATTCTTATCGTGACTTCACTTTTTGCCCACCGCGGACACCACGTGCGTTGGCCCGAGAATTCGGTGGCCGCCGTGGCGGAGGCCGTCGACGTCGGGGCCGACGGCGTGGAGGTCGACGTGTGGCTGAGCGCTGATAAAAACCTGGTGGTGAACCATGATCGCACTCTGGGCGCGCGCGACGTGACGCGCACGTCACTCGGTGAACTCGCCGTGACTGCGCCCGTGGCGACGCTCGGCGAGATTCTCGACGCCGCGGGTGAGTTACTGGTCAACGTTGAGATCAAGTCGACTCGTTCCGTCGCTTACAACCTGGCCGCCGCCGCGGCGGTTGCCCGGTACCTCGATCGCTCGAGCGCGTCGCCGCGGTGTCTGGTGTCGAGTTTCTCCCTGGCCGTCTGCGACGAGGTGCGTCGGATCTCGCCGGGACGACGGGTCGGCTGGCTGGTCACTCGACAGCGCGCCGACGCCGTGTTCGACCGGGTCGCGGCCAGTGGCCTCACGTCCCTGCACCTGCCCTTCACGCGGGTCAACCGCCGCGTCGCCCAGCGTGCCATCGACCAGGGGGTGGAGCTGCACGTCTGGACGCCCACCCTCGAAGCCGACCTCCGCCGGATGCTCGACCTGGCGGTGGGGGCGCTCATCACCGACGACGTCGCACTGGCGAGGGATCTTCGTGCGGGGCGCTGAGTGTTCTACCGACCAGTAATGTTGGCGTAGATTGAGAGTCATGAACGTTGTCGTCTGCGTGAAACAGATTCCTGATCCGGCCGCCACCCAGTCACTGGACGCCGAGCATCGTCTTTCTCGAGTGGGCAAGTTGATTCTCGACGAGGCCGACACCTACGGCGTGGAGGTGGCTCTGCGCCTGGTCGAAGGGCGAGGCGAGGGCGAGGTCTCGCTGGTCTCGATGGGCGACGCCACCGACGTGACGGGGATTCGCAGCGCCCTCGCCATGGGTGCCGTGCGCGCCACCGTGGTCTCGGACCCTCTCCTCAAGGGTGCCGACGCACTCAGCACCGCGAAGGTCCTCGCCGCGGTCATCTCACGTGCGACCCCGGACCTGGTCCTGTGCGCCACCGAGTCCTCGGATGGCTACACCGGTACATTGCCGGTGCAGTTGGCTCAACTCCTGGACTGGCCCGCGCTCACCTTCGCCACGTCGGTGGTGATCGAGGATGACACGGTGGTGGTGCACCGACAGACCGAGGCGGGTTTCGATGAGGTGGCCGCACACCTACCGGCCGTCGTGACGGTCACCGCCGGCGTGGTGGAGCCGCGCTACGCCACGTTCAAGGGGATCATGGCGGCCAAGTCGCGCCCCGTGGACGTCGTGACGATTGCGGACCTGGGACTCGATCCCGCGGACCTCGATCCGCGCCAGGACATCGTCGCCGTGGAGACGGCCAGCACCAAGAACGCCGGTGAGAAGTGCGTGGACGACGGCGAGGGCGCGGCGCGCATCGTGGCGTTCCTCGAGCAGATCAAGATCGTGTCGGGAGGTGTGTCGTGAGCGTGACGAACCTGTGGGTCATCGCCGAACCGTCGGGGGCCGGGATCACGTCGACCTCGAAGGAACTTCTCAGTGAGGCGCGCCGCCTCGGTGCGTCGGTCACCGCGATCTCGTGGGGCGCACATGGCCCTTCGGTCGCCGCGGAGGTGGGTGCCTACGGTGCCCAGCGCCTGCTGGACCTGGGCGATCTCGGCGCAGTACTACCCGCCAGCGTGGTGGCCGCCACGGTGGCCGCGCGGTTGCGCGACGAGTCGCCCGACGCGATACTGATCCCGGCGAGCAACGATGGTCGTGATATCGCCGGACGACTGTCGGCGCTCATGGACACCCCGGTGCTGACCAACGTGACGGGATTGCGGGTGCGAGAGAACCTCGAGACCGAGCATCCCATCTTCGGCGGTACCCAGACGGTGGTGGCGCGCTTTCGACTCAGCACGCCGGGGATCATTGTCGTACGGGCCAAGTCCTTCGTGGCCGAAATGTCCAACGCCGAGGCCGCCACGAGCGAGAGCGTGACGCCGGCGCCGAGCTCGACGCGGGTGGCCCAGATCCGTTCCTCGCACGTCGAAGAGCGCAGCGGGCCCGCGTTGGAGGACGCCGCGGTCGTGGTGTCGGGTGGACGCGGCCTCGGTGACGCGGCCTCGTACCAACTGGTCGAGGAACTCGCTCGACTCTTGCACGGCGCACCGGGCGCGAGTCGCGCCATCGTCGACGCGGGTTGGGTGCCCTATTCCCATCAGGTCGGTCAGACGGGAAAGACGGTCAAACCCGACCTCTACATCGCCTGTGGAATCTCGGGAGCCACTCAGCACATGGTGGGTATGAAGGGCGCGTCCAACATCGTCGCCATCAACAAGGACCCCGACGCACCGATCTTTTCCATTAGTGACTTCGGCGTGGTGGGCGACGTGCACACGGTCTTGCCCGCGTTGATCGCCGCCCTGCAATCTCGCTCGTCAACCCTCTGATTCGCGCCATATTCAGCCTCGGACGTCGAGGTGGCACCCTCGCTCGGGCGAATTCTTTAGGCTGAGGGGTAACTGTATGGAAACCACCGCCCCGTCACGTTCTCGTCGGTGGTGGGCCCTGGTGGCGGTCAGTATCGCCCAGTTGATGGTGGCACTCGACGTCACGGTGATCAATATCGCGTTGCCGCGCGCGCAGGTGGACCTGAACTTCTCCCTGGCCAATCGCCAGTGGCTCATTAGCGCGTACGCGCTCGCATTTGGTTCCCTCATGTTCCTCGGCGGGCGACTGAGCGACCTGTGGGGTCGTCGCAACGCGCTGGTGATCGGCCTGGTCGGTTTCGCCGCGGCCTCGGCCCTCGGTGGTGCCGCCACCACGTTCGCCACGCTGGTGAGTGCGCGCGCGTTGCAGGGCGTCTTCGGCGCGCTCCTGGCCCCCGCGGCCCTGGCGACGGTGACGGTGATGTTCCGCGAGCCCAAGGAGCGAGCTCGAGCCTTCGCGATCTTCGGTGCGGTGGGCGGTTCGGGGGCCGCCATTGGACTGCTGCTCGGTGGCGCCTTGACGCAGTGGGCGTCGTGGCGCTGGTGCTTGAGCGTCAACTTGTTCTTCGCGGTGCTCTCGCTCGTGGGGGTGCTCTTCTTCGTCGAGGGCGGACGAGACGCGCGCGCCATTCACCTCGACCTCGTGGGAACGGTGCTCGCCAGCGCGGGCCTCTTCGCCCTGGTCTTCGGGCTGGCGCGGGCGGTCACCACCGGGTGGGGGAACTTCGATACGTGGCTGAGTCTCGCCGTCGGGGGCGTCTTGTTGGTGTTCTTCGTGATGTGGCAGAGACATTCGGCGAATCCCCTGTTGCCGCTGCGGATCGTGACCAATCGCACGCGCGGTGGTTCCCTGATCGCGCTCTTCGTCACCACCATTGGAATATTCGGGATCTCGCTGTTCCTCGCGTACTACCTGCAGAACACCCTGGGGTACTCGCCCCTCAAGACCGGCATGTTGTTCCTGCCCCTCGTCGGGGCCCTGGCGTTCTCGGCGTCGCTGGCGAGTGCGCGCCTCTTGGACCTCGTCGGACCGCGTCCCCTGGTCCCGGTGGGCATGTTGCTCGGCCTGATGGGCATGATCTTGTTCACGCGACTACCCGCGCAGGGCGACTACCTCGGGCACGTCCTGCCCGGGCTGATCGTGACCGGCCTCGGTCTGGGCCTCATTTTCGCGCCCTCGACGGCGAGCGCCACGGCGGGCATCGAGGCCCGTGACGCGGGAGCCGCCTCGGCGATGGTCAACACGGCCCAGCAGATCGGGGGCTCGCTGGGCACCGCGCTGCTCAACACCATCGCGGTCATCACCACGCGTCGCGTCGGCTGCGTGAAGTTGCCGGGTCAATTGACCTGTCAGGTCAACGCGACGGCGGCCACCATCCACGGGTACACCGTGGCCTTCTGGTGGGCGGCGGGCTTCTTCGGCGTCGGGGCGGTGGTCACGTTCTTCATGCTCGAGTCGGGCGTGCCGGACTTCGAGGGAGACCTCGTTCCCCTCATCTAGGAGTCCTCTCGGACTAGATCAGGGGCCAGGGGTACGGGGGCCAGTCGCTCTCTTCATTGGGCGACGGGAAACTGCTGGCGATCAGTAGCTGGTGCGCGCGCGCCACCGTCGCCTCGACCTCCTCGGCGCTGAGGTAGTAGCCGAGGTCGCCGCTCTCGCCCTGCGCGAGGCGCGCGAGGGGCTCGAGCAATCGGTCGGGCAGGGCCTCCTCGGCGTACTCCCAGATCACGGTCCGCAGCTTCTCCTCCTCGTTGAAGCACAGGCCGTTGTCGATCGCCCAACAGCGACCGCCGTCGAAGAGGATGTGCCCGCCCTTGCGGTCGGCGTTGTTGGCCACCACGTCGAAGGCGCACAGGTCGCTGAACCAGGGCAGCAAGGTCTCCTTCTCGCGCAGCGTGAAGTAGTGGTCGTCGGTCGCGTCGTCGATCCACCACTGCAGCGAGCCCACCCCGAAGGGCAAGTCCTCGCGCGCGATCGTCACGGGCACCAGGTCGGTGCCGAGGAGCTGGTCGAGTTCCCAGGCGGCCACCTCGCGACGCCAGAGTCCGTCGTCGAAGTCCCAGAGCGGACGCTCACCGGCCTCGGCCTTGTAGCAGGCGCGCGCGGTGACGCCGTCGAGCGTGAGACTCACCAGCAGCGCCTGATTCGAGGAGCCGGCGACCCGTCCCTCGACGGTGACGACGCCGTGGCGCAACAACTCGAGTTGGTTCTCTCGCCGCACGCTCAGCGCAGGGGCGCGCGGTGCCCGTTGGTGCGTGGACAGTCGTGACCGCGCGGGTCGAGGGGGCCGCCACAGAGGGGGCA
>VFSW01003304.1_pt1 | contig 24209 bp, 20 predicted proteins | sample 5358111 | NCBI WGS metagenome assembly VFSW01 (sample SAMN11554181, study PRJNA540505) | mine drainage metagenome | isolation source: sediment from site ElyBrook_90M | place: USA: Ely Copper Mine, Vershire, VT | collected 2017
ACTCACGCATCTGCCCGGTTATCGTCCATCCTCGTTGCTGGTTGCGGAATCGCTGTCCCAACTGCCGCAGCGTAGCAGCGGTTTCGATATGACGTGTATACTATACGGAGTCACATAAACTTGTCTTGAGGCTGCCGGTTTGGCGAGGATGTGCCGATCGCGACCGGTGGCGGGGCACTTCAGAAGCAAGGAGAAATGACGATGAAATTTGCGAAATCGGCGTTGCTTTTCACCCTGGCGGCGGGTGCGGCCTGGGCTCAGGTCAATGCGGGCGAACAAAAGCCCGAAGCGAGCCTGCCCTTCACCATGACTACGGTGGGCACCTTTGAACTGCCCTGGCGGCTGGCCTTCCTGCCCGATGGCCGCATGCTGATCACGGAAAAAATCGGGCCCGTTTGGCTTGTGTCCCAGCAGGGGGAGAAGATCCAGGTCGGCAATACGCCCGCAGTCTACTGGCAGGGCCAGAGCGGCATGCTGGGCGTCTTCCTCTCGCCCACTTACGCCACGGACCAGAGTATCTATCTGACCTATTCCGAGCCGGGTGACTATGGCGGCGGCCTGGTCCTGGCCCGCGCCAGGCTGAACGCCACGGCCAAAACGGCCAGGCTGGAAAAATTCGAAGTGCTTTGGCGCCAGCTGCCCAAGGGCAAGGGCGGCCAGGAAGGCGGGCAGATCGCCTTTTCGCCCGACGGCCAGTATCTGTTCCTCACGGTTGGCGACCGCCAGCGCTTCACGCCCGCCCAGGATCCAAACCAGCCCGAAGGCAAGATCCTGCGCCTGACGCTGGACGGCAAACCCGCCCCCGGCAATCCCAACTTCGGCAAAACCGGCGCCGCCACCATTTCCCTGATCGATCCGCCCAGCGACACCGAGGCCGCCAGGACCGCGAAGGTGGTGAGCACCTATACCTTTTCCGGCCCCAACACGATCCTCGCTGAAACCTGGGCCAGCGGCGTCCGCACGCCCTATGGCCTGGCGTTTTCGCCCACCGGCGAATTGTGGGAGGTGGAGCATGGCCCGCGCGGCGGCGACGAGCTGAACCTGATCGAGAAGGGCAAGAATTATGGCTGGCCGCTCGTCTCGTTTGGAAACAACTACAACGGCGTGCCCATTCCCAAGCCCGACTCGCGGCCCGACCTGGCGATGCCTGCGATCTACTGGGTGCCGGTGATCGCGCCGGGCAACCTGATGTTCTACAGCGGCACACAGACCTTCCCGCAATGGAACGGCAACGGCTTCGTCAGCGGCCTGGGCACCACTTCGCTCAACCGCATCGTCTTTGACGGCCATGGCGGCGCCAAATCCGCCGAGCGCTGGAATGTGGGCCACCGCATCCGCGATGTGGAAGAAGGCCCCGATGGCTCGCTGTGGATGCTGGAAGACGCCAATCCCGGCGCCCTGATCCATGTGACACCCAAGTGATCGCTTCGCGTTAGTCAGACGAGCAGGAAGCGAAAAGGGCCGGAGCGATCCGGCCCTTTTCGCTTTCAAATACTGCGGTGCTTCGGCGTCAATAAACCTTACTTCAGACCTGGGTCGCCCGAAGGCGGCGGCGCATGGTCTTCCCTCCCCGGGGAACCAAGAATCCCGGTGAGGACCGGTTTGAGCGCGTCCGCCCAAACCTGGTATCCGTTCACCGTCGGATGCAGCCGGTCGTTCGGGCTCATCATGCCTTCAAACAGCTTGCCGTGCGAGTCCGCCAGTTTGCCGTTGATGTTGAGATAGCGGATACCGGCGCCATCGGCCATCTTCGAAAGCTTGCCGTTGACGGCGTCGATCTCAGGCATCACGGCCATATTGTCGTTCCGGGGAAAGATCCCCATCAGAACGATCGCCGCGTTCGGCGCCTTCTCCCGCAGGACGCGGAGGACAGCCGATATCCCGCCGGCAATGTTTGCCGCGGCAGCCTCGATCCCCTCGGGAGGTAACGCGTTGCCGACGTTGTTGGCGCCGGCGAGCAGCACGATTACCTTTGGATGCAGGCCATCCAGTTCCCCGTGCTGCAGACGCCAAAGAATGTTCTCGACGCGATCGGCGCCCCATCCGAAGTCCGCCGCGTTCCATCCGAAGAAGTTTTTCCGCCAGTTCTCCAGCAATTGGGGATAATCCGCCGCGCCCCAGCGCCGCGCGATCGAGTCGCCTTCGAAGTAAACGTCAATGCGGCCCTTCTCTTTCTTCGCGAGCAGTTGCTCATGCGCTGCCTGAGAATTCCTGTCGGTCCGTTCCACGGGCAGGTCGGCTCGTCTTGAGGGAACGGACTGGGCCGGCAGCAGCGACGCAACCGCGATGCAGGCCGGCGCCAATCTCATCGGCGATCCGCCGCCGGCGCACGATGCAGAAATTTGTCCGCCCAGGGGATGAAGTACTTCCAGTTCGGCGCGTCGGTATGTCCGCCATCGTGCTGGCGCCATGCAAGCTGCCCGTCGAGCAGGCCCACATTCACCGCCGGCATCTTCGCCGCGCGATAGTCCTCCGTTACGCCAAGATCTTTTGCGCCCAGCAGACGAAACACCGGCTCCGAGGCTACGGCAGCCATGAAGCTGCCCTGATGGTCCAGCCATTTCGCGTCGCCCTGCTCGGGCACGCCGTAGCTGATGAAAGTTGGACGCGGGGCGCATAGAGCAAGCAGTTCGTGCGAATCCACGGGGAGATCGCCCGGTGTCCTGCTGCCGGATGTCGCCTCCGATGCGCCGTACTGCAGGAAGTTGCCGGCCATCCAGTGATACTCGCCTGTCCCCGTGAGATTCTCAACCGCTTCTCCCCAGTTGCGCCGGTGGAGCTTGGCGCCGCCTTCGCCCGACGAGCCGATCAGCACGACGGCGAAGCGGGTATCGAACGCCATGGTCACCAGCGCCGCTTTGCCGTAGCGCGAAACGCCTTCGATCCCGACTTGCCGGGCATTCACGCCGGTCTCGGTTTCGAGGTAGTCCAGTGCGCGTGAAGCCCCCCATCCCCACGCCCGCAGAGCGCCCCAGTCATCCGGTTTTCGAGGCTGGCCCCTGTTGACCAGGCCGATGATTCCCTTCGTCAGCCCGGCGCCATTATCCGCCTGAACGCTGACGGGATTGACGGTCGCGAAGCCCCAGCCGTCCGCGATGAGTTGGTCCATCGCGGGCGCATCCGCTTTGAGAAGCGCTGAGTTCGGCGGTGCGGCCCCGCGGCCGGGGACTTGGGGGGGGGGGAATGCGACTTCCGGAATGGTCCGTCCGCCGAACAGGATCATCACGGGTACGGGGCCGCGGGCATCGGCTGGAAGGACCAGCGTCATCTGGATATCGACTGCGATTGCCGGAAACGTGGAGTTGTCCACGTGCCCGAGAAGCTGCTTTCCGATAACGGGACGATCGGCCAGCCTCGCTTCCGCGGTCTTCGTGACTTCCCACATCACCCTCGGAACGTTCTTCGGCGCCCGGCCCAGCACCTCGCGTTCGAAATCTTCGACGATCTCCGGACGGCGCCGATTCCACCACATGGCGGGGTTCCTGACCTTTTTGCCGTTCTTCAGCGTCAGAACGTCGGGGAGGTTCGGATATGGATTGGCGAGGGCCTCGTCGTAATTGGCGTGATTCGGCGCGTTTTCGTTCCCGCTCGGACCCGGCCGCAGCGCCTTGATCCCGAGCCGATCCATCATGTTCCGGCGATCGTCGGCCGAGGTCCAGTTCTTTGTGTCAACCGCGGTCTGGCCGGGAAGGGCTCCGGCAGAGAAGACGGAAGTCCCCAGCAAAACGGCCGTTGCCGGCCAAAAGCCATCCATTTATTCTATCCCCGGTTCAAAACGGCGGGTCAGCCAACCGTGTTTTCTGCTCCCGGCAAGGTTGCGGGCGAGACGCTCCATGCGGCCTGAAGCGGGGATTTCGCCCGCGCGCGTGTAGAGTTCGTGGTTGCGCTGGAGATCGTTCAGCTCGTAGACATAATTGGCCATCAGGCCCGCGGACTGGCGCATGCCGCCGGGCGAAGGATCGGCCATCCAGTTGACGCGTTCCAGGCGGGCGCCGTTTCGGAGGTGGAACCTCGCCACCGGATCCAGCGGTTCGGAGTCCCGCTTCTCGTTCAGCAGGTACCAGGCGCACAGGGAGAGCAGGCGCTGCTTCAATTCCGCCGGCCATTCGCACTCGTCGGGCCGCGGCTGGCCAAGCAGAGCCAGCACCCCGGCGGTTTCGGGGCCGGCCATGACATCGCTCAAAGCTGTTTTCGGATTGGCGTGTTCCCGCGCCAGCCAGTCGCGAAAGCCGGGAATGGGCGAGAGCGTCGCGAAATTGCGGAGACGCGGCAGGTCGCTGCGAAGATCCTCGACGACCTGCTTGATGAGAGAATTGCCCAGCGGGACGCCGCGCAGGCCGGCCTGGCAGTTGGTGATGGAGTAGAAGATCGCGCTGTCCGCCGAGACGGGATCGCCGACAGGAGCGTCGGGATCGATCAGAGGCTGGATCTTTTCACTGATGCCGCGCGTCAAGGCGACTTCGATGAAGATCAGGGGCTCGTTGGGAAGCGCGGAATGGAAGAAGCTGTAGCAACGGCGGTCGGCTTCGAGGCGGCGGCGAAGGTCGCGCCATCCCTGGATTCGATGGACGGCTTCGTACTCGATGAGTTTCTCGAGAAGCGCCGCGGGAGAGTTCCAGTCGATGCGCTCCAGCGTGAGGAATCCGCTGTTGAACCAGGAGGCCAGCAGGTGCCCGAGATCGGCGGCCACGGGTTCGAGCGGCGCCTGCGATTCGGTCCCGGCCAGAGCCAGACGGCGCATTTCGATGAGCGCGCGCGTGCCTCCGGCGGCTATGTTCAAACGGCGGAAAAGCTCCTGCCGCGGCGGCTCGACGACGTGCTGCAAACGCTTCAGATTTTCGGGCGAAGGGTCGCGCCGGTAGTCCTCGGCGATGCGCCCGACCTCGTCCGGACTGGGCGAAAAGTCACGAATCAGAAGATCGAAGAAGGCGAGGCGGCCAGGCCGGTCGAGCGTTTCATAGAGCCGGATCGCTTCGGCGGCCAGTACGCCGTTGGACGTGCCGTTGAGGTCCGATAAAAGCTCGCGGCAGAGCTTGACGAGTTTGCGCGCGGCCGGCGACAGGCCCGGCGCCGATCTCAGATCCGGCTTCGATTTAAGCCGCAGCAAGCCGACAATGTTTCTCAAAGTTGTCTTCCGGTCCGCAGCTTTCGGCCAATACGCGCACCCGAGCCAAGTCGATTCTACCCAATGGTTTACATGGAGTCAACGCGCGCCGGGGCGATGGGTGGCATCAGCCGGATTGATGGCGCCCGATGGCGCCTCAACATCGCTTATCGGTGAGCCGCGGAGTACCCGTTGAGGGCGCGTACCGGCGGCGCGGCATCCTTCTTGTTCATGAATAACTCGGCGATCAACCGGCGGAACCACCGGTTCGCCGGATCCTGGCGAAGCCGCTCATGCCACAACTGATAAATGTAATAGGCCGGGATCTCGAACGGAACCTCGACCAGTTTGACATCTCCGGCATGGGCAAAGAAGGTCCCCAGCTGCTCCGGCAGAATCGCAATCAAATCGGTGTTGGCCAGAATCGGGCCCAGTCCGATAAAGCTGGCGACCCGGAGGCCGACTTCGCGGCGGATGCGTTTCGTTTCGAGCGTCTCTTCCACAATCGAGTGACCGGTGCCCGACGTGGTTACCGCGACATGGGACTCGGCCTCGAACTGTTGAACCGTCATCGTTTTCTCCACTCTGGGATGATCGGAGCGCATCGCGCAGACGAAGCGGTCCTGAAACAGCCTCTGTCCGCAGAACCCCGCACCGCTGGGAGGAATGAAGCCGACGGCGAGATCGACCTCGCCCGCCTCGAGTTGCGCGTGCGTCCGGTCGGAGATATGACGCAACGTGACGCTCATGGAGGGTCCGCTGCTCCGGAGGCGCTTCATCAGCGCCGGAAGAAGAGTGAGCTGCGCGATATCGGTCGAACAAAGCTGGAATGTGTGGGTGGATTTCAGCGGATCGAAGACCGGCCTGTGTTCCAGCGCCTGATGCAGGTAGAATTCGGCGCTCTTCATCACCTCGATCAGTTCGGCGCCCCGCGGAGTGGGCTCCATGCCGGTCGAGGTGCGCACGAAGAGGGGATCTTCAAAATGCTTGCGAAGTCTCGCCAGCGCCATGCTGACTGTCGACTGGCTGAGGGAGAGCTTCTGCGCCGCGGCAGACACGCTCCTCGTCCGGTTGAGTTCGGCGATCAGGGAGACGAGCCTCAGATCGATGTTCTTCAACATGCGTTATCCCGGCGGGCCGCCACGGTGCATTTCAACTCGTTCGGCGGCGGCCGGCTCTCGTAGCGAGGGACGCCGCGGTCCACGAAGCCGCAGCCCGCGAATCAATGATAAATGCATGCATTTCTGTCGTTCAAGTCTACACCGATCCAAACTGGCGTGTCAATTCACGGCGAGCTTGCGCCTGCACGGCGAATCGAATATTTTCGCTGCCGCGCGGGAGAGAAGCGCAGCCAAAAACGGAGCGGCCATCCATGCAATGCATGCATTATTCATTCGGGCAGAATGCGGGTTATCAAAATATCCGATGGAAAGTATCTCCGCCGCGCGATTGACAGGGCCTATGCGGGCTTATACGATTGCCACACTTCAGCCTGATGGGAACCAGGCGGGAAACGGGGAAAATATGCGTGTATTAACGCTGCTGGTATCTTCGCTTTTAGTAACCTCCGCTCTTTTCGCACAAACCGACCGCGGTGCGATCAGCGGTACCGTGTCCGATCCGAGCGGCGCTGTTGTATCGACAGCAAGGATCGAGGCACGTAATATAGACAACGGAGCCGTATACGACGTCGGCACTTCAGCCACCGGCAACTACGAGCTTCCACAACTCCCGGCAGGCAATTACGAAGTGACCGTAACGGCCGCCGGCTTTAAACGATACGTCAAGCTGAACATCGTTGTTCCGGTCGCGCAGACGGTGCGTGCCGATGTGGCTCTCGAAATCGGCGCGAATACCGACACGATAACGATCGTGGACGCAACGCCGCTTCTCAAGACGGAGAGCGGCGAGGTCAGCCACAACGTGACGTCGGAGGATTTGAACAGTCTCCCGGTTCTCAACGTCAGCGCGCAGATTCGGAGTCCTTATGCCGCGGCGGAACTGCTGCCTGGAATGGAATGGAGGCAGACGGGCTCGTTCCAGAACATCCGCGTGAACGGGCTTCCGTCGAATACGCAGTCTCTCCGCGTGGACGGCCAGGACTCCACAAACGGGCTCTGGCAGATCATGGCTTCCCAGACACAGCCCAGCGTGGATGCGATTCAGGAGATCGCGATTCAGACGAGCGATTTCGCGGCTGAATACGGCCAGGCCGGCGGCGGCGTTTTCAATCTGACGATGAAGTCGGGCACCAATGCTTATCACGGTTCCGGATTCGACTACGTCACCAACGAAGCCTTCAACGCAGGTCTTGCATACACCTCAAATGTCGCGGGCGGCAGGCCCGGCGAGCATATTCGCAATCGCGGCCGCCAGCACGACTATGGATTCTCGCTCGGGGGTCCGGTCACCATTCCGAAAGTCTACAACGGGAAAGACCGCACTTTCTTCTTCTTCAATTTCGAGCAGTGGCGGAACGTTGCTTACACATCGAGCGGCCTCTATACAGTGCCGACCGCCGCGATGAGAGGCGGCGACTTCAGCAATACAGGTCTCACCGCTCCCCGGACCTTCAATCCGGGCAACGGCATCGCACCGATCGTCGAAGGCCAGATTTTCGATCCGCAGAGCAATCTCGGGACCGTCAACGGCTTTGTCGTTCGCGCGCCGTTCGCCGGCAACATCATGCCGTCCAGCCGGATCGATCCGATCGCGGCCAGAATCCAGTCGCTGATGCCGCTGCCGAACACGGGCGGCCCGAACGCCCTGGTGAACAACTACGCGGTGCCTACCTATGGCGTTCCCAAAGTCCAGGGCATTCCATCGGTGAAGATCGACCAGAACCTGAGTTCCGCAATGAAGCTCTCGGGCTACTGGAGCGAAACCCGCCTCGATACGCCGGGCGGCGACGGTCTTCCCGATCCGATCTCCGCACGTTCGATTTCCACGGATCGCGCCAACACGGTCCGGCTGAATTTCGACGATATCGTCAGTCCGACAATCCTGCTGCATTTGGGCGCCGGGCTGATTCGCACGAACTCGTTCAGCGGCGCTCCGCCGGTCGGAGACACTTCCCTTCTGGTCCCCAATGTAAACGACCCCAAGTACCTTTCCTATTACTCCGGCCTGTCGAGCGGCGCGCGCGGCGGTTTTGGAAACAGTATCGGACCCCAGTTGATCCGAACCTTCATCAACACAAAGCCGAGCGGAAACGCCAGTCTCACCTGGATCAAGAATAATCACACCTTCAAGTTCGGTGGCGAGGTAATCGTGGACGGATATGTCTCGGCCGTGGAAAGCTTCGCGAACGGCGACTTCGCATTCTCCAGCAACGAAACCTCGCAGCCGATCCTGCAGGCGGCGTCCTCTCCCTTCACGCCCGGCAACAACTATGCCAGCTACCTGCTCGGCGCCGTGGACTCGGGCAGCACGGCGGGTGTTGCAAACTCGCGCCTCGGCAACCACTCGCTCGCGTTCTTCGCGCAGGACACGTTCAAGGTAACCCGCAAGCTCACGCTGGACTACGGTCTTCGCTGGGATTACACGATGTACCTCAGAGAAGAGTACGGCCGTGTTCCCGCATGGTCTCCGCAGGTTCCGAATCCGAAGATTATCAGCACCGCCACGGGCCAGCCGCTGCTCGGCGGCGTCGCATACGAAGGCAGCGGGCCGGGGCATTGCAACTGCTCGCTGGCGAAGAACTATCCTTACGCCTTCGGCCCGCGCGTGGGGGCAGCCTATCAGATCGATCCCAAAACGGTGTTCCGTCTTGGCGCCGGTATGCAGTATGGCAAGGCTCCGGAGTTCGGATGGCTTGGCGGCTCAATCAACGGCCTTGTGAACTACGCAACCAGCAACCCCTATTTCCCGAAGTTCTATCTGAGCCAGGGCCTCAACGTTCCAACTTCGTTCCCCACCATCGATCCGGCAGCATTCCCGGTGACAGCCGCCGGGCGCGAAACGCCAACGTACGTGTTCGATCAGAACGCCGGACGCCCCGCTCGCATATTCTCGTGGAGCGTCGGCCTGCAGCGTGAAGTCCTCAAGGATCTGATCGTCGAAGCGGATTATGTGGGCAATCGCGGCGTCTGGGAGCAGAGCAACATCAGCCAGGTCAACGCCCTGACGCAACAGCAGGCCGCATCGTACGGTTTCGATATCCACAACCCGGCGGATCTGAAGATCCTCGGTGAGCCGATCAGCGCGGCGCTCAGCGATCCTCGCGTGCATCTGCCTTATGTCGGGTTCCCGCTGACCGGTCTGACTTACAGCGCGCTTCGGCCATTCCCGCAGTTCAACAGCAACCTGGGTCTGCTGTGGTCCCCGGACGGCAAGAGCTGGTACGATTCCCTGCAGGTTAAGGGAACCAAGCGCTTCTCGCACGGCCTCACCTCGCAAGTGGCGTTCACCTGGCAGAAGGAGATGGACATCAGCGCCGAGAATTCCTACGCGCTGTTCGGATTTGCCAACGGCGCGGGCACCGTCCAGAACGACGTGACGAACTATAACCAGAACAAGTATCTTTCGGGTCAGGACCTCCCGATGGAACTGGTGATTTCGACCACGTATCTGACACCGAAGTGGGGCGTCAACAGGTTAGTGAGTGCGGTTACGCGCGACTGGGAGGTTGCGGCCGTTCTCCGCTATCAAAGCGGCCCGCTTCTGATGCTCCCCTCCACCAATAACAACTACAACAACCAGATCGGTCGTGGCGGCAACCTTGCCCAGCGGGTTCCAGGTGTCCCGGTATTTCTCCAGGATCCGAATTGCAAGTGCTACGATCCGACCACGAGCATCATCGTCAACCCGGCTGCTTTCCAGCAGACGCCGGTCGGTCAGTTCAGCACAAGCACCCCGTATTACAACGATATCCGCGGTCCGCGTTTTCCGCAGGAGAACCTGTCCCTCGGACGCAATTTCCGGCTCGGCCATGAAGGAAGGATGACCCTGATGATTCGTGCGGAATTTACGAATATCTTCAACCGGATTGTGGTCCCCATCCCCAGCATCAACGGCTTCACGTCGCTTCTGACACCGACGCAGTATGGAGCCAATGGCCAGCTCACGGGCGGTTTTGGCTTCCAGAACACGATCGGCGGCGCCGGGCAGCAGCCTCGCGCCGGCACGATGGTCGCGCGCTTCACCTTTTGAGGACACGCGCAAAACGGGTCGCGTCCACGCCACCGGGGTCGAGTGTCCCTCTGCTGTATGGCGGCGCGGGACAGCGCCCTTTGCGGCTTTTGACCGGCCGCCGCATGCACCGAAGCGCCCTGTTCGCGAATCCGGACAGGGCGCTTTTTGACTTTCTCCACTTCGCCCGGCCGCCGCCGGTTTATCCGCGTGAGCCTATCAACCGGTAATGGTTCCTCTTATAGCGCGCTACGACAGGCGAATAAGTCACGCATTGATAGAAGGTGGAGCGCTTCACCCCGAGGAATGCGGATTGGCAGATCAGTTCCCTGTTGGACATGCAGCCGTTGTTCTCCGACAACAACCGGCAGATGTCGCGCTCGGTAGGGTTAAGGACTTCGGCCATTTCAATGCGTGGACTGGCGTGAATCGTCCCCCCGCGCACGGATAGTCCGTCAATCTGACTGCAAAACGCCAGGAGAGTACTCTCAGGCGCAAGAAGCGAGCCCTTTCGGCCAAGACCGGCGCGAAGTTCTTCCACCGTCAAAGGATTAGCCACGGCGAGCATCTTGCGAATTCGTCTCAGCGCGCGATTGCGCGCCGAAGCGAACCAGAACCAGCCTGCCGGGCGGTCAAGCCAGTGGAAATCGGGCTGGCCGGCCAGAATGGCTTCGATCAGGCCGGCCTCGCCCCGGGAGCAGTTTCCGAAGAGCGCGCCACTCGTGAACTCAGAAATCGCGGCCATGCCGTGCCGGCGCACCTGCCGGCGGGCGCGGCCCACGACATCGCCGAACTCAGGGCAGGAGGCAGGCAGTACGAACCTCTTCCTGTTCAAAGCGCCGATCCGGAAAGGCACCGGACGACGCAGCAGGCCCGCGACGTTGACAACACCTTCGATCCGGAAAGGCTTTACGGTCAGCCCGGCGCGTTGCAGGTTTGTTTCGACGTCCGCCGCGGGCGCGGGAAGATCGGCTGCTATGAAAGCGATGACACGATCCAGAGAAGGGCAACCTCCAGGCAGGATTTGACGGCGAGGATCGTACTCGGAAACAATCTGGCGCACTCTCTCGCGGGTAAGGCCGAATTCGTTGCCGGTAAGCTGAAGGTTGGCGCCGCCCAGGCCGTCGAATCCAAAGTGGCGCGCGACGATGCTGGCGTTTCTGTCCCTTGCCGGAACAACGAAGAGTGCTTTTTCGAGAGGCAGCATGGAAGTCCTCACAGGTGGTTAACGGGCTCGATGCCGGCGCCTGCCATCCGGCAGTAAACGCATCTTAATTAAAGACGCGGAGCGAAGTCGATAGATTGACGGCAATAATATCCATCAACAGGTTTGATGGGACTCAGTTCCAGAGCTCTTCAGTGGCGAGGCGGGCACCCGCGACGAGGGCTTCCAGCTTGGCCCACATCACCGTGGGATGCACGCGCTGGACGATCTCCGTCTGGGCGAAGCCGCAGTCGGTCCCGGCGATGACATTTTCGCGTCCGACGAATTTCGCGAACCGGACAATGCGATCGGCCACGAGACGCGGATGCTCCACCACGGTGGTGTGATGAGTAACGACTCCGGGAATCAGGATCTTGCCCGCGGGGAGGCGGTTATTGGTCCAGACGCGCCATTCGTGCTCGTGCCTGGGATTGGCGGCCTCAATGGAATAAGCCCCCGCATGCACGCGGAGGATCAGATCGACAATCTCTTCCAAAGGAGCATCTGAAACGTGGGGCACGTGCCAGCTCCCGAAGCAGACGTGATAGCGGACTCGGTCTTCCGGGATTCCGGCAAGGGCATGATTGAGGGCCTCGACGCGCAGTTCCGCCCACTCCCGATAACGCTGCGGACTCGATCGCACGAGTTCGTCGTACATGTTGGCAAGGACGGCGTCGTCCACCTGAACCAGAAGGCCCGCGCGGTGAACGGCTTCGTACTCTTCCCGAAGAGCCCCGGCAATGGCGAAAACGTACTCGCGCTCCGTGGGGTAGTATTCGTTCACGCCGTCATAGGCAGTGCTGGCGGGAGCGACGACGGTGAGGAACGCTTCTTCAACTTTCACTGAAGCGACAGCGGTTTTCAGGTCATGGACAGCGCGGTCGATGCTTCGATGGTCTTTGTATTTGACGGGCCCGACGCACGCTTGCGTGACCGTGCCCTCCGCGAGATGCGGCAGTTCGCGGGCGACGACTTCGGGGAAGCGCTCGCGGTCGCGGCCCAGCCAGAGTACAGGCCGTTTTTCTTCTGCCCGGATTTCGAAACCCGTGATGCGGTCGAGAACATAGTTGGACCAGCTTGCCTTGCTGTACTCCCCGTCATTGACAATGTCCAGGCCGACGGCGGCCTGTTGCCGGACGACATCTTTTACGGCCGCGCGGAGATAATCTTCGTAGTCCTTTTGCGCTTCGGGATTGTTCCGGGCGAGGGCCGACCGTTCGAGGAGTTCCGGCGGCCGGACCAGACTGCCAACATGTGTCGTGAGGATTCGGTCTTCGCTGCGTTTCATTGTTCGATCGGGCGGGCAGTGGCCCGTTACAGTTGCCGCGATGGCGGCAAAGCGGTGCAAACTACTTGCCGGTCAGATGTTCGACGTCTCGATTGTTTTCCTGACAGATGTACTCGATCATTTCGCCCTTGAGCAACTCGGGGTGAGTGGTGAATTTCCACTGCGCCGTGTAGGCGCCGGGATCGTCCACCGTATGCTCGATCGTCATATGGCCGAGATCGTCGCGATGGAAACGCTCGATCACATGAAGCTTGTCGGTTGTAGGCAAACCGGACTCATCGATCCAGGATTTGCCGTTAAGGCCAACGGTATCCACGACGAATGTATCGCCGTCCCACCAGCCGATCGAATCGCCCAGCCAGCTGGGATTGGGGTCGGGGTCGTGCTTGCGCCCGTCGGTGAAGATCTGACGCCAGACGTGCGCGCCGCCTTCATAGACGATCAGCGTGAGCCCGGGTGTCTGCATAATGCGAAAGGGATAAGGGGTGGTGCTCATGCGAGGAACGCCCGGAGGCAAGCAGCGGGCTTCCGGATCGTCCTTCGAGATATTCTGTTTGCGTTCCGTGTAAACTTTTTCCGCCCACGGCTGGAAAGGCACCTTCACGCCGGTCCCCATCATGTCGACGTTCAGGCGGATGGCATTCGGCGCCCAGGCGCCGGAGATGTCGGGCTTGCCTTCAGCGTTCCGGGGAGCCGGCCCCGGCGGAGGCCACGCGGGACGCGGCTTCGCGCCACTTTGCGCAGCGGGCGCCGTCTGTGCCGGCGAGGACTGAGCAGCAACCGGCAACTGCGAAAAAAGAGCGATAACGGCGACGGTTGGCAGCGATGCAGCGGCGCGGAACTGACGGGCGAACCTCTGAGACGAATGTGGGCACTTCGGCATTACAACAGATCCCTTTCTAAAATGCATGCATTACAGCGAGACGTGCATATTATATCGACGCCTCACAATCGTGTCAACGTTACCGAAACCGGTCTGATTTTTCGAAAACAGGCGATCCCAAAGCGCCGCCAGGATCTGCCCGGACTGAACCTGAATGCATGCACTCAACGATGAGGCCGCGCTGTATCCAGTAACAAAATGATCTAATCGAAGCTGCATGGAACGCCGTTCGCTCAAAACCGAAGAGATTTCCGCGCGCGAGAACCTGCGTCCGTCATCGCAAACCGAGAAAGCCGCCCTTGCGCTGCGCGAGATGCTGGTCCAGGGCCAGTTCAAACCGGGGGAGAGAATCCGCGAAGTGCCGCTGGCCGCGAAGCTGGATGTTTCGCGAATTCCCTTGCACCTCGCGCTGGAGCGGCTTGCGCATGAAGGATTTCTCGAGGTGCATCCGCGGCGCGGGTTTATCGTGCAGCGGTTTTCGCCGGATGACATCTACGACGCCATAGAACTGCGCGGCCTTCTCGAAGGCGCGGCGGCGCGGCTGGCGACCGAGCGGCTGCGGGATGTCAGGGAACTGGCCGGACTCGAGCAGGTCGCCCGCGACATCGTGGTGCTGGTTCACCGCGCACGCCTGAGCGACGACGGATTCCAGCGATACATCGATCTGAACGCGAAGTTCCATGCGGGCCTGATCGATCTCTCGCGCAGCCGGATGCTGCAGCGGGCGATCGAGCGCGCCTGCACGCTTCCGTTTGCGTCTCCGAGCGCTTTCCTCAAACGGCAGACGATCTCGCCGGATCTGAGGGAACTCTTCGTGATCTCGGCGGACCAGCATTGCCGCATCCTTGAAGCGATCGCCGGGCGGGAAGGCATGCGCGCGGAGACGATCGCGCGGGAGCACGCGCGCGTGGCGCGCCGGAACCTTGAGGATGCGCTGAAGAATCGCGACATCCCCGAAGACATCGCCGGCGCGAAGCTGACGCTGCTGTAAGAAGCGGTGGGCGGGGTCATTGCGCATGCATTTCGGGTGTCCGATCCGGCCAGATTCACGATCCGGGCACGATGCGGCCGCTTAATTGACAGAGACCGTATCCAGCGTATACAATTCTTCACTTCGGCATAATGCATGCATTTTAGAAGCGCAAGAGCCGCCGGGCGCCGATCGCGCCGGAAGTCCAAATCCTTATGAACGAAAATAATCTGGAAACCCTCCTGCGGAACACCACCCCGGTGAAGCTGCTGCGCAATTCGACGATAGGACCTTACGTCTATCCCGTGGTGCAGAGCGAATACACGAACTGGCGAGATGAACAGCGCGCCTGGCAAACGACCTGTGTTTTGTTTAACCAGTCGTATCACATGACCGACATGTACGTGGAGGGTCCGGATGCGCTTCGGCTGCTCGCCGATCTCGGAGTCAACACATTCAGGAACTTCGGTCCGAACAAGGCGAAACAGTATGTGGTCTGCAATCACGACGGTTACGCGATCGGGGATGTCATCCTGTTCGGACTCGAAGAGAATCGATTCAACCTCGTGGGCCGGCCCTCGGTCCATAACTGGGTCCAGTACAACTGCGAGACCGGCGGGTACGATGCCAAAGTCACGCGCGATGAGAGAGCGGCGGCACAGAGGGGCGCCGTGGTGCGCCAGGCGTACAGGTATCAGGTGCAGGGCCCGAACGCACTGAAGGCGATCGAAAAAGTGCTGGGCGGCCGGGTACCGGAGCTCAGGTTTTTCCAGATGACAACCTTCACGATTGCGGGGAAAACGGTCCGCGTTCTGCGTCACGGCATGGTGGGCCAGCCCGGTTTTGAGTTGTTCGGTCCCTGGGACGAGGGCGACGCAGTGAAGGCGGCTATCGTCGAGGCCGGCGAGGAGTTCGGGCTGCGGCTGGTGGGCGCCCGGGCGTATTCTTCGAACACCCTGGAATCGGGATGGATCCCGTCGCCGCTTCCCGCAATATACACGGGCGAAAAACTGAAGGCGTACCGTGAGTGGCTGCCCGCCGGCAGCTACGAGGCCATTGGCTCCCTCGGCGGCAGCTTCTACTCTGGAAACATCGAAGATTATTATCTGACGCCGTTCGACCTTGGATACGGGCCTGCGGTCAAGTTCGATCACGACTTCGTCGGGCGCGAAGCACTCGAGAAGATTTCGAAAGACCCGAAGCGCACCAAAGTCACCCTGGCGCTTAATACTCAGGACGTGATGCGCGCAATGGGGACGATGTTCGAAAAAGGCGATCGGGCGAAGTACTTCGAGTTCCCCTCAGCGGTGTATTCCACCTGGCCGTATGACAAGGTCATGAAGAACGGCAAGACGATCGGCATCTCGACCTGGGTTGGCTACAGCTCCAATGAAGGCAAGATGCTCACCCTGGCAATGCTGGACAGAGAGCACGCCGGGACGGGTAACGAAGTCACCTTCGTCTGGGGCGAGCAGCCTGGCACCGGATCGAAGCCTACGGTCGAGAGCCACGTTCAGGTTGAAATCCGGGCCACAGTGGCTCCGGTGCCTTATTCGGACGTAGCGCGGGAGGCGTATCGTACGAAGTAAGAAGAGGCAACCCGCAGCCCGGGATTACACGAGCGGGAGTCAGATTTCGACGCGGCGATTTTTCGGAACGAATGCCAGAAAACGCCGCGGATTGTCGACCAGTATCCGGTGGAGCGTCTTCTCCGGGACGCCGGCCTCGCGCAGTTTCGCGCCGAACACGGTAACGGTCTGCGCGTAACCCGGGCCGCCGGTGTGCTTCAGACGGGTGGCGATCGAGAAGTCCGACGCGAAGAGCAGATTGTCCTGATAGCCGCTCTCGATCAGGGCCATCACGAGCGGTATCTGCGCAGCGTCGTTGCCACCTCCCTGCCGATCGAAACCGACAAAAGCACCGCGCCTGCAGACTTGCCTGTGGACTTCCACTTTGGGATCGACAAGTCCGCCAAGATGGCCGATGGCGATGCTCCGCGGCTTGACGCCGACGGATTCCAGAGTGTCGAGCTGCTCGAGAGCACCCTGTCCGAAGGCGGTGTGCGTGAAGATCGACAGGTTGGTGGCGAGATGCGCTTTACCAACGGCACGGAAGACTTTGCGCTCATCGGGGCTCATCCTGACATCCCATGTTCCGATCTCGCCGAACGCGCCAACGGGCGTGGTGCGCACCTGTCCGATCAGATCGTGCGCCAGTTGCTCTTCGCTCGCGGCAATGACTTCGGGCGTGTAAAAGGGCTGCCCGTAATATCCCGTGCAGGCCACCACGGGCAAATGCGAACGCATTGAGATCTGCTTGAGAAACGGAAGGCTGCGCCCCATGTCCGCATGGCCCGCATCGACGAGACACGCGACCCCGTCTTTCCCGGCGGCGATCAGCTCGTCGACCATCAGATCGGCATCTTCGAGGAAGTACTTCCCGCCGGGCTCCGGACCGCGCGGACCGCGCCCTCCGCCGCCACGCGTGCCCGGGAAAGGCGTAGCCGCCAGTTTCCTCGCAAACTCCGCGCTGAACGACAGATGTTCGTGAAAGAGCGTCGCGCCCCCGGCCAGTTCACTCGGCGGCATATCCCTCAGAACCGTGCGAATCACGGCCTTTTTCGGGAATCGGAGGTCTTCCGCGGAAGCCGCGGACACAGGCGCCGGAGCGAACAAGGCGGCGCTGCCGGCGGCAAGAGTTTCCAGAAATCCGCGGCGGGTGGAGAGGTGGGCGCCGTTATCGGGCATATTCACTGAGTGTTACTTCTTCGGTTTCGCGCCTTCGGTTTCCGTGTAGTGCTGCAGATCCTTTTCGCCTTCCACGCAGGCGTATTCCATCTGCTCGTAATCGCTCGCATGATTCCGGACCAGATTGAATGCGATCTTCCACGGTCTGCTGAACACTTTCACATCGTCGATGGTGGCCTCGTATGCGATCGTGGCCGAGTCTTTCATCGTGAAGCGCTCCACCACATGCAGCGCATCGCTGTGAAAGTTTGCCGCCATGTCGAACCAGGTCCCGGGGTTCTGGTTGGTCACGTCCACGACGAGCGTGTCTCCGTCCCAGTGCCCGCGCGAGTCGCCCTCGAACAATCGGATGGAATCCGGAATGTGCGGCCGGTTATCCAGCGGGACGATGCGGTAAGAGTGGAACGCCTCGTAAAGCAGCACGACGTATCCGGCCGGCTGCAGAATCTGAAACCCGAAAGGCGTATACATCTGACGGGGTACGCCGGAGAGATAGCAATGCGCCTGCGGATCCTCGAACAAATGGTGCTCCATCAGATCCTTCTTCTTTTCGAGCGCCCACGGCTGATAGGGAATCTTTCCATCCGGCGGATCGACGACAACGCCTCTTCCCGCCGGAACGCCGAATTCGGCCTTGTCGTGCGCCTCGAGATCGAAGGCGCTGAAAAAATTCGCCGTTTCCCAATAGCCCTGCATGTCAGGCTTGCCATCGGGCAGTCTCGTGAAGGGCTTCGCCGGCTCCTGCGCGCGGCCACGCGGACCTCTCCCCTGCCCGAACGCGGCGGTCGCCATGGCGATTATCCCCGCGATCAGGATCGATAAGGCAAGCGGACGCCGGGCGATCGTCTGGCTTCTCACTTCAGCAGACCCGCGCCGTTCTCTTTGTAGACGTGACACTCGTACTCGTAAAGCTGCGCATTCTTTTCGGTGTGGCGATAGAGCGTCATGCCGATCTTCCAGGGTTTCGTGTACACCTTCGGATCTTCGATCGTCGCCTCATAGAGCAGCGTATCGGGCGACGTCCGCGTGTAGCGCTCGATCACATGAAGCGCCTCGCTGTGAAAGTCTCCCGAAGCGTCGAGCCATGTCGAAGGTTCGTTATCGGCCACATCCACTACGAGCGTGTCGCCTTCCCAGCGACCGCGCGAATCTCCCATCCAGAAATCGATGTCGTCCAGATGCTTCGGATTCTTCATGTGAACGGTGCGCGACGCGTGTACATATTCGTAGGTAATCGCGACAAACTCCGGCGTCTGAAAGATCTGGAAGGGAAACGGCATGTAGGTGATCCTCGGCACTCCCGGCAGATAGCACTTGTTCACGGGATCGGCCGAGGCGCGGCTCTTGAAATTCTCCGCGCGCTTCAAGGCTGCCCAGGGCTGGTAAGGAATCTTTCCGTCCGGAGGGTCGACGATAACGCTTTCGCCGGCCCGGATACCGGCATCGGCGCCGTGCGCCTCAAGGCCTGCAGCCGCCGTGTTCCGCACTTCCCAGATACCCTGAAGGTCGCGCCGGGAGTCAGGCTTCGAGGTTTGCGGACTCGCGAAGCCGGCGAACAGCGATGCGGCGAGACTCAGCAGGAGTATGCGCATCTATTTTTTTTCGGGAGCCGCGGCCGGCCCGCCGTCGTTTGAGGAACCGGCGAAGAATCGCTTCCCGTCGGGCGTCTGGACCGTACGCGCATTCATGGTGTGAGATCCGTCTTTCGCGAGGTAGCCGTCGATCACGATTTCGTCGCCCACCTTGAGGCTGTCCCGGCGCCAGCCGGCTCTGTAAAGGCCGTTCGGGGGCGCTGTCTCGCAAGCCCAGTTCACAACGTTGCCTTTGTCATCCGTGACATCGATATGGACCCACGAGTGGGGATTGACCCATTCGAACTGCGTGACCTTCCCTTTGAGAGTGATCGCCTTTGTGCCGTCATATTCCGCGGCAAAAGAGTGGTGGGCAAACGACGGCGCCGCGCCGAGCAGCAGGACGGCGGCAAGCAGCGCAATCGGGGGAATACGTTTCATTTCGATCACCTCAGGCGGCAGTTCCGGTGGCGATCTCCGGCACGGTTATGGGTTCCAGCTGGGCCATCATCTCATCTTTACGGTGCTCCCACCATGGCGGCAGATGCAGCTTCGTTCCCAGTTCCGCGCGCGCCTCGTCGCGTTCGAATCCGGCTCCGATGTTGCAGCAGCTCTCGACCAGAATTCCGCCCGGGCAGCGGCAGTACATCGAGTGGAAGTAGAACCGGTCCTTGATCTCCGATGCATCGGTGTAGCCGAGTTCTTCATAGATCGCCTTCTGCTCCGCGAGCGCGTTGTCGTCGGCGCCCCAGAGCGCGATGTGATGGACCGTGCCCGCTCCGAAGCCCCAGCTTCCCGATGGGCGATCCGGTTCATGCAGCAGCGTGACTGTCTTGTTCGCGCCGCCGGAGCCGGTCTCGAAGCGGTGATACGCGCCGTCTTCGCCCGTCTTCCTGAAACCGAGCGCTTCGACGAAGAACCGTCCCGTCTCTCCCGTCTCGCGCACCGACAGAACCGACCCATGGAACCCGTGCACCGCTTCCGTCTTCGCGATTTCCGGAGTGCGCCACGGCTCGCGCTTGTCGGCGTTGTCCTCGATCACCTCGAAGCTGATGCCGGAGGGGTGCCGGAAGCGAATGAAAGACTGTCCGAACCGTTCCGCGACCGGGTCCTGATCGACATTGTGCTTCTTGAAGTGTTCCCTCCAGAAGGGCAGCGATCCCTTTGAAACAGTGAAGCTGGTCGACCGCACCTGACCGGAGCCGGGACGGCCTGTCTTGCGGCCGTACGGGAACGTGGTCATCACGGAGCCGGGCTCCAGGTTGGCGTTCGAGTAATAGAGATGATAGATGGGAATCGCGCCATCCATCAGCACCGTCTGCTTGGCCATTCTGAGCCCAACCATCTTCGTGAAGAAGTCGACGTCTTCCTGTGCACCCGCAACGCAGGCGGTGATGTGGTGGTAGCCGGTCAAAGGGTAATTCATTGGTGTCCTTGTGGAGATTACATCATCTGGCTGAATGCGGGCGGAAGCCGACCGCCGCGCGCCTGTGTGAGGCGGGCCGGATCGAATTATGCATGCATTTCATGAATCCGTGGCAATTATATCTCACGCCCAAAAGTGCCGTCAACACCGGGGCACGGGTTGACAGGACAGCGGGACCGGGAGCCTCGCTCGTCATTTTGCATGCACTGACTCACTCAAGCGTCTTCTCCGGAACACTTTCGCATACTCTGGAAGAGAGAGCACCGATGACCCCGGAACAGTCCCAGCCCGACTTTGAGGCCCTGTATCACCGCGCCTTTGCAGATTTCAAGCTGCGGGCGCTGTGGAACGTGCGCGAACTCGAACACCCCACCGCGGAGGAGGCGTTGATCGTTACCCGGAGCCTGCGTGTGGAACGAACGGGCCTGCCGTGCCACTCTCTAAAATTCAAACCGATGTCCTGCGGTTGCTCGCCTCTCATCGAGACCCGGAAAGCTATGCAGGCGGGGCAACACCCCTGAATCGCGCCGCGCCCCGCTTTTCGGGCGATATCGATGTATTTCACGATCGTCAGGAGCGAGTGACGCAGGCTCGTGACGATTCACGAAACGATTTTGCCGTTGGGTGCGGTCATATGGGCGGCGGTAGAAAAATCCTTCGGCTTCACGCCAGAGGGACTCATCGCGGAAATTCGGCGCAACTCGCACTATCCCGCGACTGAATGGCTTCAGCTCATCAGCAGCAAACCGATTGACCCGAAGGAGATCACGAGCCGGTTGAGGGCGGCTTTGAACCACCGGCGCCGTAGTCCAATAGCGGCGGGAGGCCCAGACTACCATGCCGTAAGTCGATGCCCCTGACCGTCCGATATGATGAACAGCCAGGAGTACTTATGCAAAGACTTCCGTTGGCGCTTGCAATCCTTCTCGCGGGGACTGTCTCGCTCAAGGCGGCGGTGGACGCCCCGGTGAAGCTCGATGGCGGAATGGTTTCCGGCATCCCCGGCGCCGATCCCGGCGTGCGCGTCTTCAAAGGCCTTCCATTCGCCGCGCCTCCTGTCGGAAAACTGCGCTGGCGCGCGCCGCAACCGGTTGCGGCATGGGATGGCGTGCGCAAGGCCGATGAGTTCGGCCCCATCTGCATGCAGGCTCCGGGCAGGGGCGGCGCGGCTCCCAAAATGAGCGAGGATTGCCTCTATCTCAACGTATGGACCGCGGCGAAGAGCGCGTCCGAGCGCCGGCCGGTGCTGCTCTGGATACATCCGGGCGGATACACCAGCGGCTCCGGTTCCGCGCCCGGCGCCGACGGAGAAGCGCTGGCGAAGAAGGGCGCGGTGGTGGTGACCATCAATTATCGTCTCGGCGCGCTGGGCTTTTTCGCTTATCCCGAACTGACGAAGGAATCCGACCGGAACGCCTCCGGCAACTATGCGTTGATGGATCAGACCGCCGCGCTCGAATGGGTGCGGAAGAACATCGCGGGATTCGGCGGCGACCCGAAGCGAGTGACCGTGGACGGCGATTCGGCCGGGGCCGCCAGCATCGGCAATTTGGTGGGCTCGCCGCGAACCAAAGGCTTGTTCCAGCGCGCCATTGCGGAGAGCGGCGCCTGGATCGGCCTCTCGATCGCACACACGAATACGCTGGCCGAAGCCGAACAGGCCGGTGTGAAGAGCGCCGCGACGGTGGGCGCGCATTCGCTGGCTGAGCTGCGCGCCATGCCGGGCAGCGAGATCCTGAAGATCCGGGCGGGCGGCCCGATCGTGGATGGCTGGTTCCTGCCGGAGGACGTGGGAACGGTCTTTGCGCAGGGCAGGCAGAACGACGTGCCCGTGCTCATCGGTTCGAACAAAGACGAAGGGACGTTTTTCCTGCAGCCCACCACCGCGGCGAAGTTCATCGAGCAGGCGCATCGCCGGTATGGCGACCTCGCGGACCGGTTTCTGAAACTGTATCCCGCCGGGTCGGACGAGGAAGCGACCGCTTCGCAACTGGCCGCGTTCCGCGACGAACTCGGATGGGTGATGCGCAACTGGGCGAGCCTGCAGTCGAAGACCGGAAAATCGAAGGCCTGGCTGTATTACTTCACGCACGAGCCGCCACCGGCGCAAACGGCTTCACCGCGAGGGGGCTTCGCATCGGGCGCGACGCACGGCGCGGAAGCTGCGTACGTGTTCCGGAACCTGCTGCCGGGCCGGCCGTGGACCGACCTGGATCGCGACGTATCCGATACGATTTCGTCTTACTGGGTGAATTTCGCGGCGAGCGGAAATCCGAACGGCAAGGGGCTTCCCGAATGGCCGGCGTATACGCGGAAGACGAGCGGCCGCAGGATGGTGCTCGGCGACAAAGCGGAAGTGGGCGCGGGGCTCGACCAGGCTCGCGTCGATTTCTTTCAGATGAAATACGACAAGCGGAACGAGAATCGCTGATTCAGGTCCGCAGCGATTCGGCCAGCAGAATGGCGGCGATGCCAATGAGGCCCGCGTGGACGTACCGGAGGAAGTGCCCGGGGTTCATGCGCCGGTTGAGCATCCGGCCGGCGAAGACAGCCAGCAGCACGCCCGGCAGCGACACCAGATAGAGCCGGCTGACCCGCGGAGTCCATAAGCCGGTAAACCAGTAGCCGCTCATGACCGCAAGGCTCGCGGGCAGAAAGTATCCCTGCAGCGTCGCGCGAAAGTTCGCGGGGGACCATCGGCGCAGGGACCCGTAGGTGGCGAGCGGCGGCCCGTTCATGCCGTAAGCGCCGCCCAGCACGCCCGCGCAGAGACCGAACATCCAGGCGTGCCGGTCGTTCTTCAGTTCACAGGCGTTGGGGCGCAGCAGCGACCACGACGAAAAACCGGCGATCGTCAGCGCCAGAACCGTCTTTGCGACCGGCTCCGGCGCCATCTTCAAGCCGAACAGGCCCAGCGGAATGCCGAACAGGGTGGAAAGCAGCAGCCAGCCCGCGCTGCGCACGTGAATGTGCCGCCAGTCCTGCAGCACGACGATCAGAGCCACGGTGATGGAAGCGAGCACGGCCACCGGCGCCGCGACTTCGACCGGTATCGTCAGCGCCAGCAGCGGCACCGCCACCAGGGCTTCGCCGAACCCGAAGGTCGAACGGATCACGGTCGCGAGAAACAGCACGGATGCGACTTCAATCGCGCCGGGGATCGTCACGCGGACTGCCGGCGGGCGCGATGGAAAGTCAGCAGATCGGTCCCGGGCGGCGTTATTCCGGCCTGCCGCAGCATGGCGGCAACCTGTCCGCGATGGTAGCTGCCGTGATTCACCACGTGCAGCACGATTTGCCAGAGCGGCAGTTGCTCTTCGACGCCCGCGTTGTTACGGAAGGTCGCGGGTTCGGACCAGGCCTCCCTGGAGAGAGAAGCGGCCCAACCGCTCCATTGCCGGTGCAGCTCCGGCCAGGCTTCGCCGAGAGCGGCCGGGCCGGCGGGGCTGGCGAGATCGGCGATCCTTGTTTCCCGTGCCCCCTGCATCCGCTTGAGCCATACCAGTTCGGCGAGATACACGTGGTTCAGTGTACAGAAGAGGCTCTTGAAGGAACTTCCGAAGTCTCGATCGAGACTGGCGGGGGGCAAGGGAAGCAGGGCGGCGAGAAACATCTCGTCCGCCCATTTCGTGAACTCCAGATGGGAAAGGCAAACGGCGCCGATATCGGGTTGCATGCCGTCAGGCTAGCATGCGGCTGAAAGGCCTTTCCCGGTTAGAACTGGAATCGCAGCTGGAGTTCCACCTTCCGGTTGCCCGCCGCGCTGTTGCCGTTGTTGAGGGCCGTCGACTCGCCGAACAAGGGTGAGCTGATGGCGCCGATCGGGGGTGCGAGATTGACGTGGTTAAACGCATTTCGAGCGGAAACGGTCGCGGTAAGGTTGTAG
>VFSW01003305.1_pt1 | contig 24209 bp, 32 predicted proteins | sample 5358111 | NCBI WGS metagenome assembly VFSW01 (sample SAMN11554181, study PRJNA540505) | mine drainage metagenome | isolation source: sediment from site ElyBrook_90M | place: USA: Ely Copper Mine, Vershire, VT | collected 2017
CCATTCAGGTTGTTGGGCTGTCTAAATATGCGACAGCCCTGTCTCAGGATGCGACACGATCAATGCATAATGCGACGACTATACCAGAGACTTCTACAGAGACTCCCCAGAGAGATAAGAGTGCGTCGGGCAATGAAAGCCAACCAAGCCTTAACCTTATAAATAACTCAAAAAAAGAAACAGTAGAATTCATGGTCGCAGAACTTGTAACAGGGAACGTATTGGGTAAAGGATGGGATAAATGGGAAAAAGAGATGTCGGTACTTTTAGCACAGCAGGGATGTTCGTTCTCAGTGAGACAGCTGTTGAAAATGAACCAGAAACGTGTAAGCTCGGCTGTGAAGACGGATATATCCCCAAATGGGAGAATGGTCGCGTAGTCGGGGTAAGTGATTGTGAATGCCGCAGACATAAACTACTCGCCGATTGGAAGCAACGCCAGATTGCAGAGGTGCGATTGGTTTTCAAAAAATTTGACTTGGACAATACAGTATCCGATCCAAAGATCCCTTTGCTCCATTGGGGAAAAAAATGGCCTTGGCTCATGGGGCGGACTGGACAAGGGAAAACCCACTACTCTGGTTACTTGCTCAAGCAACTCATACAATCATCAAATAAACGTTTCAAGTGGGTACGTTTAACCATGAAAGATTTTCTCGACGTACTGGAATTAAAGCGCAGCGATGACAAGGGCGAGCGTCAGTGGGCAAGAGAGATGCAAGAGCGGATCGACGAAGCAGATGCGGTGTTCATGAACGACATCGATAAGGTAGGGAATCTAACAGCGAGTCGGCAAGAGGAATTATATTCTCTGGCTGACACCTGTTACGAGAAGGGCAAAAAGTTGTGTGTATCGAGCAACGGATCAATCGCAGATTTCTGCATGGGTTTTAATCATGGTGAAAAGGCGTTGCGTGATCGTGATGGGCTCGCTCCGATACAACGTCGGTTTATGGATTTATGCGAAGAGATAAAGGTGGTGAGGCAGATATGAAAAGGCCACTTGTTCGGTATCATGGTGGTAAATTCGTATTGGCTGAATGGATTATCTCCCATTTCCCTAGCCACCGGGTATATTGTGAGCCTTATGGTGGAGGTGGTAACGTCCTGCTTAAAAAACAGCGCAGCTATGCTGAGATATACAACGACCTCGACAATGGCATTTATACAGTATTCAAGGTTGCCAGAGACAACCCACAGGAATTAATCCGCATGATACGTCGGACGCCATTTAGTCGCAAGGTTTTTGAATGGACATATACGGATAGCGCAAGCGAAGTAGAATTCGCAGCCAAGCAAATCATAAGGAGCTTTCAGGGATTCGGTTCTCAGGCGATTAGTTCACCTAAAAAGTACAAAACCGGATTCCGTGCAAATTCTAACAGATCCGGCACGACGCCGGCGCATGACTGGCGAGCGTATGCGAGACAATTATTCGCGTTGACGAAACGCCTGCATGGTGTAGTGATTGAGAATAGAGATGCCGTTGAGTTAATGAAATCTATAGATAGCCCGGACGTATTGTTTTATGTAGACCCTCCATATGTGTTCGGGACGCGCCACACTGCAAACCCTAAAGCCTATAAGCATGAAATGAAAAACTCAGAACATGAGCAGCTATTGACATTTTTAAAATCAATAAAAGGGTTTTGCATTTTAAGCGGATACAGGAATTCAATATATGATCAAGCCCTTGATGGTTGGACTCGAATAGATAAGACGGCATTAAAAAGCAGTGCCAAAGGGGGCAAACTTGTGACAGAAAGTTTATGGTTGAATGAGCGATGCTCCGGTGAGAATTATGGATTATTTTACTTGCCACAATGAGAGACAAAGAGTAAATTGTATTTGAGCACGTGATTAAACTCATGGCCCCGAAAGGGGCGGCTCGCCTTCCGCCTGTTAGGAAGTAAAAGAAACAGGGGCGAGACTAAAAATGAGGGTAACACAAAAATTACTTACAGATAAAGGCGCATGCCAAGAAGGCGTTGAGGCTTTTATCAAAGCTTTCCCCAAAGGATTCGATTCAGCAAACTGGACGCTTGAAAAACAGCTAGAGGTTTTGCATGATGAATCATTGAGGAGATATTTCGGATGGGCTTATTTCAATGGCATAGTGCCCCTATGGTCTATGTATGGCGCGAACCTGTACGGCGCGAACCTGAGCAGCGCGAACCTGAACAGCGCGAACCTGAGCAGCGCGCACCTGACCACCGCGCACCAGACCGGCGCGATCCTTAGAAGCGCTAACATTAGAAGCGATAACCTGTTCTGCGCGTTCCTGTTCAGCGCGTACCTGTTATGCGCGAACCTGAGCTGCGCGTACCTGATCAGCGCGTACCTGAGAAGCGCGTACCTGAGCAGCGCGAACCTGTACGGCGCGGACCTGAGAAGCGCGTACCATAAGTACACAAAATTTCCAGAAGGCTTTGACATTAAGGCAGCCGGCGGATGGTTAGTTGAATGAACGAATCAGATAAAGCCTTACCGATGAAGGATTATTTTGATGAATTCCAATGCGAGATTCAGAAGCTATCTAATCATGAATATGCATATATGCATCTTGGTCAAGAGGCTGGCGCTGTAGTCTATAAAAGTAATGGCCACTATGATCTGTATGAAATACCCATGTACGGTGGTGAAGAGCGTCATGTTACTAGCTCAGATAATCCTAAAGAACTTGTTGATATAGTTAGGAAGTGGACATGACCCCTGAGCAGAGATTCCAAGAGGCGAAGGATAAAGCAAATGGCCCTGCTCAATTATGGCATGGAGTTTCAGACGAATTGAGATTGTCAAGAGAGCAAGCCGAAGCATTTCGCGATTTGGTAGCTTCTAAATATCCTGAATTCTCTATAAAGTTCAACTGGGAGGAGTAGTGATTGACGCCATGAAAAGCTAGGCTAAGGTAAACCATGCAAGACATCATAGCCAAGTACAGAAAGATTATGGAGAAGCCGGTTCCGGCGCCGTTCGATGGATATATCAAGGAGCTTGTTGAGGCGCTGGAGGACAAGACCAAAGAGGCCGCGCCCGCCCGCAAAAAATTCGAGGTTAAAAAGGTCTTGCTCAAGCATGACGAGAGTCCAAACCCAAACAGCTATGAAGAGATACCCGTCCCGCACTTAAACCAATGATAAAAGTAGAATCCATGATGCCCGCTAAGCCCTACCCGAAGCCACCGAGAAAATGAGCCAAACCAGATACAAACGCGCAAAAGACGCCACCAAAAAACAGCGCATGGAGTGGAGCGAGAAAGTCACAATCCACTATGTGAACAGCTCACGAGAGATCACAAGAAAGGCGCTGAAGCATAATAGGATTTTGCGGTCAGCTGTTTGGATTATGGGAGTCGTCACGGTGATCGCTGTCTCGTTCGCATTGGCGGTGTATAAATGGGCATAACTGATTACCAAAAAGAAGCGGCGCAAGTCGTGGAGAAAATCCACAAGGCAGACAAACCTGCACAAGTTATCAAGGTGAGAGAATACACCCTACATCACCACGTCGAAATTCACTGCGGTCAAGACCTGATCACATGGATCGACGAGAAGCACACAGCTTTGCAAGTAGTCCACCGAGTTGCGGCAGCTTTGGGATTGGTTGAAAAGAGGTATACAGGGCATGACCCGGTTTTCAGGTATTACGAGGCGAGATGACAGCAAGCGAGTACGAATTCAGATGGACAAACCACTTAACAAAGTGCCGGACGTGCTGGATCGGTTGGGTATGGTATCGCTCAGAGGGTGCGACGAAAATCAGGCCGTTATGACTTGCAAAACCGGCTGGACCCTCTACAGATTAGAGAGTGCCGCCAGAAAGACAGCTAAGGGAATCAGGGAACACTTGGCAACCCACTTCAGCATTGATAATTTTATGTTAGGCGAGCTCATTGAGTCATTAGCTGATACTGCATTCTCACATGGATATGCTGGCGACTCAGCAGATGAAATGCAAGCATGGATTGACCTTGCCAAAGAACTAAGGACTAACGGTGAAGCCAAGCCATAAGAGAAAGAGACACGGCCTAACCCCGAGGCAGCAAAAGTTTGCTAACGCTTATTTAAAGACGCTCAACAAGTCAGAGGCGGCACGGCAGGCGGGATACAAAGGCGAATATGCACACATTGCCGGAGGTCGGTACGCTCAAATACCAGCTATAAAAGCTTATATTGATAAACATCTCTCAATACTGCTAAACGGCGAAAAAAACATGCTCAGCCGTGAAGTCATAGAAGAGCTACGGAAAGAGGCGTTCGAAGGTCAAAGCACATTTACCGTAAAAGACTCTGAAGGCAATGAGCTTTACAGGCATAACCCCGCTAAGATGAAAGCCCTTGAACTACTCGCTAAGTATGGCGGGTTACTCATAGAAAAGCACGAGCACACCGGCAAGGACGGCGGGCCTGTGGTTATAAAATGGCCGGATGATCCTAACCCTACCCCATAAGCCAAGCGGCGACCAATGGAACTACTATAACCTGAGCACCCGCCATACGGTTGGAGTGATCGGCCGACAGTATGGCAAGGGTGTTCTCGCAAAACTGCGGGCAGTGCGTAAAGACATAGCCAAAGGCCGCAAAGCTAACCGCTACTGGGTGGCCCCGATTGTACCACAGGCGCGAGTGCACTTTGAGCGGTTCATCTATGAATATCGGCACTTCATAGGTAAGCCGAACAAGACCCATATGGAGGCGCCTTACCTGACAGGAGGGTGGATACATTTCAAGGGCTCAGACAACCCGGAGAGCCTGAAATCAGATACCCTGTCCGATGCTACGCTTGATGAGTGTGGCACCATGATTGAGACAGTATGGAGCGAATCAATCAGGCCGATGCTCGCGGTCAATCAGGGCGGCTGTGATTTCATAGGTACGCCCAAGGGTAAAAACTGGTATTGGGAGATCGCCGAGCAAGCCAAGGTTGACCCAGATTTTTCCTTTCATCACGCCCCGTCGAATAAATCCCCGTTCTTTTCACAGGCCGAGTTCGACAAGATCCGAGCGAGCACGCCAGAGCAGATTTTCAGGCAAGAATACCTTGCGGAGTTTCTCGACTCAGGATCGGAGGTTTTCCGTAACTTCAGAGACTGTATTAAGGGTGAGTTGGCCGAACCGGTCAAGGGACGTCTGTATCTCATGGGGGTAGATATCGCCAAGCATGTTGACTGGACGGTTATCACCGTGTGGGATGTGGAGAGAAAACACCTTGTCTATTTTGAGAGGTTTAATCAAGTTGACTGGCCACTGATTGAGGCAAGGATTGAGGCTGTGTGTCTGAAGTACAACCGCGCGCGCATCCGCCTTGACGCTACTGGTGTAGGCGACCCCGTATTTGATAGGTTGAATTCTCGGGGCTTGCCGGTCGTTCCGGTACGAATAAACGCCGCGGTGAAAACTCACCTGATTGAGTCGCTGATTATGGCCATAGAGAAACAGGAAATCAGCTACCCACACTTGCCTGACCTCGTGCATGAGTTTTCAATCTTTGGCGCAAAGAAGTCACCGAGCGGCCACATACAATACTCAGCGCCGAGCGGATACCATGACGACATTGTTCTCTCGTGCGCGTTGGCGGTGAGTGAGCTAGTCAGCTACGTCGCCAAGCCTGAGTTCTTCTCCGCTCGCTAACGGTAATAATTTCTCATTATCGCTTGACATCCTAAAGGCGCCATGTAAAGCGCAGCCAACTGGGAAGGTATCCACAATGAGAAATGAGCGAATCGCCATATTCAATTATAGCCTCCCGGCGCAACGCTAAGCTGGCGTCGAAAGACGGCATCTACAAGCTGTTGTCGGACTCATATAAGGGCGGGTTTGCATACACCCACGCCCAGCCTCCGCATTTAGAGCCTTATGAGCGCGAGTATCAAGAAGCGTTTAAGACCCGTCTGAAGCGGTCGGTTTACATTAATTTCATTCAGCCAATCTGCGACCTGCTCACAGGGTTTGTGTTCAAGGAAGAGCCGAACCGCAGCAAGGTTCCGCCATCCGTTGCGTACATCACAGACAAGGCATCAAAGCGCAAGGGCATGAACCAGTTTATGCAAGCGCTCTGCCCACAAGCGACCATGATGACCATGGGCGTGTTGGTAGACTCCCCGTCATTCGACCCATCGATCTATGCCACCGAGGCCGACCGGATCGCGGCAAAGCTCCAGCCCTATGCCTGCATGTACTTTCCTTGGCACATCAGAGACTTTGCCTGTGACGATCAGATGGGCCTTGAATGGGTGCTTTTGGACGACTCAAGAACCGAGAAGCCTGACCCATTCAAAGAGTCGATACACCGCTGCATTTATCGGCTGTGGACAAAGACGGATTACTACGATTTCGAGATCAAGGAAGAAGGGCCGGGCAAGAAGACCGTAACGCTCGTCAAGGAATACAAGCACAACCTCGGCGAAGTCCCTTTCCACTTCGTGAACGTCCGTGACATCGAAGACGACCACATTTCTGACAGCCCAATGGAAGACATCGGCATCCTGTCGAAGATGATTTATAATATCATGTCCTACCTAGACGAGATGCTGGCGAGCGGCACTTTCAAGACTTTGTTTTTCCCTGTACTTAACAAGGACGATATCCCTGACGCAATCAAGAAAAGCGGATTATCCGAAAGCCCCGTGGCTACATTCAACGGCACGATGAGCCAAGCGCCTTTCTTTGCGGGCGCCGATCTCGAAGAGATACAACCGTTTATCGATTCTTTCAACCTCTACAAACTCCAGATATTCTCCAAGGTCGGCATGGACGTCGACCGGGATAAAACATACATCCAGTCAGGCGCCGCAATCGGCAAAGAATTCCAGAAGACAGAAGCACTATTACGAGGGATTTCAGAAGCAATGGAGGAATGCGAGCAGTTTATCTACCGCATGGCTGCATTGTGGCAAGGGGAAAAGATCGAGGTTGAAGTTGAGTATACGGATGATTATCAGCAGGCCGATATCGCTGCTGAATTCGCGAGGTTGAAAGCTGTCTATGACATGGCACAGCCTGACCTCAGCCGTATGGCACTCGAAGAGATCGCGAAACTGGTCTTCCCTAAAATGAAGGCTGAGGATGCGAAGAAAGTCTCCGACGGAGATTGGAAGCGCAACCCCACCGAGCCGCCTTTAGTACCTCCAAATAGTGAGCCGGTGATGGAGATAAATAATGACCGATTATAATGATCGAGATATTAAATTTATTCAAGCTATGATTCCACATCATGAGGAAGCAGTTAAGATGGCTGCAAGCGAATGGGCTGTTGGAAAAAATGATGATGTGAAAAAATGGGCGCTTGCGATATTTCAGGGACAGAGAGATGAAATAGATAAATTCAGATCATGGTTGAAAGATCATGGCATTAAGGAAAAGAAACACGATAATAACTCTATGTGAGATAATCACAAAAAAATGAGGTAACAAAACAATGGACGAAACAACAACGGCAACGCCGGAAGCGGAAGTATTCGAGTTTAAACACCCGAAAACGCACCGCACCTTAACACTACCGAAAATGGTCGGTGAAGTGGATTTGAAGGGGCTTCTCGAAGGCACTATTGAGAAATCAAAGGTCGATGAAAAGAACCGAGTACGCGAACAGATGGCAGAGCTTGAAAGCAAGGTCAAAGACTTCGACGCAGTGTCGTCACGGTTGGCAGAGCTTGAGACTTCAGGACTCACCGCAGCACAGAAAGCACAGAAGGAAAACGAACGTATATTGAAGCAAGCAGAGGGCGACAAAGCAGAGGCCGCAAGGCTCCGCGCAAGTCTCCACGCTGAGAAAGTCAATAACGCCGTATTTCGAGAGCTTGGCAATGTAAAAGGGATTGTGGACGTAAATAAAGCCGCGACTCTTTTCAACGCCGAATGTAAGCCCCGACTCGTCGAAAGGAATGGTGAGTTTTTCGCCGTTGCCGAATTCGACGGCGCCGAGGTTGATATAGCTGACGCAAGGGCCAAATGGATCGCGCGAGATGACAACAAGTTCTTGCTGCAAAATACACTATCCGCAGGTGCCGGTTCAACAGGCGGATCTTCCAGCATTGCAACTAAGCAAATGAAAAGAGCCGACTTTTTCGCACAACCTCCAGCGGCGCAAGCTGCATTTATCAAGGATAGCGGGACAGTAGTAGAATAGGAAGGAAATTATGGCAAGTGCAAATACACTTACGGGCCTGATTAACAACGCTTACACAGCGTGGGAAATCGTGTCCCGAGAGCTTACCGGGTTTATCCCCGCCGCGACTATGGACGCGACAGCGGAACAAGCAGCGGTGGGCCAAACAATCCGGACGCCAATTGCGCCGACAGCATCGACAACCAGCATCACAGCGGGTGCATATGCTCCGGACTCTGGCGGACAGGCAATGACTTACACTGATGCGACAATCAGCAAGTCTAAGATGGTCCCTATCATGTGGACGGGCGAAGAACAGCGCAGCATCGGCGGGGTTTATGGGACAATTCAAACCCAGCGTTTCGCGCAAGCTTTCCGAGCGTTGGTGAATGAGATCGAAGCAGACCTTTGGGTCGAGGCTTACACTCACGCATCACGCGCCTATGGTACAGCCGGCACGACTCCGTTCGCGTCATCTCTCACAGACATGGCCGAAATTCGCCGAATTCTCGACGATAACGGGGCGCCCCCTTCTGACCGTGCAATGGTAATCAATACCGCAGCCGGTGCAAAGATGCGCGTTCTCGCCAATCTTGGGGTGGTCTCCTACGCCGGTTCAGACCAAACTTTGCGCGGTGGTACTTTGCTGCCTGTTCACGGTTTTGGTGTCTATGAATCAGGCCAGATCACAACCCACACAGCGGGCGCCGGTACTGGTTACGATATCAACAACGGTTCAGGCGAGGTGACAGGTCAAACGACTCTGACTCTCGACGGTGGTACTGTTAACACCACTGGTATCAAAGCCGGTGACGTTGTAACATTCGCGACCGACTCGAACAACAAGTACATGGTAAACACGGGCCTTGTTGCTACCACTGGCGACATCGTTATTGGTAACCCGGGCGTGCGTATGACCATTGCGGACACAACAGAGATGACTATCGGCGGGACATATACCCCGAACGTCGGTTTTTCTCGCTCTGCTCTGAAGCTGATTGCGCGTGCTCCTTTAGCACCACAAGAAGGCGACGGCGCGGCTGACCGTATGTACATGACCGACCCGAACACCGGCCTGACTTTCGAGATTTCACTCTGGAAGCAATACCGCCAGATTCATATCGAAGTGGCGCTTGCATGGGGTGTTAAAGCTGTTCAGTCTGAGCACATTGCAGTGCTTATCGGGTAATTTATGGCAGAGCTAAGTTCAGCCGAAGCTCTGGCAATCGAGGCCGTCAGCGTACCAGCGCAGGCGGCCGGAATTGCTACGAAGTTTCGAGCCCTGCAAAACCCGACAATCACAACCTACGCGACGGATAGCGCGATCACTTTCACTAACCCGGTCAATTACGCGAAGCTGACAAAGGGTTCAGCGGGGGCCTACACTCTCGCCGCGCCAACAGCATTACAGGAAGGCTACCGCCTGACAATCCTATGCCAGTCAGCATTCGCGCACGTTGTAACCGCGACAGACCTTTTAGACGATGGTGTCACAGGTGGAGCAAAAGACACGGCGACCTTCGGGGCGTTTGTCGGCTCTACTCTGGAATTGATCGCAATCAATCTGAAGTGGCATGTCATCGGCAAGAACGTCGTGACTATCGCAGGATCGTAATGGAATCAACCTACTGCACAGTAACCGAGGTTACCACCTACGCGACCGGTAATGGCGAACGCGGGTGGTATTCTTTGGCAAGCATAGACCTCGCCGGGGCCGTAAACCTCGTTGCGGGCTATGCGTCTGGCAGTAGGACTATGATCGTTGACGGGTTCACGGATTCTGTGAACCCTATTTCAGCCGGTGATAAGTTCACAGTCGCGAGCGATTCGACAGCTACGGTTTACACTGTCATAGGTTCACAGTTTGCCAGCGGTACAGTAGAGCTTACATTCTACCCCGGATTAGCTGAGAGCGTGGTAGATAATGACGTGATAAACTTCACCACAGCCCGCGCGACCGACGAGCAGACACGGTGTGTAGTCAAGGCTACAAAGGATATTGTCAGATACCATAAACAGCTAAACGTAGACGGCTCTTTATGGCAACCGACAAACACGGATCTAAACAAGGCAGCTATCTTACAGAGCATCCACCTTTCACGGGTGCTCGACATGCGAGACAGGTCAACGGTGGTCAAAGAGATCACACAGACAGAATTTGATGACGGGGATATAGTTATTCAAAACCCTGCCGGGCCGACCATGGACGCGGATGCGGCTTTTCTCATAGAGAAAGTAATGCGCAAATACCGTTCAGAGATTGAGGCCAACGAGTCACTTTATCCCGGGGGTAAGCCGTACTATGGCCGCTAAGCGTTCAGACTTCGCAATACGTGACGAGAAAGACGCCATGCTGCGTGCGGTGAATGACGTCGCGCGGAAGTACAAGCGCATCGACGATGCAGAATGGACGCTCACTGCCTCGCCGCAAGAGGTTCGGGCCATCCTGAAAAAGTATTCAGACGACCTGAAAAAGCCTATGCTGCGATTCTTTGCAGGCGAGACCATGGAGCAAATTGCCATCGAGGCCCATGATGCTTTCATGTCAGCTATTGAGAATTACCTATCAACAGGGCAGGTGTTCATGTCTCGCGAAATATCTGCCAACCTAATCGAATCACTGCGCGGCCAGATCGTGCGGAATATAGAGGGCTTTATGACCGACATGGACGCGAGCCTGTACGCACGGGCTATGGAGTTAAAGCAGGCGGCAGCACAGGGCGCGGTAGAGGCGATGGCGGCCAATCTAGGCCTGACGCAGCTAAAGATTGAATCCATCACTAAGCGCACAACCGGCGATGCCACTGCTAAGGCATGGGAAGGGCTCACCGATAAGTATGGCTCGCGCGAAACCGTGAAATACAGAGACGGCAAGAACTACCCGCTGAACACCTACCTTGATGGCCGGGCGAATACCACGGCGACCGACATTCACCTTGCCACCACCGAAATGGACGCGGCACAGGGCGGCATTTATACCGGGATTATCTCCAAGCATGGGGCATCTGACACGTGCCGCATTTGGGAGGGCAATGTCATTGCATTCTCATCAGAGGCCCGCGACCTGCTGGCAAAGCAATATCCAGAAGCGGCAAGCCTCAAGACGTTGGCAGAAGTCAGGGCCGATAAAAACAGCCATATTTTTAAGTTCAACTGCCGGCATACAGTCACCCCGTACCCAATCCAGTTTTTCAGCAAGAAAGACGCAGAGCAGTTTATCGAATTTTCAGCAGAGGCCGCATGAGATGGTACAGGGCGACATATAACGCGACGTCTGGAAAGTACACAAAGGCCGCGCCGATTAAGGTCATCACCGAGCGTCTGGGGGCGATTGTCTCCACCAATAAACAGGGCGCGGCGATTGCGTTTCAAGGCAAGTTCACCTCCACAGAGGCGATCCGCCCCGGGTCATACGTGATCGGCGAAGACGGACAAATCATGCAGCCGTACATCGTGGATAGACGCGGCGGGATGTCAGGTATTTATACGTACATGCTGACTGAACAAGGGTTCATTAAGGGCGCCAATGGATAAGGATAAAATCCTGAACAAGCTCAAGGCTATGCAGGCAAAGGCGCTCACCGCTGCGGCTTACGTGCTTCTTGCGCATATCCTGCCGTTCGTGCCAATCGATACAGGTCGCTTACGCCAGACCGGTAAGGTCGTTACTGATTCAGCCATGGATGTATCTATCCGATTCGGCAGCCCTGAGACGGCAGACTATCTGAATTATCAATACCAGACAGCGCAGTACCACAACTTCAAAAGCGGGGCCATGGCACGGATGCTTGAGCTACTGACCGGCGACGAGAAAGCCAGTGTCTCCGGCGAGGTCAATAAGGACCGATATGCCGCAGCATATCAACAGGCCATGGATGCCGGCAAGCTGACACGCTTCCCGAATGGCGCACGCTGGTTTGAGATCGTCATGAAAGACCCCGAAGTCTTGCATCGCGCATGGACGGCATACGCTAACGCATTGAGGGCAGCATGAGCGCCGAAACATACACCACGATTCTCGACAACATCGCCACGGCTTTTAACACAGAGACGCCCGCGCTTTTGGTTGAGGTCTCCTACGGGCAAGGGCTCGCAGCGAATGAGCAGCAAGACAAGGTGTCTGCTCAGGGATTCCGCAATGTACTCATAAAGGTTGATGACCTCCCGCAGTCTGACGTGCATAATGCGACCTTCGGCGGGATACAGGAAGGCCGATGCATGATGTGGTCAGTGGCAGATTCAGACCGCGCGGCGCTCGACGCTCTCAAGACATGGTGGCTCACCATATGCGGGGATAACGGAAATATTATACACAACGTCAAGACTCAGACAACGCTAGGAACTTTGGATTTCATGCGCTGGCGGGCCGTTGGTGGCTTTCAAGGATTCGCGACAAAGTACGGCAACCTGTGGTTAGCCGATCAGCTCGTAGAATACACGGTTAAAACACAAGGAGCATAATATGGCAGATAGGCAGAATATCCAGTTCCAAGAATACGACTTCATTATTGAAGGCGTTGGGAACATCGGATACACAAAGATGGATCAGACGATGACCACTTTGGGTATCACATACCGGCAGGTTGATGACACTGCTCAGTTTACTGGGCGCGTTGCTATGGCAAAGAGCGGGGCGGCGCCGGCTTTGTCAGTCGAGATCTACGAGACCAAATTCCCGCGACTGTTTAACGACATCGCAGGTTCACAGGTCTATCCAATTGTAGACGGTGCAAGGCTGGCGTGGGGTCTCGGCTCGCGTTCGCTGGACCTTTTCAACGAAGCGGTGCAGGTTACACTTCACCCAACTGGTACAGATGCCGACGACTATTCAGCGGATGTGATGTACTGGAAGTGCATTCCAGACCTTTCACAAGTACAATTGAAAGGTGGCCGTGATGGCGCCCGTTCAATCGTGATCCCGTGGACAGTCCTTCCGAATGAAGACGTCAGCGTTGATCTTACCTATGGTATGTTCGGCGACCACACAGCAGTTGAGGCGGATCCTTACGGGATTTTCATAACTACTGAGCGTTCAAGCCGCGCACCACATAAGCACGTCCCAGCGTTGACCCTGAATAGTTCATCGACCATGAAGGTATATGCCAACGGTTTTTACAAGACCAACGGCACGACCACAGCGGCGCTGAACGAAGCAGGCGATATCACGGCAACGACAGCGACTTTCGACATCGACACTATCAATGTCGCGAATGGGCTGAACGTTGGTGATTACCTTCTTTTCAGCGGAACTGCTGAAGTAATCCAAATAACAGCGATCACCTACGCCACAACTACCACGGCTGAGATCACGGCAACGCGTGGGATCGGCGGTAAAGCTGCGGCGATCCATTTGGATAATGCGGTACTGACCAAGCTTGAGAATGTCTATGTATTGCCGGTTTCTCGCCGGTCCACATGGGCAAGCTCTGCGGGTGACGACGTGACAGTAGGTAATTCAAACCTGCTCGACACAAAAGGCCTCCTGACTTGGGTTGCGGATGGTTCAGACACTATCACTGCGGTGATCGGTTCAACCACTTCACAAGCCCTGACAGTTACAGCTACAACCTAATGAAGGTCGGGCGATTTACAATAAAGGACCGGATAACACTCTTCGACATGGGAGAGTGTGACCGGGCAAAGATAGCAGCGGAAGCGGCGAAAACCGAGCCCGAGGCTGTCTTGCACCTTAAAAAAGTCGTCCGTACTTTATGCACAAAGTGGAGTTCGATGTTTATATTTAAACGCGACCTCCGCCGTGTGGATAAAATCCTGCTCGCTGCCGGGTTCCAAATTGGTAAGGAAAAGACCGAATATGACCCGGATTGGCTGGTCAATCTGACATCTTGGATGAGCGCATATCTAGGTGGTAAGCTCTGCCATGAGATAGCCATCGGCATGACGTCGAAAGAGGCCGACACTACAGCCAAGATGATCGGGCGAAAAGAGGCCATGACTTTTATCAAGATGTGGCGCATACAGCATGACCCTGAAGATATCCTTAAAGAGCTGACTGAGGACGTTAAGAAACTGGCTGTCAATGAAGCAGAAGAAATCAAACTCTCAGCACCACCGCCGAAAATATCCTTTGGGGACATCCTGAAGAAGGCGTATCAGGCATGAAAACTTTGTTATTAAGGTTGGCAATCTGTTCTCTGCTCTTTATCCGTTTACCATGGACTATAGCGAGATTTTTCAAGGCGTATCATTACGCATGCTGGATAGATCGACGTGTAACGCATAGCGGAAAAGTCACATTATCTTTAGAGACTGGCGAGTCTATAAGCTACAATCGCGGATCGGGGATTAACCTGTTCAAATTCATAGGAGCTTTCATTGATCGTCGATGAGCTAATATTAAAGCTACAGGCCGATCTATCGGATGTCAAGAAGAAGCTTGCGCAGGTCGAGGTAGACGCCGCCAAGGCTGGTAAAGATGCAGGCGCTGCCATGGGTAAGGCTGCTGGGACATCGTTTTCGGATGTCTTCGGGGCGATTGCAGGCGCTGCTGTACTTAACACAGTCAAAAACTTTTACTCCAAAGCCGCGCAAGAATTCAACAAATTTGAGGCAGCATTTCTCCGTGTCGACTCCATAGCTAAGGGATTTGGCCGATCTGTCTCTGAGGCTAGAAAGCAGGTCGAACAGCTTGCCGATAAAGGATTCCTGAATCTTAATCAGGCAGCCTCTTCATACGCTGACGCCATAGCTCTGGGATTCGATGAGAAACAGGCGCGTAAATTCATTGATTCATTATCCGATATCGCGGCATTTCAGAACACTATCGGAGACGGTGCGGCAGCCGTTCAGTCAGGTCTTGCAGGTCTCCTATCAAATAGTGCAGAGAAAGTCGAGAACATTGGTGTGCCTGTCAAAGTTCTCAACATGCAGTATAATGAGAACATCAAGACGATGGGCAAGGCAGCCGCCCTTCAAAAATTCTACAACGGTATACTTAAAGAGTCTGAGAAGTTCCAAGGCGATGCAGCGCGCGCTGTCGATACACTGGCTGGCGCGCAGAACAAGGCAAATGCTGCCACAGACCGAGCCATGGTGGCCATCGGTAAAGGCCTTGAGCCGATCCTTAAGAAACTTTACAACACTATCGAAGACGACGCCAAATGGTTCGCCAAATGGTTTGATGGTCTCGACGCCACTACAAAGGCTATAGTTTTACTGACTCCGCTAGTCGCCGCGCTGGCCTTGGCTCTCGGGACATTGCTCCCGATATTACGCCTAATCAGTATCTCTAACCCATTTGGATGGGTGGCAATTGCGATCACTGGCCTTGGCGCTTTGGTCGCCGTTCTTAATGAAGTTCAGGCCGCTGCAAAGCCTGAAAATATCGTCAAATCATACAAGCAGCAAGCCACAGAGATGGAGAAGCTCGGCAGCCGCGCGCGAGAGCTTGAATCGATCAATAAGCGCACAGCGGATCAAGAGCGAGAGCTGATAAAGATCAAGCAGGCATTAAGTGAAAAGGCCATTGCTCTCGGGCAGGATTACAATAAGCTTGCCCAAGAAGTCGGCAATACTGCCGATAAATTTGAGATACTTACACGTAGGGAGCGAGAGAACGCGGCAGCGAAATTAAGAATACAGCTCACAGAAGCACAATCAAAAACGTCAGAATCAGAAAAAGCTGTAACTGATGCTCTTGCAAGGGGAGAAAACCCTTATATCCAGGACAATAAAATTGCTCAGAGGATATTGCTAGGCCTTGCGACAGCTCCTCTGGGCGGCGCTGGGGCATTACTACTAAAGAGCAGCAATATCGGAGCTGAGAGAGACGCAGCTTTAAAGAATGAGAAAGCAATTATCGACGCCTATGTCAAACTCTATCAACCTGAAGGCATGGAGGCAGGCGCGATGCAATCTGCATCCAGCGCAGGCCAGAAGCGTAACGAGCAAAGATTCTTAGAGTCGCAGCAGAAGCTTGAACAGATAGCTGCAGATAAAGCATACACCATCCGTAAGATACTATCTGAGAGACTGAGCAATGAAGAGAAGGTGCGGCGTATATCTGACGCAGAGGATGCCGCGCGGATACTTGTTCAGGCAGAAACTAGACAGCTTCGTGCTGGTATCGCTGAATATATCGAAGAAAAGTATATTGCTGAAAAGATCAATTTAGACCAGCAGCGCGATGATCAGATCGCCAACGTTAGAAAACTGGTCATTGCTAAATCAATTAGCGAGAAAGAAGCAGAAGAAGAGATACAAAAAATACGCGAAGCCAATGTTAGGAAAACCGCCAAGCTTAGTCTGGATAGCTTCTCTCAAACAGCTCAGGCGGCTAATGCGACAGGTCAAGGATTGGCGCAGCTTGGGCGATCAAAAGATTTTGCAGGTGGACTGTCTGGCATTGGCGCTACTGCGTCAGGTGTCTCGGGATTCTCTGATAAGTTAAAGCCTCTGGGTATTGCTGGCGCTGGTATAGCGGCCGCCGCTGGCCTTGTCGGGTTGATTGCTGGGTTGGCGGGTAAATCACAGGAAGAGCTACAAAAAGAAGAGGCGGAGGCAGAGCGTAGGCATCAAGAACAGATAAAAATACTGGAGCTTCAGGCTAATTATCAAAAGGACATGCTCGCCTTGCAGGAAGCCGCCGCAAAGACGCCTTTCGAGAACCTGCAAAGAAATCTCCGCTTAATAGATATTCAGGCGCAGCAACAGAGACTTGCGGGTAAGTCAGAATCTGAGGTTGAAGCCACCCGACTTGCATCTCGCCGATCAGCCATGCAGTCAACCCTTTCGGAGCAAGGTGGAAAGATAGGAGAGGGGGCTTTATTCGAAGGGGTTAAGGCTACACCAGAGAGTTTAATCGCTTTCATGAATGAGCGCGCCGAACAGGCTTTAGCAATAGCTCAGTTCAATGCATTAATCCAAAGCACTGCTGACCCAAATATGACATATGGCCGAATGATGGCCATCTATGATATCGCAAGGACTTATTCTGGTAAAATCCCGGCAAAACTTTATAATTTAGGTATCGAAGGTATCCAGAGAATTACTGACGTATTTAAGAATACGACCAATCAGAATGTCGGTCAACTTCAGGAAAATTTACAGGTCGCGTCTCGATTCCTAGCCCCTGCTCGTGATATCTCATCAACTTTAGTAAGTGAGATTTCCACCGATACAAACAGAGCCGAAAGCCTGCTGTCCGTGTTTCAAGATTCATTGCAGGTTGAGCTTGATATCCGTGATTCATCTAGAAAGACCGCAGAAAACACCTCCAAAGCCCTAGAGCTTCGCCCAGACCGTGAACGATCATTCATAGACGTCGGCCGCGGATTCATCCAGTCACTAGGGCAAGTCATCACCACCCCTTCAGCCATGGCAATCGCTCAGCAGATGGCCGCACAGAATATCGGAGTCCCGGCAGAGATTGGCAGCGCGACCGTCACCATGGGGCGCGCGAGAACCTTGCAAGAGCGTATGGCGGATGCGATGGACAGGCAAGTCATGCAGGGCGCGGAAGCTTTGGATATAGCCTATGACATGCGGGCGGCTCTCTATGACCTGCTGGCTGTTCTCGATGCTAACCCCAATACCCAAAACAAGATATCAGTCACCGAATTCACCCGAGCACAATCAGAGATCAACAGGCGGCGCACATGAACGAAAAAAAGATGATGATCGCCTACGACCGGAAGCGGACATCGACGCTGACGTTGGATTCTCAGCCGGGGGCGCATACTGGGGTTAGTAGGCAATATATTCCGGGGTATGCGTCATCAAATATCGTATACCTTGATTTAGTATCTGGCAATAACGCTTGGACTGGAGAGAATGAGACGGACAGCCCGGCGGGTACTGGCCCAAAGCTGACATATGCGGCTGCTGTTACTGCCGCCGGATCGACAAAGAAAATCAGGATTGTGAGTGATTCCGCCGCTTTGACGGCAAGCGTCAGCGTTCCAACAGAAATGAAAATCGGCCTTAGCGGGACAATCACCGGAAGCCAAACTACCCCAGTAGACACATTTTCAGAGTCTGCATCGACTACGGCCAGCCGCGTTCCTTATGGGGTCGCCTATTCTCCATCCTTAAACATGCTCGTATCGGTAGGCAATACAACGGGCAGCGCTTCATACTTCGCATACTCAACCAACGGAACTACATGGACGGACTCTGTTTCCACAACGGCCAGCCGCGGTTTTAGATCTGTGGCATGGTCTCCAGAATTGGAGATTTTCGCTGCGGTCGGTAATCGAAATTTCGCCTATTCGACGGACGGCATAACATGGACTGACGCCCCTTTGCAATTGCCTAGTGGTTATAACAATGAAAGCGTAGCATGGTCCCCAGAGTTAGAGATGTTTGTCGCCGTTGGCTCTTCTGGAAGCCCAATACAGTCTCTATTTTGCTACTCATACGACGGGATCGAATGGACAGAATCGGGTGTGGTCTACGCGGATGCAGGTTTTGAGGGTGTGGCATGGTCGCCGACATTGCTTAAATTTGCGGCCGTTGGCAAAGGCGCAAGCAATGACTCTCGATACGCATATTCTACGGACGGTATAAACTGGACAATGTCTGTAACCACGGCGGCCAATAACGCCCCGCGAGAGGTTGCATGGTCGCCGACGTTGGCATTATTTGTGGCTGTGGGTAACGCTTCAGCAGCTTCATTTTATGCTTATTCTAGCAACGGCACGATATGGTCAGCTTCCGCTTCGACGACTGCAAGCCGGATATTTTATGGCGTTGCATGGTCGCCCGCCCTCGGTGTATTCGCTGCTTGTGGAGTCACGGGCGGCGGGGCTTCGGCATATTCATACTCGACCAATGGGACGACATGGACAGAGTCGGCTTCGACTGTTGCAAGCAGAACATTCGATGGCAGTATGGAATGGTTCCCAAAGAAAGGAACTTTCATAGCTATAGGTCATACCAGCGCTAACGCTTCAGCGTTCTCATACTCTGCTCAGTATTCAATAACCATATCGGCATCCGTTGCAGGGTTCACAATTTCAAGGACAGGGTTCAGCGGGACCGAGAAGCTTTACAATTGCACTGTCGGATATATCGGGACCACTGCGGCATTGTCACTAGATGCTTGCAGGGTGAATGCAGATTGCTTTATTGAGAATAATGCTGTAACATCGTTTGCCAGCCTTTATATCGCTGATCGTCACTTAACTTGCACGCCAGCAGCCCAAGACGCCATTGATATGAATCTCGATACAGTCGGCGGAACGTGGTATATATATAACGCCTCCGAGACAGCTTACGAGCGTATCAGAGATTGCATCGTAGAGGGTGGAATTGTTGCGAATTACAACGTCACTGTTACCGGCAGGGCGAACACGCGCGGTACGGCAACCAACGTGCTTTTCGGTGCTGACGTGACACATGACGACCCGAAGTTCGTAAATACTACCGATTACCAGTTGCAATTTCAGACTAACGGATACGCCAGAAATTCCTTAGCCGCTGGACGATCTGCGCTTTACTTCAACTCCGCAGGCGACGCCAGAGACATCGGCGCATGGTCTTACGTAGAGTCTGCCATCAGTTATTTCTATTCAAAGTCAGCCGAGATTTACAAGGGATTCATTACCCATGAGATGGAGGAAGTCGTAAGCGAGCAGCAGGGCGACAGCGGGGAAATCTCCGTATATGGAAACATCAACCGGCTGAAAGAGGCTATCACGCTGAACTACCCGAGCTCAAGAACTGCTGAGCGCGCGGTATTCGACTACATGAGATTCGTGACTGACAAGAAAGTCAAGATAGCCATAGATGCAGAGTGGGACGGTAACCCGATCACGGTCGTAGTGAACGGCAACCAATCCGCCGGTGTGGAGTTCCTAACCGTGGATTCGACGACTGTTTTCGATGGCGAATGGCTCACTATTGCAGGTAAAAAATACTTCATCTATCGGGCTTCACCAAGTAAGACGGCAGCGACGAAACTGATCCTTGACCGGCCGCTAGAGGACGCCGTTTTAGACAACGACGTGATCTCGGCCAACTATCCAAGCGGCGCCGGTGAGTATGAATATGCAGCCATAGGAAAGCTAAACCTGTCCCGTAAGGACATGTCAGCCTTTGAGGTCGAGGGATGGCGCTCCGGTTTCTCTGTTAGGTTTGTGAGGAAAGCCAGCCAGTGACGCTATTGATCGACGGTAACGACGTAACCGACCGGCTGATTAATCCGGATACGGTGACAACCGCCGATATTACGGACGTCTTTGGTATGCTCACAAAGGCTAAGACCTACCAGCTAAAGGATTACGACAACTACTTTAACCCGTTCGCACCGGAGGGGTATTTCAACCTGCTGAACTTCCGCGGCCGAACTGTAGTCCAAACCGATGATTCTGGCGTGGTGACTTTCCGTGGGACTATTCAGAATGTCGAAGAGACCGATACACAGGAATGTGTAGTCTACGCAGCCGAGCCTTTGGCAATCTTCCTAGAGTGGCCGGTTGACGCTTCAGATTCCACCACGCATTCCGGTTTTCTCGTAAATGGCGCAGCGGCCAAGAGCGCGACCAGTGTGACCATCGACGGCGGCTCTACTACAATCCCGGACGGCTCCGTGGTGTACTTCGGTGGATCAAAAGTCCCGTCATATCTGGTAATCAGCCACACGCCATCGAGCGGCGCGACAACATCCATAACCATTGACAGGCCTTTAGAAAATGCGCTGGCGGACAATCTAAGCATTACCATTGCCGTACCTAAGACCACGACAGGGCCACGAGCATTGAAAGACGCTCTGACGACGGCGATCCCAGATCTGTTAATCGACGGCACATTCGACATACTCCACGCTTCAGATACTGCTGGTGAATATGAGATAATCATCAACGTTATGGAGCAGGATAACGTGACCTTGCGTGATTACATCGCTCAAATCATAGAGATGTGCGACCTTGTATTGACACAGAAAAATGACGGATACTACACATTGCGCCGCGGCCTTGAGTGGGATCGAGGTATTATAACAGATGAGCTTTCAGACGACGAATTATGCCCGCCAGTACAGCCACAGTTTGACGATTCAAAACTCGTCATTGGGTATGACTTAATCTACAAGGCGTTAGAAAACACAGCAGCTATACTCCAAGCTGACATCGATCCTGCACTGGTTGAGAAGCATAACGGCATCAAGTTCTGGCAACCCGTCAAAACTGCACAAAGCTACGCCCAGTTAAAATACATGTATGCCTCAGTGACATCTGCCGAGTACTTCGGTAATCGCAGGCTGAATTATTACGGAGAGCCACGCAAGGTGATTAACTGCACAGCAAAAATTGCTTACCATGCAGACCCGACACGGCCTTTGAATATCTATCTAGGCAAGCAGGTTCGAGCGACGGTCAGGACGTTTGACAGCGTCCCAGCAATCGTGGTCGGATATGATTACAGCGAAGAAAAGATGCAGTATACAAAGATTGCATTACAACTTAACGAGACGCCATTGATACCGACGGCGCCTGAATCACTTTTATTATGCGGTGATGGGTCATTCCTTGTTACCGGTGACGGATATTTTGTAGCAACGGAGTAAGTATGGCAAATAAAACAGTAGACCAATTAACAAATAAAACAACGCCAATAGATGCGGATTACCTGCCCTTGTGGGACAGTGTAACAAGCATTCTCAATAAGCTATCATGGGCTAATTTAAAAGCGACGCTAAAGACATACTTTGACACACTATATGCATCTGCGATACCACAATGCGAATGGATGGCCGATACACACGCAGGCTTTGGCGGTACAGATACGAAGATACCTTACTTTACAAACGTCAATATCAACGTAGATACCGCATCAGCAATAACTGTGGTGAACGATAGCACTAACGGCACAAGGATAACCATAAACACTGCAGGACGATATGCGGTTGGGTTCTGGCAATACCTGTCAGCGGCAAATTATATAGGGATCTCGGTCAATAGTAATCAGCTTACGACTAACGTCAGCACAATCACGGCGGCACATCGTCGTGCTCTCGCGACGTCCGCCGGTGCCGATTATGCTATTTTCGTTGGATATACCGGATACCTCGCAGCGAGCGCAGTCGTGAGGCCGCATACAAATGGACAAGGCACAAACACAGCGGCGCTATGCGGATTTTCAATATGCAGGGTGGCTTAATGGATAGACGAGAAAAGATAACCTTCCGCGATGTGATAACTTACGCCGCCATGGCTGCAACAGTTGCTTTCCACGCTGGAACTTATGTAGCCGTAAAAGAGCGAGTCGACCGGCATGAATTAGCACTGGAAATATTACGCCAGAAGTCAGCACGGCAAGATACGGATATCGAGATTCTAGGCGTAAAATTAAAACATGTGAGGTTCGAAAAATGAGCATAATCAAAGACCTGATCGCGAGCACCATCGGCGAATCAATGCCATTGCCTCAAAAAATCCGCGAGTACTACGAAAAGCACGGCTACGAATGGCAACCTGAAAACATTATAGCTCTGCGGAATACTGCAGTCAAGAATGACAACACCTTTCAGGACTATCTGTGTATTGTTACAGATACAGAGGCGCGGGTGTATATTTGCACGACTGTTCCTGGCACGACATGGAATAAAGACCTGCTCAAAAAGTACAACGTCAGCGAGACCGGACAGTATTGCCTCGGCCATTACGTCAAGCTATGGGGCTTCGGAATGCATGCGGGGCGCGCGGCAATGCAGGTTGGTAAATGCTCATGGTACAAAGATGGAAACCTGAATAAGAAGCAAGATTCCGGTGAGCTGGTTTATCTGAATACTTACTGCCACATGGATATACACCGCCGCGTTCAAGATGCTATGCCAACAGTAGACACAGGAAGCGCGGGATGCATCGTTACCCGATACCATGCCGACCTTGAGGACTTTCTTAATGTTCTTGGATGGATCGGAGTTACTCCGCCTAAGAAGTTTTTCAACGGATTAATTACTGACACAGAGTCTTTTGTATTCGCAAAGGATTTGATAAAATTAGTGAGGAAAAAATGAGTGTGAAAAAAACAATCTCTAGCCGTGATTATGTCCGCTGGGCGGGGCTTGGCATCGGCGCGGCGTTTATCGTTGGCGGTGTGTTTAAACCAGTGGCGTTTTCAGTAGGTGGCAAGTCAACAGACAATGCGCTGATTTTTTCCGGTCTGCTGATAATCGTTCTCGTCATGATTGGCGTACAGCTTGCCAAATATCTGGCTGCTAAGGCTGGCGTTAAATCTGAGTGAGAATCTTTGCCATATACTGGATAGTCTGGGCTTTACTCTTAGCCTGCGCCTTTGATGATATCTGTAAGGCTAGGCAATAAAAAAGGCTCGCATAAGATGTTGAATTCTCCATACGAGCCCGAGTGAAGGGAGACTATGAAGTTACTTAAATTTCCAGTAGAGAAACGCGCCGATGGCAATCCCGCCAATGACCATAACAGCTTGCCAGAATATATTTTTGTACCATTTTAAACTGTCAATCTCGGCATCCTTTTTATCGAGGTCTGTGCCCATCTTTTTAACCTCTGGGATGATAGGCGTAAGTTCTGCTGCTACTGCTCGCTTTATGGCTGGGCTTAAATCACTGTCGTTGATGAGCTTAAGAGCCCGCTCAACGCCGCCGGTTACCTTCTCCGCTCTGATCTGCCCAGCGCCTACAGTCGAAGCGCAGCGCGTCAAAGGTAAGCCGGTTAGGCCGGAGACGAAGAGGATGATTATGATGCGTTTCATAATGACTCCCATGGAAATTTAACCTGAGAATAAATAACCATGTCATTTGTTATTTTCTTAGCTTTGATAGCCTCGTTGATAACTTCGCGCAAGTCCATTGCCGCTTGTTCGGCTATTCCAAATTTTCGCTCTTTCATAGCTTTATCCCATCGTTTTTCCATTCTTGCAATTTGTCGTTTAGTGAGCCTCATTTTGATAAACCAAGATGACCATTTTTAAGATTTCTAATTAACTCTGTCCATGCTACGGCCTCAATTCTGGAATTGCGTTTATCCGGTTTAGCAAGCGTTATGATAAGATTATCGCGTAATTGAAACAGCATTTCGCCGATTTCTTTATACCCCATGGATTTTTTACGGCGAAGTATCTCCCTGAATTTATCTGGTTTTAGCATGCTATTTATCCTAGAT
>VFSW01003306.1_pt1 | contig 24204 bp, 36 predicted proteins | sample 5358111 | NCBI WGS metagenome assembly VFSW01 (sample SAMN11554181, study PRJNA540505) | mine drainage metagenome | isolation source: sediment from site ElyBrook_90M | place: USA: Ely Copper Mine, Vershire, VT | collected 2017
CGGACATCCGGGCGCGGACCGCTGGATCGGCCAGGGCCCGGCGGCGCGCCTCGGATATCCGCCGGCTCCGCTCCTCGCGAGAGAGTGGCGGCGGCCGGCGCATCGCCTCGATCCCGTCGAGAAACGCCTCCCAGCGCGGATGGTTGTCGCGGATGTGCCGGGTGAGGATCCCTTGAGTGAGCGCGGTCTTCCTGCAGTCGGGGCAGCCGTAGGGTCGGTGCCACTTCGGTAGCCAACGCCAGTAGCGGAACTCGGGCTCGAGGCGGACCCGCTGCGGGTCCGGGACGATGTCGAAGAGGACGGAGCCGGCCACTACCGCTTCGCCCCCTCGGGCCGCTCCAGGTCTCGGTCGGTGACGTGGACGAGCAGGCCGACGAGTGCAAGGAAGGCGCCGACCGAGACGACGATCGCGATCACGAAGGCGAGGGCAGCCTCCTCGGCGCCCTTCCGGATGCGCGCCCAGATCCGCCCCAGCTCGTTCCCCCTCCTTCCCCTCGGCGCTCGGTCGTCCCTACTCGGCTTCGGTGCCACCGAGGATGTCGGCGATGGCGCGCTTAGTCGCGCGCGTCCAGGCCTTGGTGAGGGCGAAGTGCTCGCGGCGCGAGGTGTCGCCCGACCTGGTCGGGATCTCGGAGAGGCGGCAGGAGCCGATGCCGTCGACGTGGCGGCTGCCCTTCGAGACGCGGACCCGAACGCGGAACCGGTAGTCGAAGCTCCCGTCGTCCATGTTCTCGACGCGCCCCTCCTCCGTGAGGATCTCCTCGATCGAGAGGCCGAAGGGGACCGCGAGCCGCGTCGCGCCCGTGCGGTTCATCTCGCGGCGGCCGTCGATCTCGTCGAAGCAGGCGGGGTCGCTAAGGATCGCGTCGCGGAAGTCGAGGTAGCTGTTCCACAGGCGCTTCGCCTCCTCGATCCCGAGCTCGGGTGCGACCAGCGAGGAGCCGGCGGACTCGGGCTGGGCTAGCTCGTAGCGGACGCGGGCCGGCGCGGCGGCCATCGGCGACCCGTTCTTCGGCAGTTTGTCGGCGGTCTCGAACTCGGGTTCCTTGGCGCTGGAAGCAGCGGTCACGATTCCTCACTGAGCGGGACGGGGACGGACTCGAAGCCGGGCGAGCCGTTGTACCGGACGCACTCGCGGAGCTGGTGCATCGAGAGGTGAGGTCGCCCCGCGGCCTCGTGCTGGCAGGGCCGCGGGCGCAGCTCGAAGGCCACGATCGGCTCCTCCATCACTGGCCCTCCCGGGCGTGGAGCGAGACCGAGATCCCGACGAGCGAGGCCGGACCGGCGCGCGGTGCTGCGCCGGCGGCCCCGCCCGACGGGATGGAATCGGGTGGAGAGGGAGAGAGCGAACCGGCGGGATGACACACCGCCGGCCGCTCCCCGTCACTGCGAGGAGAGGGAGAGAGCTCGAACAGCTTGATCCAGCGGCCGCGCGCGGCCGGGTGCGTTGCCTTCGTTCGGCCCACGACTCGGAGCCGGTGCTGGCGGCGTAGCCGCCCGAGCACGCAGCCGATCGCGTTCTGCGGGAAGAGATCGCGGCCGCCGGCTGCGGCGAGCACGTCCTCAGCGGTGAACGGACCGGCGCGGGTGAGCGCCTCGTGCTCGAGCAGCTGAGATCCCCAGCGGTCCCGCTCGGTGTAGCGCTCCTGGGCTGCGACGAACGCCGGGTCCTGCGACCATCGGTCGAGAGTGACCGCGGGCAGGACCGAGGCGGTCACGCGAGGACCTCGTGTGCCTCGCGCCGCCGCGGTCCGGGGAGCTCGGCCACGGGCCGCGCGCGAACCTCGTCGAGGAGGTAGCTCACCGCGTCGTCGTAGGTAGCTCGCTTCCCGAGCGCGTCCATGATCGGACGGAGTCGGCGCCGGGTCCCGGGGCGGAGTCTCGTAGGAACGGTGGTCGTCACCGTCGTTTCCTCCGACACGGGATTACACCTGAATACACCTGTATGTGTGGAGGGTCATAAACGTTTGGTTAGGTCTGGGCGTTCGTGTGCCGCACCCCGCGAAGGGCAGAGTTCGCCTCGAGAGACTGCAGGTCAGTCTGCCCGAGGGCCTCTACCAAGAGGTTGAGGCGATCGTGACCGCAGGTAGACGCTGGACCTCGGCCGTCGACTTCATCCGTTGGGCAACCGCGAACGAGGTCGAGCGCTGGAAGAAGGACCACCCGGGCGGGCCGCCTCGGTAATGCGCCTACCTCGCCCGTCGAGGGCGGTCCTCGGAGTCGCCGCTATCGGAGTCGCCTCAGCGATCATCCTCCTCTCCTCAGTCCCGCTCGTACGCTCGGTCAGGTCACTCGCCATCGGGGGCGAGTGCGAGGTCCGGACGCTGCAGTGCACCGCCTCCTTCGCCACCCCATGGAACTCGGAGGTTTCCGTGTCCTGGACCTACCTCGCCGGTCCCGAGACGACGGGGAGCGCGCTCGTTGCCTGCTACGGCCTCGCCGGCAGTTTGCTCTCGAACTCCACGACCGGCGGGTGGGACTTCATCGGGGACGGCGGCGACACGGTCTGCCAGTTCGCCTGGTTCGATGCGCTCTACCCGTCCCCGGGCCCGAACGTCACGATCACCCTGACGGTATCTGAGGTCGCCCCGGCTCTCTAACCCGTCGCGCCCGGCGCCTCGATCCCGAGGAGGTCCCCCATGCGGTCGTCGAGGGCGCGGTTCCCGGCCCGGCGGACGATCTCGAGGGCGAACTCCTTCACGTCGCGCGGCACGTCACGGCGGTCCTTCATCGCGTTGTAGACGGCGAGGGCGCCCTGACGGATCCCCTCGATTCTCTCCAGGTCGAACCGATTTACCATGGCTGGGTCTCCGAGCTTGCGACCCGGCCTGGGGTATTCAACCTCCCATCGAGGGGTCGTGAAACACCCTCCGTCGCCCGACCGTTACAGCTTCGACGCGAGCGCACCGAGCGCGAGCGCCGCTCCGATCAGGAGGACCGCCCAGCCCAGGTCGCGCCAACCCCCCGGCGGCTCTGCAAACCGGGCCACTTTCCGGGGCCAAGACGGGTTCGGAGGCGCGGGCTGGTCGGCCGACGCGCGTCGCGCGGACAGAATCAACCGCCCCCCGGCTTGCAACGATGAGCGGAGAGGTTGTGGGCGTTGTCAAAGGACCTCGCACACCGCAGGCACCGGTACTCGGGCGAGGGAGCACCCCCGCCCCCCTTTACCCCGCGGGACGTGCCGTTTCCGCCGGAGTCACCGTTCTCCTCGGTCGGCTCGGAATCGGGGGCGGCGGGACACTTGTGCAGCAGGATCCTGCTCTTCCAGCCCCGCAGGCCGCAGTTCGGGCACTCGACGATCCGCCCCTCCGGGTCCAGCTCGGTCTCCTTGAGCCAGCGGTCGACCCGCTCCATCTTCTGGCGCTCGTAGTCCTTCCAGAGCCGGGTCCGCGCCAGGCTCGCGTAGCCGATCGGGTTCAGGTCGGCGTACTCGTCGTAGGGCATGCGGGAGAGCGAGGTGCGGTAGCGGGCGCGCCGCCAGACCCGATGGGGCTTCGCGAGTCCGCGGGTGTAGACGTTGAGCCAGAAGCGGGCCCGCCCTCCCTTCACGAACGCGTCGAGCAGCTGGATGCTCGGGAGGCAGAGGATCATGGTCACCCGCTTCACCCGGATGATCGAGAGCATCTGGATCATCGAGCGCAGCTCGGGGTCGCGGTGGCCGCCCTGGGAGAGGAGGCCCAGGACCGCCTCGTCGTAGAGCACGACGTCGCCGGGCTTCGCCCTGCGGTAGAGCGAGCGCACGTCCTGGGAGGAGTAGGCGCAGAGCTCGAGGGAGAAGTTCGGGTCGATCGCCTGGGCGAGGCTGAGCCCGAGGCAGCTCTTCCCGACCCCGGGGGTCCCGTCGATCACGATCAGGTTGTCGTAGCGGTCGCGGATCAGGCGGCGGCACTCCTTGGCGAACCGTTCGAAGTGCTCCTCCGGGCTCGAGTAGCCGTCGCCGTCCTCGGCACCGTAGACCTCCTCGGCGAACGCCTCCGTCCCCTCGGGGTCGGGCCGGTCGCCGTAGACGGCCTGCGTGAACTCCTGGAGCTCCGCGGCGACCTCAGAGGTCGACCTGGTCCTGGTCCTCGCCACCGAGCTCCTTCCACAGGGCGCGCAGCCCCGGCTCGAACACGTTCTCGGCCACGTAGGATCCCAGGTCCGCCCGCACCCGCTCTCCGACCTGGTCGAGTCGCAGCAGTCGCTCGACCATGTCGCCGCTCCGGAAGAGCGTTCGCAGCCGCCAGCGGACCGCGGGGGATCCCGCCAGTCCGACCATGTAGGCGTCGGCGAGCGCATGGGTCCGGAGGAAGTTCCGGGCGCTCCCGGGCCCCCGCTTCGAGGCGACACGCGCCGCGGTGTCGAGCGCCTGGAGGAAGGCGCTGAACCCTCGGCGCTGCTGCTCGGCTAGGGCGCGCAGCTCGAGCTCTCGGGCGACCAGGCCGGCCCGCGCCCGCGTCTCGCGGACCTCGTGCAGCTCCTCCTCGGCCGCGTGGGCGCGGGAGGCGGGGCTGGAGCTCGGCCGCGGCACCTACCCGCCTCCTGCCGGCCGGCTGCGGTCCCGCCCGCTGAGCTCGCGGCGCTTCGGAGCGCCGGCCGCCCCGGTCTCCCGTGTCTCGGCGACGGCCTGCTCGATCGGCGCGGGGATCCCGCGCGCGGCCCGGCGGTTGTCGTCCTCCTTGACCTGCGCCTCGAGCATCGCGTGCCACTCAACCTGGTCGTAGAGGAAGGCGTCCTCGCGGGCGGCGAGGTCCTCGATCGCCTTCATCGTCAGCTTGCTGTTCGGGATCTCCTGCGCGAGGTGGAGCGTGTAGGCCACCTTGTGGGCCTTCGCCATCACCTCGGATTCGAATCCCGCCTTCAGCGTCAGGAGCGCGACCCAGAGCCGCTCGAAGGCCGTGGCGATCTTCGTCAGGTGGATGGTCCCGGTGATCCACTGCTGGACCATCATCGAGCCGGCGCCGCCGCTCGCGGCGAGGAAGGCGCGGCTCGGGGAGATGTAGACCAGGATCCCGACCTTCTTCGGCGGCGGCACGCGGCCCTTGAGGGCGTCGCGGTGGTACTCCTCGATCTGCTCGCGGGCCTTCGCGCGCCAGGGGAGCCACCAGGTGCGGGGCTTGACGACCTCGAGGATCTTCGGCCCGCCGTCGGTCTCCCCGGGGCTCAGGTACTCGGCGTAGATGTCCTCCTTGACCCGCTCGAACCCGGAGTTGCGGATCCGCCGCGGGGCGTTCGTGAGCACGCGGTCGTCGAGCAGGGTGTGGACGCCGAGGATCCGCTGCAGCTGGCTCGCCCCGCCGGTGCCGATGTACTCGGGGCCCTCGGGCCCGTCGTAGACGCGGAACCGCTTCGTCCCGTACATGGGCATGTGGTCGCGCGTGTCGGCGACGGGGAAGCGGACCTGGTAGAGCTTCGCCTCCGTCGGGAAGAGGTAGAGCCAGAAGAACATCCCGATCAGGACGACCGGGGTCGCGACGAACGCCTCGGGGAGCGAGCCGACCGTGATCGCGGAGAGCGGGTAGTCGCTGAAGAACCAGAGGCCGAATCCGATCCCGAAGGCGGCGCCGGCGCCGGCCCACTTGCCGAGGCCCGTCATGTGCCGGGCCCGCAGGCGGAGGGCGGTCGCGACCCCGACCCCGACGGCGAAGAAGAACACGACCCAGACGACCCAGCCGAAGTCGTGGGTCAGCAGCTGCGGGTAGTTCGCCGGGATGGAGATCCCGGCCCCCGGCGAGGCGACCGCGCAGTTGAGGACCACGCCGAGGATCGCGACGGTGAGGTTGTCCTGGGGGTCCGGAGGCGTCGGGACGTTGAGGGCGAACTGCAGGGGGGAGCCCGGCGTGTTCGCGATCGACGTGTTCGACCAGGAGATCTCGGTCTTGATCGGCACCTGGGTCGTCGACGTCGTGTTGTTCGCGCCGCGCTGGACGACGGTCTTCGTGCCCCAGTTGAACTCCTCGACCACGATCGGGATCGAGCCGTTGCCGCCGTAGCCGGGGGCGTAGAGCGCCACGATCAGCTGCGTGCCGACGAGCGTCCCGCCGTCCGGGAGTCCGCAGATGTAGCCGCTCGCCGGGCCCGGCTGGAAGTAGGCGACGAGCGAGTCGTTGATGCCGCGGTTCCCCGGTAGCAGGGAGACGGCGGGGCAGGCGACCCCGCCCGGATTCGCCGGCGGGGAGTAGCCCGAGATCGAGGAGGCGCTGGCGGCCGCGGGGACCGCCACGCACCAGAGGACGAGCAGGAGGGTCGCGAGCCGAAGGGTTCGCGAGGGGTTCCGACCACGGCCGCGGAGGGCCGCGCGTGCGAGCTGTCGGCTCAGTAACGCCTCCGGGAGGGGTGGCGACGGACGCGGCGGGCGCGGTGTGAGTGGGACGCGTGCCCCTTCCGGTCCAGTGGACCGCAGTACCCGCGGTGGTGCCCGCGTCCGTGCCCGTGAGAGTGCGAGTGGGCGGCCATCTCAGCGCGCCTCCGCTTCGCGGCCCGCTCGCGCCGGACCTTCCCGACGACCGCGCCGTAGACGCGGCGGCCCTTCCGGTGGCCGTACTCCCGCTCGAACTTGCGGAGCTCGGCCCCCTTGGCCCCGTCGCGGTAGAGATGCCGGGCCAGCCGCCTCGCCATGCACCGCCGCCTCTACCCCTTCGGGAGGTCGCGGTCGGCACCTACGCCGAACCCGACGGCGCCGACGAGGGCGAGGCCGATCGCCGAGTAGGTGTAGTTGTTGAACGGGATCGTCGTCAGTCCGCCCGCGGTCATGAGCTGCCAGGCGAGGATCGCCAGGGCGGCGATCAGCACCAGCGCTCCGATCGTTTCGGCCCAGTAGCCCCTTCTCTTCTCCGCCATAGATTTCCTCAGCAGTGACCCCCGGCGAAGCCCTGGAGGCTGCACCAGAGAGAGCTGAGCGTGACGTGCCCGTAGGTGTAGAGGACGTACACCAGGAGCACGAGGAAGACGAGGAGCAGGATCGCGCCGGCCGCGCCTACGCCGCGCTGGCGCATGCGGCGCTTACGACGGCCCGGGCCGAGCCAGTAGTAGCCGAGGACCGTGATCGCGGCGATGGCCGCGACCGCGAAGGTGTCGATCACGTTCAGCCAGAGGAGCGGGATGCTCCCGACCCAGCTCAGCCAGGTCGGCGTCGGCACGTTGAACGCCGGGGCGGCGAAGTAGGCGTTCTCGAAGACGAGCAGGACGCCCCAGAGGCCGACACCGATCCCGAGCGCCTCGAGGATGTGCTTGTGGCGGCGCTCGAGGCTCGACTCCTTCAACTGCGCCACCTCAGAGCAGGTTGAAGACCGTCTTGCCCAGGCCCCAGAGCAGGTAGAACAGCATGAACGCGAGGCCCAGGGCGAGGACCACGATCGCCCCGACGATCGCCGCGGTCACTACCGGGGCGAACGGCCCGAAGGGCGAGGCGGCGCCGCTCGCGAAGTTCTGGACCTGCTGGACCTCGGTGCCGACCCCGCTCGCGACCGAGCTGCCAGCTCCCGAGGCGTAGTTCGCGGCCGACTGCAGCCACTGGAACGGCGTCGCTAGCGCCGAGAGGACGGCGCTGATCGCGGAGTCGGCGGCGTTCCCGATGGTCTGGCCGAAGGAGAAGATGTCGCCCTCGATCGTGGCCCCGATGGTCGAGACCCAGCTCCACAGCGGCCCGGTGAGGTAGCCGAAGACCGTCGACGCCGCGTTCTGGATCGTGCTCAGGATGATGCCCGGGAGCTGGTTGACCAGGTTGCTGATCGCCGCGCTGATCGCGTTGGTGATGGCCTGCCAGGTGATCGAGACCTGCGAGCTCCCGATGCAGCTCGACCAACCCCAGATCGTGATGCAGTTGAGGGGCTGGACGTTCGACTGCGGGTTCGTCCCCGAGCTGCCGGAGCTGCCGGTCGGTTGGTTGCAGACGTTCAGCGACCCGCCGACCGTTCCGTTGCGGGAGTCCGAGACGCCGCAGAGTGGCGCGAGCAGCGGGTTCTGGCCCTGGCTCACGCCGAGGTAGGTGTTGATCGCGAGGCTCAGCACGAGCCAGGCGAACAGGACCACCCCGAGGACGACGAGCGCCTTCTCCCACCGGCGTAGGTCGCGCCAAGCCAACGGCCCTCCCTACTCTCCCTCTTCGAGCTCGCCGAGTGTTTGCTCCCCCTCGCTGACCGAGAGCTTGATGACCAGCCAGAGGAAGAACACGACGATCACGACGACGAGAACGACGATGCCGACGGTGATCAGCGGCGAGAGGGGACCGAAACCCGAGGCCCAGCCCTGGAGCGAGGCCCAGCTCGCGTTGATCGAGTTGATGGGCGCGGTGAAGATGTTCGAGAAGAGGTTCCCGATCGAGCCGAAGATCCCGCCGAAGAACCCCGAGATCCCGTTCCAGATGGACTGGAAGAACCCGATCACCCCCTGCTCGATCTCGCAGACGATGTCCCCGGTGTTGCAGCTCCCCGCCACCTCGCGGTGGACGGGAGCGGCGGCCGCGGGCGCCGACGCGAACGCGAGGAGCGTGGCCGCCGCCAGGACGGCGGTGAGCAGGCGCACCGGTACGCGGGCCAAGGTGGGCTCCGGGGCTTGCGTTCGGTCTCAGCCGCTCCGGCTGCCCCGGCGGCGCGCCCTTCGCGAGACGACGAAGACGATGTAGCCGACCGCGAAGGCGATCACGGCGAGGAGCAGCGTGCCGATGAACGCCGCGGCGGCGCCCGCCGGGTCGGCCCCCGAGTAGATGGCCCAGATGGCCCCGACCCCGGCCACGGTGATCAGGATCCCGATCCAGACCATCGCGTGGTGGTGGCCCTCCATCCGGAGCTTCGCCTGTCGGTCACGGATCGTCCGCCCGCGTCGGCGCGGGATGAACCACAGCACGCGCGCGACCCCGCGGGGCGAGCGGATCTGCTGCGCGCGGCGGTTCTGGACGACCCACGCGCTCGAGAGGCCGAGCGCGGTGACGATCACCCCGAGGAAGACGAACCAGATGTAGCTGAAGTACTGCGGGCTGAAGAGGCCCGGGGCGACGCTGATCGAGTCCCACTGGGGACCCGTGTAGTAGATGGTCGCCTGCCATGCTTGCGCGGTCGTGGGGGCGACGCTCGCTTGCACGACCTGGATCTTCTGGAAGCCCGTGCACGTCGACGACGTGCACGTGGCGTAGGCCTGGTAGGTGGTCGTGTAGCTGGTCCCTCCGAAGGAGACGCTGAGGTACTGGACTCCCGAGACGTTCACCTGGTCGTTGAGCTTGAACGTCCCGTAGCTCAGCGAGGCCGCCACCGGCAGCCCGAAGGTGAACTGGTAGGTCGCCTGCTGCACGTAGCTCGGGCCGCCCGCGGTCGCGTTCGCGACGTTGATCGGGGTCGTGGTGATCGTGACGTTCGCGCTAGGTAGGTCGGAGGCGCGCTGCACGATCGCCTCGGTGTAGCCGCCGCCCGAGACCGACTGCCAGCTCTGGGAGGGGGCGAGCGTCGTCAGGTTGAGGTTGCCGAACGCGACGTTGCGCGTGACGGAAGCTCCCGCCCACACTGTCGTCCCGAAGGTGAACGGGGAGGTGCTGAACTCCCAACCGTAGATCGTCACGGTGTACGTGTCGGTCGTGGACGCCGTGCTCGGCACGACGAGCTGGACCATCGCCTGGATGGAGGCCGAGTAGCTGCCACCGGCGGTGGTGTTGAACCCGCAGTGGGAGTTGGAGAGCTGCGCGAGGCTCATGGAGTAGTAGCCGATCCCGCCCGGGGCGACCTCGTCCTGGGCGGCCGCGGCGCCCTCCGTCGCCGTTCCGGTCTTGGCGGCGTAGCCCGTGTACTGCTGCGCGTTGGTCGTGCCGCCGTTGCTGGCGTTGTTGATGCCGGCGACGGCGTAGCAAGTGCCCGCTCCGCCGGGGCACGCCGGGCCTGCGAGCCCGTAGATCATCGTGACGTAGTCGAAGGCCGGGCTGACCGATGGATAGAGCGAGATGGGGATCGCCGGGCTCGAGATGAGCTGGTTGTTCACTCCCGGGGCGCAGTGGGTGGCGTTCTCGCTCGCCTGGACCACGGAGATCCCGTTGACCGTGGCGACGGCCGCGGCGGTGATCGTGTTCGCGCACTGGGCGGCCGGGTGGCCCCAGTACGTCGAGGAGTTCCAGTAGGCCGAGGCGGTGGCGGTCGGCGCCTTCTCCTGCTGGATGGTGCCCGTTGCGACGATGTCGGAGGGGTTGACCGAGAGCGGGTTCACGACGCGCGGGTCGATGCGCGCCGAGAGGTTGCCCGTACCCGAGGATGCGGCGTACTGGAGCGCGGAGTAGGTAGAGGCGTGGGTAGAGATGGTGACGTTGCCCTCTAGCCAGGGATTCGGCTCGATGGAGACCGTGCCGACGCCAGTCGGCAGCGGGTTGTAGGCGCGCGCCGTCCCGAGGAGCGGGACTGCAGCGATCACGAGGATCGCGAGGGCGACCACGATCATCGCGACCGAGCTCCGCCAGCGGACCTCGACGTTCGACGTTCGGCCCGAGACCACTTTCTTTCCCGCCCCGTGCTGCATTTCCGGCGGTCGGGCGGGCGGTGGTTGAGGCGTGTCCGCCCGCCTCAACCGAACGCTGGAGAGTTCGCCTGATACTTCGCTTACTCGGCGCGTCGGCTGCGGTTCACAGCCGCCAGGATCAGCACGATGCCGAGGACGAACGCCCAGGTGTACCACTCCGAGGCGAGCGTGGAGAGCACCCCGGCTGCCGCCGTGGGCCAACCCGTCGCCGAGCCCGGTCCCGCTCCGCCGCCGGTCACGGGAGGGGGAGGCTGGGCGGCGTAGACGAACTGGTTCGGCCCGAGGGTCCCATTCACGGCCAGGGAAGCGTTGAGCGAGAGGATCTCGGAGGTCGACATCGGATTCTCGAAGAGGTAGTTGGACCAGCCCCCGGAGCCCGCCTGACGGCCGAGGACGTTCGGCGCGGTGAGCGTCGAGTTGGTGAACATGTCGAGGAGCACCGACGGCCCCGTCAGCCCGGGGCCGGAGTTCTGCACCGCCCAGACGTAGGTCGAGGTGTAGTCGTAGTGCTCGATGTACGGGACGTAGCCGCCGAAGTACGCGTAGGATCCCGCCCGCTGGATCGTCAGGTCGGAGCTCGGAGCGCTCAGGACCACGTCGTACCAGCCGGCGTTCGTCGAGAGCCAGAAGGCGAGCTGCTGGCCATTGTACTGCACGCCGTTGGCCGCGGAGATTGATGACACCGCCGAGTTGTTCGCCCAGACCCGCGCGACCTGGACCAGCTGGTCGTTCGACACCCGGTACTGGGTGAAGACGGTCCCCTGGACGTCGATGAAAGAGTCGAGTTGCCAGACCCAGTAGATGTTCCCGGGGGCGATTCCGATGTTCAGCCCCGAGTACCACGAGGTGCCGTTCAGGACGTTCGTGAAGTAGGTGGGCTCGCCGCCGAGGCTCGTCGCGTTGAAGACCACGACGACGCCGCCGCCGATGTAGTCGGCCTGGATCGCGTTCTCCATCAGCGAGGGCGAGACCGCCGAGTGTATGGCCCCGGTGCTCAGGTTCACGGTTTCGACGGTGACGTGACCGGGGGAGGTGGTCGCGTTCCCGTAGAGGAGGGCGACGTCGTAGGGGGTGTCGAGCATGAACTCGTTGTCGATCTGGTCCTCGAGCCCCGTCGTCGTCTGATAGAGGAGGCTGAGCGGCCCTGAGATAGATCCCGCCGAGCCGTTGGACGGGCTGTACCAGTCCATGCGCGAGCTGGAGTCGATGTAGATCAGGTCGCCCGCGTACTTCCCCGCGAAGTCGTAGGCCGGGTACGCCGAGCCGTGGTCGTTGTAGACGTAGCTCGACAGCGACGCGAAGCTCGGGAGGGTAACGGTCTGGATCGTATAGCCCAGGATCTGCGTGCTCGCCCGGGTCCCCGCCAACGGGAGGACGAGCAGCAGGGCGACGACGACCGCCGCGATGGCGATGGCAGCTCGCCTCATGCGCCCCTCGGCGGCTCGTGGGCGCCGGCTCGCCACGCGACCGCGACGAGGAGGGCGAACCCGAGGGAGAATCCCCAGATCCACGGGTCGGTGAGGTAGGGCTCCCACCAGGCGGCGGAGCCGGCGATCGCGATCGCCGAGCTGGAGGAGTTGGAGCTCGTGCCGCCGGACCCACCGGACGGTGAGAGCGACGCGGGGGTGTTCCAGTTGAGCAGGAGCATCCCCTGAGACGGGACGAGGATGCTCCCGGGGATCGTGACGGTCGCGACCGCGGCGTTCTGCTCGCTCGGACCCCAGCTGTACTCGTTCGCGCCGGCCCCCGTGGGCAGCGAGGCGAGCGCGATGCTCAGGTCCCAGCTGAGGTTCGCGTTCACGACGAGGAGGCTGTTCTCGGACCCGTTCGCCGTCTGGACGACCCAGGCGTTGCCGACGCCCGGGGCGAGAGAGTCCGCCCTGACCGCGCCCATCACGACCGAGCTCAGGACCTCGGAGAAGACGAGGCCCGTCGGGTTCACCGTGTCGTTCGGATTCACCATGCCGAAGGGAGCACCGTCCTGGAGGGTGAACGGGGTGTACTGCGAGACGTTGACGAGGAGCGCCTGGACCGCCGAGGCCGCGAGGAAGACCGCGTCGGGGTACTGCTGCGAGTAGGTCGACCCTGTCACGACGGGGCCGGAGTTCCACTCGTTCAGGAAGATCGGCATGGTCGAGCAGGTCGGGCACTGTCCCGAGATCGTCGACCGCACCGAGGAGTAGCCCATCGAGACGTTCGATGTGGTTAGGATCCCATAGAATTGCGCCAGCGTCGGGGTCGCCCCGGCGTTCGGGTAGTCATGGTAGGCGATCGCGGAGACGTTCGGTCCGTCCAACAGGGCCACGTCCCTCAGCATCTGCACGTTCGCAGGCCCAGCCGCCTCGACCCCGATGAACCGGGCCGAAGGGAGGGCCGCCTTGACCGCCGCGATCACGTTCCGGACCTCGACGGCGTAGGCGATCGCGGTGGGGGCATTGTTGTCCGAGATCCTCCACGCGGTCCAGGGCTCGCCGTAGTGGTTCCAGTTCGACGGCTCGTTGCCGATCGACCAGTAGTCGGGTGTGATCCCCTCGGTGTTCACGTACCACTTCGCGATGTAGGCGTCCTCGCCCGAGTTGTTGTTCTCTCCGGGGAGCTGCGCGATCCAGTGACAGTGAGGATTGAGCGAGAAGCACCACCCCTTGAACGCCGACACGTTGAAGTCGCACCCGCCGGTCACGACCCCGCTGTCGTTGTACTCCTGATTCGTCGTGATGTTGCAGTTGTCCGAGCCCTGACCGAGGCGGACCCACCGGAAGGGGCTTTGGTTCAGGTAGGACTGGATGGTCCCATCGGTGGCCCAACCGCGCGCCTGGGTCGTGTGCCCCGAGATCGCCCAGAAGGTGCCAGGAGTCACCCCGACCTTCGGGCCGGCGAGGAGCGTCACCGTGAGGAGGCCGGTGGGGCGAACGGGCTGGGCCGATGCCGCGGGAAGCGCGCAGAGGAGCACCGCCGCCGCGGCGAAGAGGCAGCCCGTTGCTCCGACCGCTTCTCGGAGCCAACGCATGAACGGGTCCCACCGGAGCCGAGAGGAGTCTCGGAACTTCGCTTACCCGCTCACTCGGCGACGAGCTCCCAGCGGAGCAGAGGGCCGCCGCCCAGTCGTCGGACGTCGCCCCGGCGCTCCAGGCGGCCGAGGTAGCAGTAGACCGCGTGCCGGCTCGCCGCCGCCCGAGGCGCCACCTTCGGGAGGACCCGACGGATCTCTGGCTGAGTGGCGCGGCCTCCGAGCTCTTGCAGCGCGAGAATGATCTCGTCCTGGCCCATCAGCGGAGCGCCCCCGGGGGGATCCCGGCGGGGGCGGAGCGGGCGTGGCGGATTGTCGAGGCCCGAGCCGATCGGCGCGGGCCGTGCAGGACCCAGCGCCAGACGTACCATACGAGCATCCCGCCGCCGAGAAGCCCGATCAGCAGGGCGCCCACGCCAGCCAGGTCAGCGAGCAGGACGAAGACCGCGCCGAAGACCACGTCGGCCTCGGGGGAGCGGCGGAAGCGCGCGAACCAGTGGGCGGCGCGGCGGACGGGTTGGGGGATCCTCACGGGCGTTTCCCCCGGCGGTAGAAGGTCCGGTCGATCCGTCGAGTGCCCACTGGCACCTTCCAGAACGTCTCGCGGACATGCGCGGTGCGACGCCTCGAGACCCATCGGCCGCGGCGGGCGACCTTCCGGTCGGAGGAGCGTGAGCGGGTCACCGGGCCCCCCCACGCATCCACGTGCGCATCGGCCCGTTCATCCTACCTCTGCACCGGGTCCTTGAACCCGAAGCGGCCGTAGTACTGCGGGATGCCGGGAGGGAGCCTAGCCAGGACGTTCTGCATGACGTCGCGGAGAACGGGCCGGGCATTGACCGCCCGCACCGCGATCCGCTTCGTCTTGGCTTCTGAGCGAGTCAGGTAGTCGTCGCTGCGGTCTGGCCTGTACAGAGCGGCCTCGAATTCGAAGACTGCATCAATGCCCTCAGTGACCCGCATCTGCATGGAGAAGTGGCGCGGGATGTTCGTCACTTCGGTCTCGACCTCCGTGCGCTCGACGTTGTCCGAGTCGAGGTCGAGCATCTTCTCGGTCTCCTCGGTTCGCTTCGTAACCCGGAGGGTCTTGATCGACTCCAGGAGCCCGGCGTCGCCGCCCGAGTGCTTCGCGAGGAACTTGACGAGGTCCTTCTTGGCGAACAGGACCGGCTCGAACTCGCCCTCCCAGACGCGGCTCCCGGAAGGGCCGTCGAAACCGTTCCGCTCGCGCTTGTGCTCCCGGCGCAGGAACATCTCGGTCTCGGGGTAGATCTCGGGCGTGAAGCGGACCTCCGCACCCCGGTCCGACATCACCAGGGAGATCCCGGTCTCGTTCCAGACCACCGCTCGAACCTCGTGGGCATGGATCTTGGCGTAGGATGCGAGACCGCCGATGTCCCCCAGCTGGAGCAGCTCGCGCGCGAGAGCTCCAACTGACAAGCTACGAACATCGATCTGCAGCGGCGCAATCGTCCCCAAGTCTGGCGCTCCCGACTCGCCGTGGCGAGCCAACTCAACTTCCGGCATGGACTGGATCACAGCAGCGGCTTCTCCCGGTGGAGCTCGTTGATCTCTCCGGCGGTGGCGACGCCGTAGAACTCCATCGCGACCCGGATGGTATCACCGATCAGGGCCGCGGCCTGCTCGACGGACCACCCGCGGGCCTTCGCGAGCTTGTAGCACGTCCCCCGGAGCGAGTGGAAGGGGCGCCGCGGGAGGCCGGCCGCGCCGAGCCAGTACTGAAGGATGTTCCAGGCGGACCGACTCGACAGCGGCCGGCGGGAGGTCTTGAGCATGCTCGGGAACAGCCAGACGCTCTCCCGCTCCCGCGAGGCGAGGTAGAGGTTGACCGCCTGCTGGGCCTTCGCCCCGACCCCCATCGTCCGGGTCCGCCGCTTCTTCTTCTCGTAGTAGGTGACGAGGCCCTGCCGGCCGTCCCAGCCGTCGAGCTTGATCGCGACGATGTCCTCACGGCGCATCCCTGTCGAAATCGCGAGGGTGAGCAGCGCCAGGTCGCGCGGGTCGGTGATCACCGTGAGGAGGCGTTCGACCTCCGAAGGGGTGAGAGAGTACTCGGCAGCGTGCTCGGTACGGTAGCGGTTCCTCTTTGCGGGCTTGTACGGCACGGACCCAGGTAGGCCCGCTGGCGGTCGGACGACCGGCACCACCGGGCTGCCGTAAGGTGGGGAAGTCGGAACGGTCATGTAGAGGCTCCCGACTCCGCCGTCTCGTGCCTTGGCCTCTGTCCGGACGGAAGAACGCGCGGGAGGGTCCGCCTATCCCCTTCAACTTCCGATCGGGACGGGCGACCGCGATCAAGGGCGGTCTTCGGCTGCGGCTGGATGATGGGACGATCTTGAACGTGTACCTCGTCGTTCCGCAGGCGGGTTATGGCCCGCCAGACCCGAAGACGGGCATGCCGACCTTCGCCGTCTCGCATGGGGTCAAGATCGTACCGGTCAGACTCGGACCCGGACCCTGACCGGGTTGGGACCCGAGCTGGGCTCACGCCTTCCTCCATACCGCCGACGCGAACGGCGCCGGCTGCTTGCTCCGCCCGAACCGGAGCCGCTGCCCGATCAGCGTGACCTTGAACCCGTCAGAGTAGGCCCACCAGCTCGCTGAGGGATCGCAGCGCACCAGGCAGACGACCGGGCCCGGGTGCTCGGCCGCGCGCTTGAGCCAAGGCGCTGGGTCCGAGTAGGGCGGGTTGAGGAACACTGGGCGGTCGGTGGGCCAGGCGCCGAAGCCATCGGCGGCGCGTAGCCCGCCAGGGTTGATCGGACAAGGGTCGAAGTAGTCCCCGTCCGGGAACAGAAGTTCGAGCAACCAGCGTGGCGTCGACCAGTCGTCGTCGGAGGAGTGACTGAGGGAGGCGACGAGGGTCCCGGGTTCGTGGGTCGACTCGACTTCGACCCGCAGCGTAGGCTCGGTCATGCGCGTACCCCTTCGGCCAGTGCCACGCTGGCCGCGGCCTCTTCCAGCGGGCTGCGGACGGGGACCTTTCGGAGCAGCACCCACCAGGTCTGAGAGGAGTGCTTGGTCCGCATGGCTGTCGGCACACCCACGAGCCGGTCGAAGCCGCGGACCGGGGAGAGGATTCGGTCCAGAGATGTGTCGTGATCCGCCCACTTGAAGGCGACCAGGCCATCGGCGCGTAGTACCCGGTGGAACTCGAGGAACGCGTCTCTGACGAACTCGCGGATCTCGCCAGTCAGCCAGTGGCCGTACCGTCGAGCCATGCTCGACTGCGGGCCGACGCACATGTGAGGAGGGTCGAATACAACCAGGTCGAACGACTCCGGCGGGAACGCAAGATGTCGGGAGTCTGCGACTGTGTTCCCGGAGTGGAGACCCTCGCGAACGTCGACGTAGACTGCGTCGCGGTACTCCTTCTCGAACCAGATCGCTCGGCTCCCAGCCGTGGCGTCCAGGATCCTCACGCCGCCTCCCCCGCCGCCCCGACGAGCTCGCAGCGCCGATCGCACCATAGGCTCCCGTGCACCGCGCGCGTCGGGGAGCCGCACTGGGGGCAGGGAGAGGTCACGTGTCCCTCCCGACCGGCCGGACCAGCTGCGCGATCTCCGAGAGGGCGTCGCGCTGCCGCCAGTAGTCGTCCTCACAGAGTGGACCCGCGATCTCCCAGTCTACTGCCGCCGGCCGCCTGCAGACGTAGCAGCAGGCCCCCGGGGCGAGCGGGGCGAGGAGCACCGTGTCCTCCTCGTCGCTCACGCCGGGACCTCCTCGAACCGACGCCACGCGGCCGCGTTGCGGTCCGCCGCCGCCTCGGCGAGCTTACGCTCCTCGGCCCGTACGTAGGCGGCGACGAACGGCCGGCGGTCGGCGGCCTGCTCGACCAGCTGCTCGACCTTTCGGCGGATCCGCCAGTCGTCCTTGGTCTCCTCGCGGATTAGCTTCAGCACGCGGCTGAGGAGCCCGTGCTCGGTCAGCAGGAGGTCCTCGAGCTCGCGGCGGGAGAGCTGGGCGAGCTCGACGGTGCGGGTCACGGGCCGGCTCCGCCCCGCCTCTTCGCCCCTACGATCGCCTCGTAGACCGGGTCGGGATGCGCCTCGAGCGCCGCGGCGAGTTTCTGCTCAAGAAGCTCGAGTTCCTCCCCAATCCCGTCGGAGGCCATCGAGTAGATTCGGGCCTCGCGCTCAGCGGCGGTCTTCCTTTCCTCCGCCACGTCCAGGAGGCCGCGGAGTTCCTCGACCTCGCGGCGAAGCGAGAGCGTGTCAACCGTCTCGATTCTCGGGCGAGACCGAGGCGCTGGCTTCAGCTCGGGGTGGTAGTCATTTCCCCGGTGGATCGAAGCATGACAGTTAGGGCAGATGTCGATCGTGATCTCTTCGGGCTCGTACTGGGTGTGGTGGGTGTCGATCGGGCCCTCGTTGCTACAGAGGGGGCAGACCGCCCGCTTCACTCCGCACCCCCGCCGGTGGGCCCGAGCTTGAGGACGAGTTTCAGCAGCTCCTCGGCGGTATGGCCGCGGCAGCGAGGATCCTTCTTAATCCAACCGCCCGCGTAGTTCAGATTCTCTCGCTGGGTCAGCCCATCCCGCCTGCCCCTAAGGCCGCCAGGGAGCTGGACCTCGGCGGACCAGAACTTGTCCGCGAACTCGCCGGCGGAGGCCTGCCAGTCCGCCTCCGCCTTGTGCGCGTCTTCCTTGTACGCCTCCTTCTCGGCGATCCCGGCCAGCGCAAGCCGCAGCATCCGCGCCCGGTCCTCGGCCTCCTCGAGCTCACGCTGGAGCTTCGCGCGGCCCCCCGACTCCATGCGAGCCGCAATCGCGGCGCGGAGGAGCGCCGAGATCGAGATGTGATGCGCCTGACAGAAGTCGCGCTGGGCCCAGGAGACGACGACGGTGGTCCGGTAGGTGCGGCCATCTGGCTTGTGCGGCGGCATTCCCCTAGCGACCGGGGCCCTGAGATCGCCCCAGGACTCGGTTTCAGAGTTATGCATCGAGTCGCCCAGGAGGACCCCCTCCCACCGACGGAGTATGCATCGGAGTATGCATCCAAAAGTACGCGGAAAGTATGCATCGAAGGCGGGGCTGAGCGTTCCACCGTCGGTCGGTCGGCGCGGAGCGAACGGGCGGGACGGGCGGACGGGAGGTCGGTCGGTCGGTCGCTAGCGGGCCGGATGCGGAACGGAACGGAACGTAACGGGCGGAGCGGAACCTTGGCCCAGAGAGAACCCGGAAACGCATGGTTAGAGGACCCCGGAAGGGTAGGTGCGGCGGGACGGGGCAATCGGGACCAGCGCCGAGCTGAGCCCGTGGATCGGGCAGAAGGAGATCCCGAGGACCTCGTTGCGGTGGGCGTCGACGCGGCAGCGAGCGCACACCCAGCCGACGCGCTGAGGCGGGTCGACGAGCTCGGGAGGAGCCCAGGGGAGAGGCGAGATGGAGGGCGGGAGGGCCGCGCTCATGCGGCCACCTGGAAGGACTCGATCGTGCCCTTCGGCTCGGAGAGGAGGCTCGAGCACAGCGCCCGGGCGATGTTCACCTCGACGGCGTTACCGATCTGCTTGACGACCTCGCCGCGGTTGCCCACGAACTCGTAGCTGCGGGGGAACCCCATCCCGGCCGAGAGCTCGTGGGGTTGGATCATCCGGATGCGGATGTCGAGGAATCGGTCGCCGATCACGATGGGGCGGACCAGCATGCAGCGGTCCTTCGTCGTCAGCGTGGGCAGCGGGTCTTCGACGGACTCGACGTTGTCTCCGTTGCCGTAGTACTTCAGGAGGAAGCCGCGGGCGAGGATCCCCGCTCCCGAGGCGGGTACGACCGGCATCGGCTCGCTCACCGAGTGGGCGCGCGGCGCCTGCCCGCGGCGCTCCCCGTGCCGAGGAACGATCACTGCGTCGGCGAGCCAGATCCCGGTGCGGGTCTGGAACGCCGGGAACGGGTCCCGGACCGACTTCGGGTCGACCGCGTGGCTGGCCCGACGGCCGACGACCGGTACGAGGAACGGCTCGGCGAGAGAGAGGCTGCGGTCCGACCCGAGCACGGTAGGCATGGGTTCGTCGGTAGAGCGAGGAGCCGCGCCCATCCGGCGCTGGGTCCGCTCGCAGTCGAAATTGGTCCGGACGATGTAGGGCTGGATGATCCCCTGCGCGCCGCCCTTCGCGGTGGTGATCGTGCGGAGCGGTTCCTTGACGCTCGCGACCGCGCCACCGTGCTCCATGTAGTGGATGAACGGCTCGACCAGGCGCGTGTCGCCGCCCCGCGACGCGGTCAGCGTAGGGAGGGGCTCGTCGGTAGGCCGCGGGCGGTTCGCCCTCCCCCCGCGTGCATGGCGACCGAGTACTGGGAGGATGAACGACGGCCCACCGTCGCGGGGCGCCTCCCCGTGCGCGTCGAGGTGGGTGAGCTTCTTCAACGCCCGGACGAACGGCTGGACGTCGGGGCCACCGTAGCGCTCGAGCCCGATCACGATCCGCCGCCACGTCGCGAAGGAGAGCGGGCGCGTTCGGGTCCAGATCGACTCGCCGGTGAGCGACCAGTCGAGCACCTCGGCCGCGGCACGCCAGGGCGCGCGTCCGATCTCGGGCCTCGACCGGGGGGCGTGAGTCGGGACTGGCCAGCCGACCGGCTCGTCGCCGCGCCGTGCGATCAGGAAGAACCGGCGCCGCGACGTCGCGCCGCCGTAGTCGGCGGCGTTGAGGACCCGGTAGTCGACGTTGTAGCCGAGGTTACGGATGCGCCCGACCCAGCGGCGGAAGGTCCAGCCCTTGCGGGCCGGGTCCGGTAAGCCCGCCTTGGTGACCGGCCCCCAGAGGCGGAACTCGGGGACGTTCTCGACCAGGACGGCCGCCGGGTGCAGCGCCTGGATCCAGCGGACGACCTCGTAGGGCTGGGAGCGCAGCTGGTCGCTCGTCGGCTTGCCGCCGCGGGCGATAGAGAAGAACGTGCAGGTCGGCGAGGCGACGAGGAGGTCGAGGTAGCCTTCGGGCACCACTTCGAGCGGGTCTAGCCGCTCCATCTCCTCGGATACGTGGATCGCCCACGGGTGGTTCCGGCGGTGCGTCTCGAGCGCGATCGGCCAGTGGTTCAGCGCGTAGAGCCGCGGGGTGAGCGAGCGCTCGCGGCAGACCTGGGCGAGTCCCGTCGAGGTCCCGCCGCCCCCGCAGAACTGGTCCGCGGCGACGATCGAGGCGCTCACGACGCCTCCCAGCCGCAGAGGCAGCGGTGCGGGCCGATGTGTCCCGGCGAGATCATGCAGGGGTGGCCGCCGAGGACCGGGAAGCCGCAGATCAGGCGGGCCGTCGGGACGCGGGGTTCCCCCCGGGCGGGGAGCGAAAGAAGGGCGACCCCGGCCGAGGCCGGGGTCGAAGAGGTTGGCTCCGGTTCGGTGGAGGACCGACACGGAGAGGTACGCAGGCGGCCGGCGAGGTCAGCGAGTACGCGGGAGGTCGGTGCATCCAAACGGGCGACTGCTCGACGGAACTCAGTTGATGGGCGAGCGGAGGGGCCGTCGGAGAGTTGCCCGCCGGACATGGGTTTAGACGACCTCCAGCAGTGGCGAGACCGGAGGCGAGCGGGGGCGGTCGAAGCGCTCCACGGCCGCACGCATCCGGTCGGAGACCGCTCCGATGTAGTAGAGCGACATCTCCGTCGTCGCGTGGCCGTAGAGCGAGCGGATCTCGTTGATGTCGACGCGGTGCTCGTAGTACAGGATCCGACCGAAGGTTCGCCGTAGGTCGTGCGGGGCGACCCGCAGCCCGATCGCCGCTCCCAGCTCGCGGACGTCGGCGTAGATCGTGGTTCGGCCGCACGGGTAGACACGAGCCGCGCCCGGCCTTCCCAGGACGAACGGACGGAGCGCGTTCGCGACGGCCCGCGCGATCGGGAGCTCCTGACGCCGACCGCCCTTGCGGGTGACGACGAGCGCGGGGGCATCCATGCCCAAGTTCGCGTCCTCGACCAGGAGACGCCAGAGCTCGCCGCGCCTCAGTCCCGCCCAACCGAGCGCCGCCAGCACGAGACGGTGCCGGTCGGTCCGCGCGAGCGCGTACATCCGGTCGAGCGCTGCCCCATCGAACCAGCGGCGGTTCGTCGCGTCGCCGCGCCGTCCGCGCCACAACGCGTCGACCGATGCGATCGGGTTCCGGTGGTGTGCGAGGAATCCCCTCAGCACCCAGAGCGCCTGGAACGCGCTCGGTTGGCGAAGCTTGAGCCGGCCTCCGTAGCGGCCGACACCGGTGGGGGCTTCCCGCCACGCGATCAACATCTCGGCCGTGACATCCCGGGCGTGCAGCGGGCGCGGTTGGCCCGCGTTCTCGAACCGCGAGGGCCAGGCCACCAGGCATCGGCGGCTGGACTCGGCGGTCGTCTCGCTCCACTTTCCCTCTAACCTCAGCTGTCGCGCGTACCCCTCGGCGTTGTCGGGCCACCACCGTGCCGCAATTGGCACGGTGACCTCCGAGCCGGCGGAGAGGGGTTCGGGTAGTTGAAGGGCGGCGGTCACGCGGAGTCCTCCACGTCGACGACGGACCGATCGGCGGGGAGGCGGCGCCCGCCCTCAAGGGCCGGGACGTCGAGCCGCCCGCTCTCGATCGCCGGCATGAGGATCTCGGCAACTCGCACCGCGTCGCCCCGGGGAGTCTGGACGACGGTGTCCGCCAGGAACTCCTCCTCGAAGGCGCGGAGCCCCCAGGTCACCGCCTCGAGCTTCGCCTTGACCCAGTGGTAGAGGAGCCGGAACGACTGTGGCCAGTTTGGCGCCTCGACCTCCTCGTTGCGGCCGAGCTTCGCGTTCCAGGTCCGGTGTCGGGCCATGAAGGTCGGCGCGATGATCCGCACGACGGTCCGCTTTCCGTCGTGCTCGACGCCGAACTCGAGCTCGACCCGGTTCTTGTCCCAGAGCGTGGACCATCGGGTGCCGGTCGCGCCGAAGTCTCGGAGGAGCTGGTCGATCTGGGCGCGGCTCTTGTCAGGAGAGACATCGGTGTCGCGGTAGGGGGCGGCGCGCTTCTTGATCGTCACGCGCGCTCGCCCCTCGGCATCGCCTCGACGAGCTGCCGCCCCTTCGCGGTCAGAGTCCAGAGGACCTGGTTGCCCTGCTTCCCGACCCGGCGCATCAAGCCGTCCGCCTCAGCCTGGCGGATCGCACGGCGGACCGAGTCGGGATGCATCAGGCAGCCTCCACGAGCTCAACGCTCATGCCGACGAATCCCGGGACGCCGATCGCCCCGAGGTCGGAGAGGTAGGTCACCCGGACGTCGATCTCTCGCCCGGTGAACGAGGGGATCGAGGGATCCCACTCGCCCAGGCGGAGCACATCACCGACCGCGTACGCCCGGTCGTTGTGGCGCACCTCGAAGGTCTTCGCCCCGGAGGCGACCGCCCGGAAGAACTCGGGCCACGACTTGAGGCGGTGAGTCGTCACGCCTCGGCCTCCAGCTCCTCAACGGCGCGATCTCGCAGGATCCACCACTCGACCCGGCCGCGGCCCCGCCCGAGGACCTCGTGCCCGATCATCTTCCCATCGAGGAGATGGAGGTCCGCCCGGTCCTCGGTGTCGATGTTGTAGTCGGGGACGCGGCTCGTCCCGTCGGGGAAATAGCGCAGGACCTTGCGAGCGATGCGCTCAGAGACATCCAAGGGGACCTCGTGCGGACCGCCGCGTAGGCGGTCGCAGATCTCGACCGCCAGGTTTGCCACATCGGTCAGTCGGAGCTTGGGCCGATCACTGATCGCGGGCTCGCCCCGGTCCCGACGGGCGGTGGCCGGTGGCGCCCGGCGTGCGGGCTCCCAGTGGAGCCGGCCACGATGGACTGCGAGCCCGCGCGCGGTCGGCAGGGACTTCTCGCAGACAGCGCAGGTGAACCCCGTCGCGCGCGCCGCGCGCTTCGCCGATCTCGGCTGAGGCGGGGGTGCTGCCCGCGGCGACCTGGTGGTGCCGCGCACTCCTGAGGACCGCGAACGAACGGCGCTGGTCTTGACCAGCTCCACGAGGACGCTGTAGCCGTTGTCAAGATCGACCCTCGTGCTGGGAAGAGGGCCGATCCACTTCCACCGTCCCCCGCCGAGGTCGCCTCCGAGGATCGGCGGGATTGGGAGGGGAATCTCGACGACCTTCTTGGGATCATCTTCCCCGTTGAAGCGGATCTCGACATGGATCGAGGAGCGCAGGTCGGTCACGAGCTCGCCCCCCTTTCGGGCCCCGCCCCTGCCCTCGCCGGGTCGCGAGATTCATCGGTGCTCGCAGTAGCCCTCTTGCAGCCGCTCTTGCTCGAGCCTGCCGACGTAGTCGAAGTTGGCGCGTCGCGCGGCCGCTTGCCCGGCGGTAGGGGAGGGGCGGAGTGGCATTCCTGGATTAGCCGCGCGAGCGCGGCGCTGGCCGCCTCGAGCTCCCGCTCGACCGCGGCCACCTGCATCTTGAGCGTCAGCAGCTCGTCCTCCTGGAACGCGAGCTGGCGCTCGATCGAACCGACCTCGGCGCGGAGGTCGAGGTCCGGGTCGAGCGCGCGGAAGGGGTCCTCGGGCTGACCCGCGGCTCCGGAGGCCGGTGTCATTCGACCACCCCGATCCAACCGCAGGAGCGATCGGGACACCGGAGGAGTTCGCGCGCGGAGTCGGGGCGCGCAGCAGATCCGCAGTCGGGGCAGCGATCGGTCCCTCGGAGCTGGCGGAGGACCTCGCGAGCGTGAGCGAGCGATGCGAGCCTCCGGGCGCGGACCGCTGGATCGGCCAGGGCCCGGCGGCGCGCCTCGGACATCCG
>VFSW01003307.1_pt1 | contig 24197 bp, 23 predicted proteins | sample 5358111 | NCBI WGS metagenome assembly VFSW01 (sample SAMN11554181, study PRJNA540505) | mine drainage metagenome | isolation source: sediment from site ElyBrook_90M | place: USA: Ely Copper Mine, Vershire, VT | collected 2017
CACCATGTCTCTAGTTACCTGCATGAACAGCCCCTTTCCGGCGCTCCGCCAGCTTCAGGCGGGCACGATGAATCCTGACCTTGACGGCGCCCGGCGACACACCCAGAACGCGCGCGATCTCTTCGTACGAAACGCCATCCTGCGCGCGCAGCAGCAGCGCCGTCCGATCCGTCTCCGGCAGCGTCTGCAGCGCGGCCAGCGTATCGCGCAGCTCGTCTCTCGCTTCCAGTTCCCGCACCGTGGCCGTGGCGGCGAGATGGCTTTCCTCCAGCGGATCCTGCTTCCGCCCGCGCCGCCGGTCGTGCAGAAACACGTTGCGCGCGATCGTGAAAAGGTATCCCCGGACGGTCTCCATGCGCACCACCGCGGCCGAATCCCACACCCGCAGAAACGTCTCCGCCACGATATCCTCCGCCAGCGCCGCATCGCCGCTCAGATACAAGGCGAAGCGATAGACCTCTCCGGCATGGTTCCCGTAGAGTTCCGTAAAGCTGCTCGCCTTCAGAGACGGCTCCGCGCCTGGCATTCCACATTCAGACTATCCGCAAACCCGCCGAAAGTTACCAGGGAAAGGCGGCCCCGGCGCCCGCGCCGATCGTATAAACTTTTCGTGAGGACAACATCCAATGCAAAGAACTCTGCTTTCCGCGCTCGCCATCCTGTCATCCGCCGCCCTGGCCTTCGCGCAGGCGCCCGCCGGACGGGGAGCCCCGCCCCCGCGTCTCGTGCTCTCCGTCACCTCCCCGGCATGGCCGGACGGCGCGGAAGTGCCCATGAAATATTCCGGCCGCGGCGAAAATAAATCGCCCGCCTTCGAGTTCCACTGGGACCTCGGCACAAACCCCGCCGCCGCGCCCGAAAATCTGCAAACCTACGCCGTGATCTTTCACGACCTTGAGAACTCCACCAACAAAACCACCGCCGACACCCTCCACTGGTCGGCCTTCAACATCCCCGGAACGGCCAAAGGCCTGCCCGAGGGACTCGGCAAGGGCGATCTGCCCGATGGCACCCGCAACGGTCCCGGCATCGCGGCCCGCGGCGGCAATCCCGGCGCCTATTTCGGCCCCGGCGCCGGCCCCGGACCGCTCCACCACTATGTGTTTGAGTTCTACGCTCTCGACACGAAGCTCGACCTGCCCGCCACCACCACGCGCGAAGATCTGCTGAAAGCGATGGACGGCCACGTCATCGGCAAAGCGGCGTATTACGGCCGCTTCCACATGGCCGCCCAATAGCCTCTGATTAGCCCTGGGCTTTTCCACCCGGTCGAGTGCCGCGGTCTGCATGAGCGAAGCGAAATCCGCCATGCCGGCATTCCGTGTAAACACCTTCCCGCTCCCCCTCAAACCCGGCGTGGGCAGGCCGTTCGGATCGCGGTCGCTCTGCCTGAGCTTCGAACCGGTCCGCCGGCATCTTTTGAAACATCGCACAGGCGGCCGCACGCGAAGAGCTGCATCGCCTGGTCGATTGCATTCCGGAAAACGACGTCTGCACAACGCGGAAGCTGTTGCGCGCCCTCGTGGATCCGGTGGAACTTGCGATGCTCTCGGCCGAAGATGATGAACCCGAGAGCGAAGACGAGCGTGCCGCCGTGGCGCCCGCGCTCGCAGGCGACGAACCGGACATTCCCGTTTACCCAACTCCGCCGGGTCCGCCGTTGAAGCGGGTTCTTTTCCGCCCGGCAGCCGTGCACATCCGCAACCGCCGCGAAGCATACCGCTGAACCGGGCGCTTCCTGAAACGTCGTGGAGGAAGTTACGAATTCCTCCACCCCACTTTCCGGGACTACATGGCACTCACTTATGGCCCGAAGCCGAAGCTCTAACCCGCCATCCGGATACCGGCTTGCCTCACGGCGCCAGGAACCGCAATTCCTCCGGAAGTTGCGAGCGCAGCCCCTTTCCGGCGATCGCCTTCAAAAGCCGGTAAACCCTGCTCGTATTGGCTGCGGGAATGTCGCCGCCTGCCACCGTTGCGTCCAGCAACTCGGCCCGTCGGCAGGCCTCAGCCACCGATCCGAACGGATAGTGCGCCGCCTTGAGTTTCGTCTTGTTGTACTCTCCCAGCCTCCTGCGCAACTCCGCGTCAACATCCGCACAGTTCGCCAGACCGCCGGCGACAGCCCCATCGGCACAATGCAGCAGCAGCCAGAATTCAAAGCACGGCCTGCTCAAGGCCACATTGACGTGCGCGTCGTGGGCATCCCGCAACGCCTGCATGAATCCCTGCAAGTGCGGCCCGCTCGTGCAATGGTCGGTATCCAGCAACATCCACAATTCGTCGTCGGGTTCATGATCGAACTGAACCAGCCGCGCAAGAACGCTCGCGGCGGCAGATGTGCCGTCCGTCGTCGGAACGACATGAATCTTCACGCGCGGAACGCGGAAAAAATCGAAGTACTGCTTCGGCGCAAAAGTGTCGTCACACGCCACGATGAACAGCCGGTCGTCGCGAAGACTCCCTGTATCCCGGTTGAGCGGACGCGCCTTCCGCTGCGGCAGGCTCATGCCGGCTGGCTGCTCTCGTCCGGCAAACGCGCAGGGTCGCCCAGGAATGGCACGGCGCCAAACCGGCCCTGCAGATAATGCTTGCGGATCTCCAGATCGTTCCGAACTTTGAAATCCATCAGCGAATAGAGGTGCGTCGCGCCCCCCTTATCCTTCTCGGCAAACCAGATCTCATCGCGCCGCAGCAACTCCTGGTCCAGCAGATTGGACTCGTGCGTCGTCATGATGAGCTGGCCTGGCCGGCCATCGGCTGACTTCAGGAAGAACTCGAGGAAGTTTCTGACGAGCATCGGGTGCAGACTGCGATCGATCTCATCGATCACATAAACACTTCCGCCAGTCTGGAGATCGTGCAGCGCGGGAATCAGGTTAAGAAGGCGCCTCGTGCCATCGGATTCTTCGGCCAGATCCAAATGACATTCCTTCCCCGACTGACTCTCGTGATTGGCCTGAATACTGAAGCGATAGTGGCGATCTCCATCGCGCCCGATCGACACCACGTTTCCGTCAGCCAGCCCCGGAAGCGCGGAGCCCTGCTCCCTCTCCATCGTTCCAGCGCCCTTTGCGACAACTCTTTCAGCTACCAGGTCGTCAAGCTCATCCTGTGAGATCTCGTCCTTCAGAACCTCCAGGCTCTCGACGCCTGTTGAAGAAGCCCTGAGGAAGTCGCCCGCGAATCCAAGCAGATCCGAACTCCGGGCAAGCTGAAGACCAAGGGAGTTAAGGGATTCGTCAGGCGCGATAAGCCGCAGGCCCGTTTTGAACCAGCCGAAAATCGCGCCCAACTCTTCGCCGAAATCCGGCGCCTCCAGATTCGCCTGAATCGTAGCCAGAAAAGACTGGTTCTGCGGGCCGGCCACCGTGGCCAGCGCCTGAACCTTCTTCCCGTCGATACCCGTGACCTGAATGCTTGTCGACCCGTCGTCGCCGGTCACGCGTTCATAGAGCGTCTTTTCGCGTCCGCCCACAACCCGCACCAGCCACTCTTCGCGAACACGCCGGTCGTCGATCTTGAAGCCGAACCGGTAGAGTTTTTCCTGCGCGACGAACTGCAGATCGAACTCAGAGGCCTCACTCACCTCCCCCGCAAAACGGAATGACTCCCGTCCGGTGCCGCTGTTCTTCTGCCGGGTCTCCAGGGCAACCGACTTCATGTACCGCAGCGCTTTGAACAGATTCGATTTGCCCGCCCCGTTGGCGCCATACAGCACCGCCGTTCTCAACACGCGCTCGCTCGAATCCGGAATAGGAACCGCGTGTTCCTCATGCCGTCCCGACAGCCGATTGCTGGCGACGAGCGAAAAAGTCTCCTCCGCCGCGAACGAACGAAAGTTGGAGACTGAAAATGAGACGATCATAGCTGTTCGTGTGAAAAAATCACACTATCCTCACCATAGTACAGCCTGCTCAATTGGCCAGTTCCGTTTTCGCGGCAATTTTTCCTCTATGGAATCAGCCCCTTACGATCTCGCAGCCCTCGTTCCGCCCCAACCGCCTGCTATAGATAGGCCGGGGAGAATCCACCGAACATGTCACCATCGACCGCCGCGGCAGAACCGCAATCCAAAAGCACGGGGCCTCGCACGGAAGCCGGTAAACAGAAATCCGCCATGAACGCCCTGCGCCACGGGCTTACCGGCCGCACCATCGTGATGCCCAACGAAGACATGACCGCCTACCGCGCCTTCTGCAAAGAACTCTTCGACAGCCTCGCCCCCGCCACGCCCGTCGAAAACCAGCTCGCCCAAACCTTCTGCGACACCCAATGGCGACTGAACCGCATCCGGTCAATCGAAGACAACCTGTTCGCGCTCGGCCATTTCGAATCCGCCAGCGATATCGACGTCGAACATCCCGAGGTCCACGCCGCCCTGACCGCCGCCCGCGTCTTCCGCGACGACTCCAAATCCTTCCTCAACCTGAGCCTCTACGAACAACGCCTGCAACGCACGCTCGAAAAGTCCCTTCGCCAACTCCACGAACTCCAAACCGAACGCAAAGCCCGGCGTCAGGCCGCCCTCGACGCCGCCGTAGCCCTCCGCAACCTGCACAAAATGCAAGGCCGGCCGTACGCTCCAGAGCCGGATCTGGAGCAAACCCAGTTCGTTTTTTCAACCGCCGAAATCGAACTCGAAGCCCGCCGCCAACTCCGCCTCGCCGACGCCGAACACGCCCGGAAATGCGCTTACGACCTCAATCGTTACCGCGATTTCCCCTCCCGCCTGGTCGCCTGAAGCGCTCCGTTCATAATAGGGAATGGGTAACTATTGGCGAAGCTTTTCCGTATGATATTCATCCAATGTCTGTAAACCTTCGTAAAGCACCGCGGCAATAGCACCGGTATGTGGATCGTCAAACTAGCCCTCGCGCGCCCCTATACATTCATCGTGCTGGCGCTGCTGATCCTGCTCGTCAGCCCGTTCGTCATTTCGCGCACTCCCACCGATATTTTCCCCAATATCGACATCCCCGTCCTCGCCGCCATCTGGCAATACACCGGCATGAACGCCGAGGAAATGGAAGGCCGCGTCACTTCCAACATCGAGCGCAGCATGACCACCGTGGTCAGCAATATCGAGCACACCGAATCCGTCACCCTGAACGGCCGCGCCATCATCAAGACCTTCCTGCAGCCCGGCGCGAGCATCGATACCGCCAACGCCCAGATCACCAGCATTTCGCAAAGCCAGATCCACAGCATGCCCCCCGGCATGTCTCCGCCGTTCATTCTCACGTACAGCGCCTCCACGGTCCCCATCCTCCAGCTCGCCATTTCGAGCAACAAGCTGTCCGAAGCGGAGCTCAACGATTACGCCCAGAACTTCATCCGGCCCGATCTCGTCACCATTCCCGGCGCGGAGCTGCCCTATCCCTTCGGCGGCAAACAGCGCCAGGTGAACGTCAGCCTCAATACCGGCCTGCTGCAGGCGAAAGGCCTGTCTCCCGCGGATATCGTCGCCGCCATCGGCCGCCAGAACATCATTCTTCCCGCGGGCACCGCCAAAATCGGCCAGTTCGAATACGATGTGGATCTGAATTCCAGCCCGCTGACCATCGCGGAACTGAACGACCTGCCCATCAAACTTTCGGCCAACAATACGCCCATCTACATTCGCGACGTGGCCACCGTTTCGGACGGCTTCGCGCCCCAAACCAATATCGTCCGTCTGGATGGGGAGCGCGGCACCCTGATCAACGTTCTGAAGAACGGCGACGCCTCCACTCTGAGCATCGTCAAAGCCGTTCGCGACGCCCTGCCGCAAATCCGGAAGACGCTGCCCTCTTCCATCAAGATCGAACCGATCGCCGATCAATCCCTCTTCGTCCGGGCCGCCATCGCCGGCGTGGTCCGCGAGGCGATCGTCGCGGCCTGCCTCACGGGAATCATGATCCTGATCTTTCTCGGAAGCTGGCGCAGCACCGTGATCATCGCCGTCTCCATTCCTCTCTCGATCCTCGTATCCATCTGCGTTCTGAGCGCCATCGGCCAGACCATCAACATCATGACGCTGGGCGGGCTCGCCCTCGCCGTGGGCATTCTGGTGGACGACGCCACCGTCACCATTGAAAACATTGAGCGCCATCTTGAACTGGGTCACGATCTGCACACGGCGATTCTCGAAGGCGCCGCCCAGATTGCCGTGCCCGCGCTCGTCTCCACGCTGTGTATCTGCATCGTGTTTCTGCCGATGTTCTTCCTGAGCGGCGTGGCCAGATATCTGTTCGTTCCCCTGGCCGAATCCGTCGTGTTCGCCATGCTGGCTTCTTATCTGCTCTCGCGCACGCTGGTGCCTACGCTCGCCATGTACCTGCTCCGGCCCCACGATCGCGCGATGCGGCCCACGCGGAACCCCTTCACTCTGCTCCAGAGGCTCTTCGAGCGCGCCTTCGAGCGGCTTCGCCTCGGCTATGAACTGCTGCTCACCGCGTTCGTTTACCGGCGGTTCGTCTTCGTCCCGGTGTTCCTCGCGCTCTGCGTGCTGACCGCCGTTGCGCTCTTCCCCTGGCTCGGCCAGGACTTCTTCCCTTCGAGCGATAACGGGCAGATCCGCCTCCATCTGCGGGCCAGAACCGGCACCCGCATCGAGGAAACCGCGCGTCTGAACGACCTGGTGGATCGAACCATCCGCCGCGAGATCCCCGCCTCCGAACTGGACAACATCGTCGACAACATGGGGCTGCCCTACAGTGGCATCAACACCACCTACAACACGAGCGGCGTCATCGGTTCCGCCGACGCCGATATTCTCGTCTCCCTGAAGGAGGGCCACCATCGCCCCACTCAGGAATGGGTGCAGGCCCTCCGGCCGAAATTGACCGCCGAGTTTCCCGGGACCATGTTCTATTTCCTGCCCGCCGATATGATCACGCAGATTCTCAACTTCGGGCTTCCGGCGCCGATCGACGTGCAGGTGGAGGGCGCGGATATCGAAGCCAACCGCCGCTTCTCGGACCGGCTGCTCAGCCAGATCCGCCAGGTCCCCGGGCTCGTCGATCTGCGCATCCAGCAGCCTTTCGACCAGCCCACTCTGCACATCGTCGTGGACCGCACCAAGGCCCAGCAGGCCGGTTTCAACCAGTTCGATATCGCGGGCGGCATGCTCGTCTCGCTCAGCGGCAGTTTTCAGACCACGCCCACCTTCTATCTGAATCCGAAGAATGGCGTTACTTATAACGTGGTCACCCAGACGCCCCAGTACCGCATCGATTCGCTGCAGGATCTTCAGAACGTTCCCATCACCGCGCCCGGCGGCGCGCGCCAGGAGATTCTGGGGGATGTCAGCACCATCTCCCGCGGCGACCAGCTCGCGGTCGTGAATCACTACAACATTCACCGTGTCATCGATATCTTCGGCTCCGTGGAAGGCCGCGATCTCGGGGCTGCCGGAAACGACATTACGCGGATTGTCGACGCTGCCCGGAAAGACCTGCCACGCGGCTCCACCGTGACTATCCGGGGGCAGCTCGAAACGATGAAGTCTTCCTATACCGGGCAGGCCGCCGGGTTGGCCGTGGCCATCGTGCTGGTGTATCTGCTGATTGTCGTGAACTTCCAGTCCTGGCTCGATCCGTTTATCATCGTCAGCGCCCTGCCCGCCGCTCTCACCGGCATTGTCCTGATCCTGTTCCTGACCCGGACGCATCTCAGCGTGCCCGCCCTGATGGGTTCCATCATGTGCATGGGCGTCGCCACCGCGAACAGCATTCTGGTGGTGGCTTTCGCCAAGGAGCGGCTCGAACAGCATGGAGACGCGCTGCAGGCCGCCATCGAAGCCGGCTTTACCCGTTTCCGCCCGGTCATCATGACCGCGCTTGCGATGATGATAGGTATGGTGCCGATGGCGATGGGGATGGGCGAAGGCGGCGAGCAGAACGCCCCTCTCGGCCGCGCCGTCATCGGCGGCTTGCTGTGCGCCACCGTGGCGACCCTGCTTTTCGTCCCCGCGGTCTTCAGCCTGTTGCACAATCTTGTAAAGAAGACCGGAGCGAGGCCCGGATCTCGTGAAAGCTTTCAGCCCGCTCACCAATAAATCATGAAAGTAGAAGAACCCAGAGAATCCGCCATGCGCGGCACGGAGAACGAATCGGCGAAGCCCGGGCAGAGAACTGGCATTGGCTTCGGACTGACCGCTCTTGTGCTGGTCGTCGTGGCGGCCATCGGCTGGTTTGTGTACAAAGGCATCTCGAGCCGTGTATCGGCGGAGAAAGCGCTTGTGGTGCAGACGCACGACGCGGCTTTTCTTACCGTGGCGATCACGCATCCGAAAGTCACCGGGGCCACCCAGGAACTGATCCTGCCGGGGAATACGCAGCCGCTGATCGATGCGCCCGTTTACGCGCGCACCAGCGGATATCTGAAGAAATGGTACGCCGATATCGGCACGCGCGTGCACGCCGGCCAGGTTCTGGCCGACATCGAAACGCCGGAAGTGGATCACCAGCTCCAGCAGGCGAAAGCCGACCTCGAAACCGCCCGGGCCAACCTGAACCTCGCCCAGCTCACCGCCGCGCGCATGGTCAGTCTGGAGAAGAAGGGCGCCGTCGCCAAGCAGGATACCGACAACGTGGTCGGCGACATGAACTCCAAGAAGGCCATTGTCGATTCCGCCGCCGCCAACGTCAAAAGACTCGAGGATCTGCAGTCTTACGAGGAGGTCTATGCGCCTTTCGACGGGGTCATCACCGGCCGCAACACCGATATCGGCGCCCTGATCGATGCCGGCGCCAACGCCCCCGGCAAGGAATTGTTCCATATCTCGGCCATCAACCGGCTGCGCGTCTTCATCAGCGTGCCCGAGGATTACGCTCAGGCGGCGGTGAACGGCGCGCCCGCCACCCTCACGCTCAACGAGTTTCCCGGCCGCAGTTTCAAAGGGACGGTCGTTCGCAACGCGAACTCCATCGATCTGGCCTCCCGCACCCTGCTCGTCGAAGTGGATGTGGATAACCCGACGGGCGAGCTGCTCCCCGGCGCGTATGTCGCCGTCCATCTGAAGTACTCGGGAGCCTCGGCCCAGGCGCTTCAAATCCCGGTCACAACCGTCCTGTTCCGCTCCGAAGGCATTCGCGCCGCAGTGGTTCGCGACGGCAAAGCCATGCTGGTGCCGATTACGATCGGCCGCGATTTCGGCGATTCGCTCGAAGTCCTCGCCGGTCTGAGCCCCCGGGATTCTCTGATCGTCAACCCTCCCGACTCCCTGATCTCGGGCACTCCGGTTAAAGTAGAAACACTTCAGAACAAATGAAAATCGCTATTGTGACCGGCGCCAGCCGGGGTATCGGGAACGCCATCGCCCGCCGTCTGGCGAAAGACGGACTGGGCGTCGTGCTCTGCGCGCGCGACGAGAAGCTGTTGCATGCGACCGCGAAGGACATCGGCGAGAACGCGCTTGCGGTTGCGCTCGATCTCCGTCTGCCGGATTCGCCCGCGGCAGCGGTCGATGCGGCCATCGCGAAGTTCGGCGCCGTCGACGTTGTCGTGAACAACGCGGGCGCCACCAAACGCGGCGAGTTTGAGGAACTGACCGACGGCGATTTCATCGACGGTTTCGCCCTGAAATACTTCGGCGCGGTGCGCATGACGCGCGCCGCCTGGCCGCATCTGAAGAAGCAGTCCGGCTCCGTCGTCAACATCGTGGGCGCGGGCGGGCGCACTCCCGGCGCGATGTTCACGATCGGGGGCTCGGTGAACGCGGCGGTGCTCTCCTTCACCAAGGCCATGTCGGAGGTGGGCATCCGGGATGGGGTACAGGTGAACGCGATCAATCCCGGTCCGGTGCGCACGGACCGGCTCGCCCAGCGGCTGAAGACCATTTCGGAGGAAGCGTTCCTCCTCGAATCGAAGATCGCGCGCATCGGCGAACCGGACGACATTGCCGCCCTGGTATCGTTCATCCTCAGCCCGCACGGCCGCCTGCTGCAGGGCGCTTTGATCGATGCCGACGGCGGCCTTACGAAGACAATCTGAAATCAAAGGAACAATGAGTCCAGGACAGGGTCAAACAGCGCAGCCGAAGCTGCCGATAGCAGGAGTCAGGAATCTGATTGCCGTGGGGAGCGGCAAAGGCGGTGTGGGGAAGACCACCGTCGCGGTCAATCTCGCCATCGCGCTCGCCCGTCTGGGCCATAAGACCGGGCTGCTCGATGCCGATGTCTACGGCCCGAACGTGCCTCTGATGATGGGCACCAACCAGACGCCGCAGGCGATCGGCGAGCGCATTCAGCCGCTGCGGAATTATGGCGTGAAACTGATGTCGATGGGCTTCCTGAGCCCGGGCGACAAGCCGCTCGTCTGGCGCGGGCCCATGCTCCACAGCGTGATCCAGCAGTTCCTGCGCGGCGTGGATTGGGGCGATCTCGATTACCTCGTGATCGACCTGCCCCCCGGCACCGGCGACGTGCAGTTGAGCCTGATCCAGACCGCCCCGGTCACGGGCGCGGTGGTGGTGACCACGCCTTCCGACGTCGCGCTCGAAGACGCCCGCAAGGCCGTGCGCATGTTCGAGCAGGTGAAGGTGCCCATCCTCGGCATTGTCGAGAACATGAGCTACCTGCAGTGCCCGCACTGCGACGAGCGCATCGACGTTTTCAGCACCGGCGGCGGACGCCGGACGGCGACCGATATGGGCGTGAACTTCCTCGGCGCCCTGCCGCTCGACCCGCACGTGCGCATCGGCGGCGATACCGGCCATCCGATCGCCACCTTCGGACCGGACGACAAGCGGGCGAAGGGATACTACGAGATCGCCGAACTGGTGATGCAGAAGGCCCGCGAAGCGGCCAATATTCCCGGCCCCACGATGACCGTTTCGGATTAACTAAACCTTCGGCTTCGGGGCGGGCAGGTCGCGGGCGACCACCTTGTCCTGGAAGCCGGTGCGGGCGTGCGAACCGTCGCAGAACGGCTTGTTCTGCGACTGGCCGCAGCGGCAAAGCCCGATGGCCGTGCGTCCGCCCAAACCGAACTTCTGTCCCTGCGGATCGAAGATTTCGAAATCGCCTTCAATGCGTACCGAGCCGTCGTTGTTAACCGTAATTTTCGTGGATGCCATGGAAAACCGATGCTAACACGCGCTACGGCTTGGGTTTGCCGTCCGGCACTTCGTCGCCGAACGTGATGTTGGTCTGGGAGCCGAAACGCTTGTAGTTTTCGTACTTCACAACCATGCGGATGCGCTGGTCGAAATCCTTGAAGTGCAGGGTGTCGTTGGCGCGGGTGTAGGTGGGAAACCAGTATTTTCCGTCGATCTGCTCGCGGTAGGTTTCAAACCTGGGGAACTGGTTGTCCTCGTTCTTTTTCTGGAGACCGACGCCTTTGCCGTAGGTCTTGACGATCTGCAGATCGCGGTCGTCCACCCAGATATCGCCCTCGAAATAGCGCTCGCCTTTGAGCATCTTTTTCGGCTTGACCGAGAACTGGTAGCAATCGATCTCGTCCAGCTTCTGTTTGCCCACATACTGGATGTCGTATTTATCGATGTCTTCGCTGGTAAGAACGAAGGGCTGGACGTTGCGCAGATCCTGCAGATCCTGCGGGGTGAGAGTCAGATTGCGAAGCGTGTTCATGGGCGCGTAAACGACCTTTTCCGCGCGGTCCTTGTTGGGGCCGAAGATCACATCCTCGACTTCTTCCCACTTGCCCTGGACGTTGCCGCTGCTGTCCAGCTCTTCCATTTTCACGGACTGGCGGTAGGTATATTCCTCACGCGCCTTGCGGAATTCGGCTTCCTTCGCCGCGAATTTCTGGATGACCTGGTCCGGCGCGAGGTCCGCGGCCGCTGCCGTGGAACACAGCAGGGCGAAAAGAATGAAGCATCGCATGGTAAATCTCCTTACTGAGACGTCCTGTTCAACCGAGCAGTTTCTTCGCGACGGTCAGCAATTGAATATTGGCCGTCCCCTCGTAAATTCTGCCAATCTTGGCGTCCCGATAGAGTTTCTCGACGGGGTAATCCTTCGTGACGCCGACCCCGCCGTGGATCTCGATCGCGCGCGAGGCGACCTTTTCCGCCATATCCGAAGCATAATACTTCGCCATCGCCGCTTCCTTGACGAACGGGAGCCCGGCATCGCGCAGACGGGCGGCGTTGTAGACGAGGAGCCGGGCCGCTTCCACTTCGATCGCCATGCGGGCCAGTTCGAACTGTACACCCTGGAACCCGGCGATCACCTGCCCGAACTGCTTCCGCTCCTTTGCGTATTTCGTGGCATGATCGAGCGCGCCCCGCGCCAGCCCGGCCATTTGCGCCCCGATTCCGATGCGGCCTTCGTTCAGGGTTTCGATTGCGATTTTATAGCCTTTGCCGCGCTCTCCCAGCACGTTTTCCTTCGGGACGCGGCAGTTATCGAGCAGCAGCTCGCAGGTGGAAGACGCACGGATGCCAAGTTTGTCTTCTTTTTTGCCGACCTGAAAGCCCGGAAACGCGCGTTCGACCAGGAAAGCGGTGATGCCGCGATGGCCGGCCGAGGGGTCGGCATTGGCGAAGAGCACGAAGAGCCCGGCTTCGGCGGCATTGCTGATCCAGAGCTTGCGGCCGTTCAATACATAGTGGTCTCCGGCGTCGGTGGCCGAGGTCGTGAGGGCGAATGCGTCGGAGCCCGAACCGGCCTCCGAGAGCGCGTACGCTCCCACCGTGCCGGCGGCCAGCCCGGGGAGATAATTCGCCTTCTGCGTTTCGCTGCCCCAGCGGAGGATGGCGTTGTTCACGATGGTGTTCTGAACGTCAACGACGACGCCTGCGGAGGGATCGACAGCGGAGATCTCTTCAATGGCGAGGATGCACTGGAAGAAATTCCCGCCCTGCCCGCCGTATTCCTCGGGTATTTCGATACCCATCAGGCCGAGTTCGAAGAGTTGCCGGAGCAGGCCGGGGTTGAACGCGGCCGCATCGTCCATCGCGCGAACCAGGGGCGCGATTTGTTCCCGCGCGAAGCGGCGCACGGTGTCGCGGAAGAGCGTTTCCTCACCGTTGAGTTGCGTGAGCGGTGTCATTTCGGGGATGGAAACGGAGACAGCGTCCGGTTCTGGGATTCGGCGACGCCGCGATGCCTTATGGCGCCGCGCCATACGTTGACGCCGGCGCACAGACCGGGATTTTCCGCACAGGCGCGCTCCACCCCTTTATTGGCGAGTTCGAGGAGATAGGGAAACGTGGCGTTGGTAAGCGCGAAGGTGGACGTATGGGGCACGGCCGCGGGCATGTTCGAGACGCAGTAATGAAGCACGTCGTCCACGAAATAGACGGGGTCGGTATGGGTGGTGGGATGGGAGGTTTCGAAACAGCCGCCCTGATCGATCGCCACGTCCACCATCACGGAGCCGCGCTTCATGCGCGCGACGGTGTCGCGGCGCACGAGCCTGGGGGCGGAGGCTCCGGGAATGAGCACGGCGCCAATCACCAGATCGGAGACTCTCACGGTCTCTAAAACCGTCCAGGCGTTGGAGGCGAGGGTGACGATCTGGCCGTTGAAAATGTCGTCGAGCTGGCGGAGGCGGTCGAGGCTGCGGTCGATGACGGTGACGTGCGCGCCCATGCCTGTGGCGACTCTGACGGCGTTGGTCCCGACCACGCCTCCGCCGAGGATGACGACATTGGCCGGCGCGACCCCGGGGACTCCGCCGAGCAGGATGCCGCGGCCGCCGTGGGGCCGTTCGAGATACTGCGCGCCGACCTGCACGGCCAGACGCCCGGCGACTTCGCTCATGGGCGTGAGCAGAGGCAGCGAGCCATCGGGCTCCACGATGGTTTCATACGCAATGCCGCCGATGCCGGACTGCAGCATGCGGTCGGTCAGCTCGGGCAGCGGCGCGAGGTGGAGATAAGTGAACAGCGTGAGTTCGGGGCGGAAGAAGACGTACTCGGAGCGCTGCGGCTCCTTCACTTTGACGATGAGATCGGCCTTCGACCAGACGCCCGAGGCGAAGGGAACGATGGCCGCGCCGGCGGCGGCGTACTCCGCGTCGGAGAGGGTGCTGCCCTCGCCTGCGTGCGTTTCGACGAGGACTTCGTGCCCGGCTTCGACAAGCGCGGCGACCCCGCTCGGAACCAGCCCGACGCGCGTCTCGTGATCTTTGATTTCCTTCGGAACGCCGATAACCATAATGTGAACTTTCTCCGCTACCGCGCGGCGGGGGACGCGGGAGGTGGCGGAACAGGAGCGGTGCTCGGGCCGAGGCCAAGGCCGATCAGCGAAGCGGAGCTGATTTTGCCTGTCGCGCTGAGATTCCGATCGGTCTGAAACCGCCGCAGCGCGTCCATGGACTGCGCGTCCCAGACGCCGTCCGGCTCGGATTTGAGGTAACCCTTATCGGCCAGCGCCTGCTGAATCTCGCGATAACGGTCCGGGGTGGGAGCCAGCTGGCGGGGCTGGAACCTGGTGGAGGCCCGGGTTGATTTTGCCGACGATTTGCCCTTTTTCGAAGAACCGGCGCGGGCGGTTTTGGCGGCCGGCTTCGCCGCGGTCTTATGCGGCGCGGTCTTATGCGGTGCGGTTTTGGTCGGTGCGGTTTTGCCCGACGCTTTCTTTGCGGGCTTCACCGCGGAGGATTGCGGGAGCGCCATCGAGGCGAGAAGACAAGTGAGAAGGAAGAGCAGAAAGCCGTTTTTCATGATGCGCGGACGGGCCGGAAAAAGAAAGGGGGCAGCGGCTGCCCCCTTTGTCATTGTGTGGGATTGGCGAGCTACTGGGCCGCCGGAACCGTGCCCGCGACGAAGAGCGGTTGCCACTCGCCGCCGCCGCGCGGACCCTGTGCCTGCCGCATCACCTGGAAGGCCACCGGCTGGCCGGGCTTGAGGGAGTTCTGTATCCGAAGGATGTCTTCGCGGGTACTGATTTTCTCCCGGTTCATTTCGACGATGATGTCGCCTTTGGCGAGGCCGATGCTGTCGGCGAACGACAGAGGCTCGACGGAAGCCACGAGGACGCCGCCCGCTCCTTTAAACCCAAGGTTCTGGCGATCGGCGGGCCGTAACGACTGGATGGACATTCCGAACTTCAGTTTGGAAGTGTCGGGCTGCGCGTCCTGCTCCTCGGGAGCATTGCCGCCGAACCCGCCGGCAAAGAGTTTTGTCCGGTCGGCCACGACGATCTCGGCCGTGATGGGCTTCTTGTCGCGAATCAGGCCGACTTTGAGGACGCTGCCCACGGGGCTGTTGGCGACCATGTCGATCAGGTCCTGGCCTTTGGTTATGGGCTTGCCGTTGATGGAGGTGAGAACGTCCTGCTCTTTCAGGCCGGCTTTCTCGGCGGGGCCGTCGGGAACCACGGTCTGGACGAAGATGCCGTGATCGGCTCCGTAGACCTTCAGCAAAGCCGGGTTGTCCATGCTGGGGAAAGTGATGCCGATCGAGCCGCGGGTCATGTGGCCGGTCTTGATGATTGCGTTGTAGACCTCCACCGCGGTATTGATCGGCATGGCGAAGCCGATGCCCTGGTAGCCGCCGCTGCGGCTGGCGATCATGGTGTTGATTCCGATGACCTCGCCTTTGATATTGGCGAGAGGCCCGCCGCTGTTGCCGGGGTTGATGGCGGCGTCGGTCTGGATGAAGTGCTGGAAGGTGGTGGAATCGCCGGCGCCGAGATCGCGCGAGAGCGCGCTGACGATACCCGCCGTAACGGTTGCCTGGAAGCCGAAAGGCGAGCCGATGGCGACGGCCCAGTCGCCGGGCTGCAGGGCGTCGGAGTTGCCGATGCGCGCGGTGGCCAGCCCTTTCCGCTCGACATGAATGACGGCGAGATCGGTTTCCTTGTCGGTGCCGATCACGGTGGCGGGATATTCAGTTTCGTCGTTCAGGAACTTCACTTTGATTCGCGTGGCTTTTTCGACGACGTGATTGTTGGTGAGGATATAACCGTTGCGATCGACCACCACGCCCGAACCGAGGCTCTGGGTGGGCTCGTCCTGCGGTTCCTGAAGCTGGCCGCCCTGGCCGAAGAAGCGCTGGAAGAGATCCGGCAGACCGCCGTTGTCCTGCTCGTCATCGTCCGGCGACTGCGGCTGCCGGCGGCGCGGGGTGGCGCGGGATTCGACTTTGGTCTTGGTCGGGATGTAATCGATCGAAATATTGACGACGGAAGGTTCGAGCTCTTTCGCCACCCGCGTAAAGTCGTTGGGAATCGCAACAGGCGCGGGGATCGTGAGCGGCGTCGCATCCGGGGCAGCGGGCTGTTCCTTCGCGGCCTTCGCGCTGGTCTGCACGAGCGTGCCGATCAGAATGCCGATTGACAGCGTAAACAGCGTCAGCGTCAGTGTCAGGAACTTCTGCCTGCGCACTTTGTCGTAAAAACTCATTTTCACTTGCTCCTCTGATCAGAGGCGCGGCGCCCCGGGTTCCGTACCCGGAGACACTGCCCCGTTTTTAAGATGTTCCACCGGTTCGGTTCGTTTCACTCCGGCCCTGGTTACTTCCACGAGCACGATGCCCGCCAATATCATTCCGGCTCCTACTTTACCGCGATTCGCCATGGTTTCGCCCGTCAACCAGTACGAAGTCAGCCAGGCGATCACCGGCTCGAGGGCGAAAATCAGGGCGGCTCTGGTGGCGGAAGTATACTGCTGCGCCCATGCCTGCGTGGTAAACGCGAGGGCCGTCGCCAGAAGCCCGGTGACGATAACAGCCTGCCCGAGGCCTGGCGTGAGATGCAACCGCACCGGTCCGGCGAAGGGCAACACAGCCAGCGCGAGCACCGCCGCCGCGGAGATCTGCACCACGGTGAGCGGCGCAAACCCGACGATCGGCGAATAATGACCAATAACCACGATATGCAGGGCGAACACGACCGCGCACAGGAAGCTCAGGACATCGCCCCGGCTCATTTCGAATCGCAGGGAAGGCGCCATTGTCATCAGCATCATGCCGAGCGACGCGATCAGGATACCGGCGATCTCCACCGGACGCGGCTTGTTCCGATAGACGAGCGAGCTGGCCAAAGGTACCATCGGAATCGACAATCCGGTCAAAAAAGCCGATTTCGACGGTGTTGTCAGCCGGAGGCCGAGCGTCTGAAAGGCGAAGGCGACGAAGAGCAGGCTCCCGGCGAGCAGGCCGGGGCCGATTCCCGCGCGGCGCACCCGGATCCGGCGAAGCGCGGCGCGGTAAATCAATGCCAGGGCGATGGCCGCCACGGAGAAGCGCAGAGCCAGGAAGACGAAGGTGGAAACGCCGTCGAGCGCGGATTTGACGATGACGAAAGTGGCGCCCCAGAGGATGGTGATGCCGGCGAGAGCGAGTTCGGCGCGCTGGCTTTTTTTCATGGGCGGGCGGGGCTGTTCACTCGGTCGAGCTGTCCTCTGAGCTGTCCGCGAGGAGCAGCGCGGCGGTCAGAAGAATGCGCTTCAGCCCGAGATCGCGGCCTGCCGGGCGGAACCATTCCGAAGAGGTGTGGGCGCCTCCGCCCTGTCCGCCCGCCCCGATGCAGACGGCCGGAACCCCGAGGGAGAGAGGAATGTTGGCGGCGGTCGAGGCGCAATCGAGGCGGGAACGGATGCCGAGATGGGAATCGACGGAGCGCACGCGCGCGAGCAGGGGAGAGTCGGCCGCGAGACGGGCCGCGGGACGGCTGCCGATCTCACGGATGCGGGCGGCCACCTTCGCACCGCTGGCGCGCGCGTTCTCGACTTCCTCGGCGCGGGTTACGGCCTGGTGGAGCGCGGCGACCAGTTGTTCGATCTTTTCATCGCTCTCCGAGCGGATATCGACTTTGGCGCGGGCGCTGGGGGGAATGGCGTTGATGCTGGCGCCACCTTCGACGACGCCGACGTTGACGGAGACCTTCGGGGTGGAGCGGGGATCGACCGGGTGCTGGTCCACAAAGAGCGCAATGGCGCGGCTGAGAGCATGGACCGGGTTGCCGATGCCGAAATCGCTCCAGCTATGGCCGCCCGCGCCGGAGAACACGATCTCGAAACGGCGGCTGCCGAGACCCTGGGTGGTGATGTGGTCGGTGGCCGCGCCATCGAGAACCAGGAACGCGGAGATACGGCGCAGGAGGTCCGGCTGGCGGCAGATATGGCGGATCCCGCATAAATCCCCTTCGCCCTCCTCCCCGACATTGGCCACGAGCAGCAGCCTGTTCCAGGTATCGGCGGAATCGGGCGCGGACTTTATGGCGCGGGCGATGGCGAGCAGGGCGGACAGGCCGGCGCCGTTGTCGGAGACTCCGGGGCCGCAGATATCCCCGTCGCGGTCGATCGAGATATCCTCTTTCGTACGCGGGGCGAGGACGGTATCGAGATGAGCGGTCAGTGCCACCAGGGAGCCCCGCGGCTCGGCATGGATGGAAGCGAGGACGTTGCCGGCGCGATCGATGCCCACGTGCCAGCCGAAGGAGCGGAACTGGGTGGCCATCCACTCGGCGCGCTGCTGTTCGAGGAAAGTGGGAGCGGGTATGCGGCAAAGCTGCAGGTGGATTTCGTTCACCCACTGTTTTTCGCGCGTGAACCACTGAAGGGCCTCGCGGATACCGGGGCGCCCGGCCAACTCGCCGGCTGCCGCGGCCACGGGCAGGGGATTAGCCGCCATTACTTTGAGTGTAAGGCACGGGAGACTAACTGGAAGCGCCGCTGACCTGGGAGTGGGTACTGGGATGGGAGTCGAGGGAGTGCTGCTCGATGGCTTCGCGGAGAGTTTGCCTGCGCCGGGAGACCGCGCTCAGTTCCGCGACGATGCGGTCCGAGGCGTGATCGTCACGCGAATATTCGGCAATGCGGAGCTGGCCCTGCAAACGGAACCATTCCATGGTGGCGGCTTCGTAGGCGTCCGAAAGGCGCTGGCATTCGGCGCAACCCTCGATAAAGCTCAACTCACGTCCTCATTCCTGCTCCCGGAAACATCCTGTTTCATCGTACGTCCGTTTCGAGGCGGATTGACGCCACCTTGACGTTTATTTACCCGGGGAAAGCGGTGTACCCGGTTCGGAGCGTGTCTGCGTATACAATTTGAACGAGGGTGTGCGTGCGGCCGGCGCGCGGCGGCCTGAATTCAAACCTGAGATTCAAAGCTGACAAGTCTGAGATCCAAATCTGAAAGGAAGCGCTTTTGACGTTCCGTCGTTTCGATACCCGTGTCTTGTCCGTACTGCTTTCGCTGCCGTTCTTGCCCGTGTCCGGGCGTGCGCAGAGCGCGCCGGTTCCCGCGCCCGCGGCAACCAGCCAGCCTGCAGCGGGCCAGCCCGCGCAGCCGGATTATCCGGATCCGCGCACGCTCACCTTCGGCGTCTTTTACTGGATGACAGGCCCGGGGGCCGGTCCGAACCTGTACGGCGGGAATCAGGCATACGATTACGAGACGCTCAAGGATCTGGGGAAAGCGAAGAGCGCAACGCCGGGGATCGAAGCGAGCCTTCCCATTACGCGGACGGGCACGCTGAATTTCGAATTTTTCCAGGCGAAGGGCGATGGCAACCAGAACGCTCCGGCCGTTCTCGACCTTTTCAACACCGGCTTCGGCCAGGGGACGCCGCTCGCGACGCAATACCAGATTCAGGCCGCGAAGGTTTATCTGGACGATCTGCTGTTTCCGCACAAGTTTCCGGTGGCGAAGTTCCGGCTGAAATCGCTCTGGGAGTTTCAGTACGTCCGGATGAAATCCACGATCAACGCGCCTTTGCTGGCGACCGTGAGCCCGCAGATCGCTACCGGCACGAATCAGATTTTTCTGCCGATGTTCGGGCTGGCGGCGGAGTACGCCATCGCGCGGCACGTGTTGTTGCGGGCGAACGCATCCGGGTTCGGGATTCCGCACAAAGCCGACGTGTGGGACGCGGAGGCGACGATCGCTTACCGGCGGGGCATGTGGGAGCTCGTGGGCGGGGGAAAAGCCTTCCATTTCAAGACATCGCCCAACAACGTGGAGTATCTGAGCGACACGCTGATGGGAGCGTTCGTGGGTTTGCGCTGGCACTGGTCGCTTTAGGCGCGATGCGCCCCGGGATTCCGCCCTCTAAAGGTTCCCTTCCCAACAGCCGATAAGCTCAACGTGGAGAGTGCGCCTTACGGCCTTTTTTCGCACCCGCCGGGGGTACGCGGGATCGTATCGGCAAAATGCCGCAATAAACGGAGGGCTACAAGTGCGTAAACGACCGTATTCGGAACTGCTTGCCATGGCATCGCCGACAGGTGAGGTGCAGCCTTACAATCATCGTCCCGTGAGCCAAACCGCCAGTCCCGGGAAAACGGACGCCATGCCGCCTCCGGAAGAGCCGGCGCGGCCGCCGCTGGAGCAGGAGATTGAACTCCGTTACAGGGCCGAGATCGACACCCTTTACGGCATCGTTCAGCACCACCGTCTCACGGCGGACGCCGACGGCCGAAACGCCTGCGCGTACAGCAGCGAAAAACTCATCGAGGCATCGAGCGCGCTCGATCGTGCGGACACGGATTCCGCGTGGGTTCACCTCTTTGGCGTCGCGACTTTCTGCCAGAACAGCGGGATTAATCCAGTGCAGGCAATTCTTTCCCTGCACCGGATCGATTCGTTGCTCAGATAGCCGATGGGCGGGCGGCGGACAACGGTATCGTAAATCCATTACAGTAAATCCATGGCGAATTTTGTAAAACGCGCTTTGCCTGGCATGTTTACGGTCGCTCTCCTGACTCTGTTTGCCTTTCAGGCGCCGCCGGACGGCGATTGGCCGGTCTACGGGCACGACCCGGGAGGGCAGCGTTTCTCACCTCTGGGGATCGTCAATCGTGAAAATGTGGGTGGCCTGAAGGTGGCGTGGACGTTCCATACCGGCGATGCCTGGCAGCCGCGCGGCGGGCGCGCCACCGCGTTTGAAGCGACACCCCTCTATGTGGACGGCACGCTTTATTTTCTGACTCCGCTCGGCCGGGTGATTGCACTCGATCCCGTGAGCGGCAGGCAGCGGTGGGTCTACGACGGGAAGGTTCCGCGCGACGCGGGCTATGGCGATTTCGCCAGCCGGGGCGTATCGATATGGAAGCGGGGTGGGGAACGGCGCATTTTCGCGGCCACCGTCGACGCGCGTCTGATTGCGCTCGACGACAGTGGAAAGCCCGTAACCGGCTTCGGCGATAACGGCGTGGTCGACCTGCGGCAGGGCCTGCGCATTCCGCCGCGACCGAACGGCTTCGCGGATTACGAGGAGACGTCTCCGCCCGCGATTGTGGGCAACACGGTTGTGGTGGGTTCCGGGATCGCCGACAACGGCTCGGTGAACCAGCCTTCGGGGGAAGTGCGGGGTTTCGACGCCATTACGGGGAGACTCAAATGGACGTGGCATCCGATGGCCGGGCCGAAGGCGCCGGGCGCGGCCAATACATGGTCGGCGATCGCGGCCGATCCGGAACGTAACCTGGTTTTCCTGCCGACTTCGAGCCCCAGCCCGGACTATTACGGCGGCGAGCGGCCGGGCGATAACCGCTATGCCAACTCGATCGTCGCGCTGCGCGCGGACACGGGCGAGGTGGCGTGGGCGTTCCAGACGGTGCATCACGATCTGTGGGACTACGACATTGCCGCGCCGCCGATGCTGTTCGACGTGCATCGCGGCGGGCGCATTATCCCGGCTGTTGCGACCGGACCGAAGAGCGGCAATTATTTTATCCTCAACCGCGAGACGGGGGCGCCGGTCTTCGGGGTGGAAGAACGCAAAGTGCCGGCAAGCGACGTTCCCGGCGAGCAGGCGTCCGCGACGCAGCCGTTCCCTCTGGCGCCGCGCCCGCTTGCGCCGCAGAAACTTTCAGCCGGCGAGGCGTTCGGCGCGACCGAGGCCGACCGCGCGTGGTGCCGCGAGGAAATCTCGAAGCTGCGCAACGACGGCGTGTTCACGCCGCCGAGCGTGCGCGGGTCGCTCATCGTGCCTGGGAACATTGGGGGCATGGCGTGGGGCGGTAGCGCGTTCGACGCGGTGCATCGCCTTCTGATCGTTCCGACGAATAACTTTGCCGCCGAAGTGCGCCTGATCCCGCGGGCCGAGTTTCAGAAAGAGAGGGAGGCGGCCGGACGCAGTTTGAACGGCGATTGGGAGTTCGCCCCGCAGAACGGCACGCCGTATGGGATGGCGCGGCGTTTCGTGCGGGCGCCGGACGGGTCGCCCTGCAGCGCGCCGCCGTGGGGGACGCTGAGCGCCATCGACGCGGACACGGCCGAAGTGAAGTGGTCGACGCCGCTTTGACAAATGCCCGGCGCGCCGGCGGAAGCGCGGCTCGGTTCTATCGCGCTCGGGGGACCGATCGCCACCGCGGGCGGGTTGATTTTCATGGGCGGGACGCTCGACGCCGCGATCCGCGCGTTCGATTCCGCCACAGGCCGGGAACTATGGAAGGGCGAACTGCCCACGAGCGCGCGCTCCACCCCGATGACCTTTCGCGGCCCCGACGGCAAGCAGTATATCGCGATCGCGGCGGGCGGCCATGGCGTGGCCGAAGCCGCGCCGCTGGGCGATTCGCTGGTGGCGTTTACGCTACCGTAGCAGGCACGTGCCGAGGTATTGCCGGGTGGAGCGGGAGGCGGCGAGGTCGTGATAGACGAACGACCCTTTCACGAAGAAATGGCAGACGACGGCTTTTCGCGACAGCCGCACATCGCGGCGCGCCGAGCCGCCGTGCAGGAGGTTGGCGTGCCAGATGAGCACGTCGCCCTTCTTTGCGTGAAAGTAATGCGGCTGGATCGCGTTTGTTTCGATCAGGCCCTGAATATACGGCTCGTATTTGGCGCGATAAGACGAATAGCCTTCGTTGCGGAATTCGGCTTCGCCGATCCCGACGTCACGGCTGAAGACATAGGGCAGACGGTGGCTGCCCGGATAGTAAACAAGCGGTCCGCAATCGGGGTGAATATCTTCGAAGGCAATCCAGGCGGCGGTGAGATAGCCGAGCGGATAAGTGGTCATGTGGATGGAATCGGAATGCACGCCCTGTTGCGAACCTTTGTGCCCGGCGATGGTCTGGAGCGGCTTCGGCTGCCGCCCGGTCAGCAACTGGAGCCAGTGGAGCAGTTGCGGGTGCTTGAGAATCCGGCAAAACGCGCCGATCTTCCGGTGGGGATTGAGAAAGCGGCCGGGGTAAGGGTCGTCCGGGGAGGCGAGTTCCGGGGGCGGCGCGATTCGGCCTGTGCGGATGGCGTCTTCGTAGGCGCCCCAGACGCTCGCGAGAAGTTCGTCTTCGAATAGATTGCCGATCGTTATGTAGCCGTTTTCGGCCCAGAAACGGCACTGGCGGGCTTCCTCAGCGGTGAGCGCACCCTGCCGCAATTTGTCCGCGATGCGTTCTTCCGCGCCGGGGAGATCGAGCCAGGGATACGGGCCGGAATACGGGAAATGCTCCGCCCGGAAAGACGGGAGGCGGAAGGTGTTTACGGGTGCATCGGCAAAGTTATGTCGCAGGCCCACAGCGTTACGATGATCGCACGAGTTGGCGGGTGTCTTTGGCTTCGCCTGTCGCGCCAAAAAGCAGAACGGTCATAATCGTGCTACTGTTCAGGCAGTGCACTCCAACCGTTGTCCCCATTGCAGATCGGTGGAATACAGGAGCGTTGGCATGCGGAACGGCGTGGAGCAGGCTTTTCGCTGGTTGCTGCTGCCCTTTCGCTGCTCCATGTGCAATCGTCACTTTTTCCTGTTCCGGTGGCAAGTCCCAACGTCCGTGTGAGTGGGCGCGCCTGTCAGGCGCCTACATGCTGTGAAAGCGGATCTCGACCGTGATTTTGACCGCGACGGGTTGATCGCCTTTTCGGGCGGCTTCGAATTGCCACTGCTGGACGGCTTCGATGGCGCTCTGGTCGACCGCTTTTTCGAGCGAGCGAACGACGTAAACGTGCTTTGGCTCGCCCTGGGAACTGACAATCAGGCCCACGATGACGGTTCCCGAGATGCGGAAGCCTTCGGAATCCGGTTTGTAGACGGGATTGACCTGGTGGATGACACGCGGGGGAGTCATCCCGGGCGCCATGTCGTAGACCTTTTCTTCGGCTTTCGGGTCCTGTCTGGCGTCCTGGGCGGCGATCTCATTCCGGCCGGCCAGTGTGAGAAGAAATACAAAACAGAACGCCAGCGTTCCCAGTTTGCGCACGTCGGCCATCTCCCGAGCAAAGGTCAACGGAAGTAGACGCGCCGGATGTTGCGCGCGTTGCAGGCGAGACTACAGCAGCGCACGCCGGCTGAAGCCGGCGGCGGGCGGAAACGCCCCCCCCCCCGGGGGGGGTGTAAGGAAGGGGGGCGGTGGGG
>VFSW01003308.1_pt1 | contig 24191 bp, 15 predicted proteins | sample 5358111 | NCBI WGS metagenome assembly VFSW01 (sample SAMN11554181, study PRJNA540505) | mine drainage metagenome | isolation source: sediment from site ElyBrook_90M | place: USA: Ely Copper Mine, Vershire, VT | collected 2017
GAATCCGATCGCATCCGCGACGAACTTCTGGCGAAGGGCATCGTGCTGAAGGACGGTCCCAACGGCACAACCTGGGAGGTGAAGCGATGAGCGCAACTCACCTCCATTCGTCATGGCCGGGCTTGGTCCATCGCGGCAGTGTATGGACCAAGGACGGCCATGACGGAGCAGAAAAGGGCGCCGCACAGCCTCACGGCTCCCGCGCTGCTTTGCCACACTTGGAATTCGCAGCGGCCTCCCAATATCAAAAAGGTGCGCCGACACGCGTCGCCGCACCTGGGATGGCCCCCAGCCCCCTCCCCCCGGGGGGGAATATGGCGAATCCGAAAAACAATGTTATTGCCGAAGCCGCCGTAAGCTCTTGGAACGAAAGGGAGTGGCGTCATGAGTAAGGAACGCCTCTTCCTCTTCGACACCACGCTGCGCGACGGCGCCCAGACCCAGGGGGTCGATTTCTCGGTGGAGGACAAGCGCCAGATCGCGCTCGCCCTCGACGCGCTCGGCCTCGATTACATCGAAGGCGGCTGGCCCGGCGCCAACCCGACCGACACCTCGTTCTTCGCCGAACGCCCGCCGCTCCAGCGCGCCCGCTTCACCGCCTTCGGCATGACCAAGCGCGCCGGGCGCAGCCTCTCCAACGATCCCGGTTTCGCCGCGGTGCTGGCTGCCGACACCGACGCGGTCTGCCTGGTCGGCAAGACCTGGGATTTCCAGGTCGACGTGGCGCTGGAGATTCCGCGCGACGAAAACCTTGCCGGCATCGCGGAGTCGATTGCGGCGGTGAAGGCCAAGGGCCGCGAGCCGCTGTTCGACGCCGAGCATTTCTTCGACGGCTACAAATCCAATCCCGAATATGCGCTGTCCTGCCTGCAGGCCGCGCAGGATGCCGGCGCGCGCTGGCTGGTGCTGTGCGACACCAACGGCGGCACCATGCCGGAAGACGTCTACGAGATCGTCGAAGAGGTGAAGACCGAACTGCCGCAGGCCAATCTCGGCATCCATGCCCACAACGACACCGATCAGGCCGTCGCCGTCAGTCTGGCGGCCGTGCGCGCCGGGGCGCGGCAGGTGCAGGGCACGCTCAACGGCCTCGGCGAGCGCTGCGGCAACGCCAATCTCTGCTCGCTGCTGCCGACGCTGCTGCTCAAGGAGCCCTACGCCCGGCAGTTCGAAACCGGCGTGTCGCTGGAGCAGCTGGCGCAGATCACGCGCACCTCGCGGCTGCTGGACGAAATCCTCAACCGCGCCGCCAACCGCCACGCACCTTATGTCGGCCCGTCGGCCTTCGCCCACAAGGGCGGGCTGCATTCTTCCGCCATGCTGAAGGACACGCGCACCTACGAGCACGTGCCGCCCGAGACCGTCGGCAACAAGCGCAAGATCCTGGTCTCGGATCAGGCGGGACGCTCCAATCTTCTGTCGCGGCTGGCGGACGCCGGCATCGACGTCGATGCCAAGGACCCGCGCCTGTCGCGCCTGCTGGAAGACATCAAGCAGCGCGAATTCCTCGGCTACACCTATGACGGCGCGGAAGCGTCCTTCGAACTTCTGGCGCGCCGCGCGCTGGGCGAGGTGCCGGATTATTTCGACATCGACAGTTTCCGCGTCATCGTCGAGAAGCGGCACAATGCCGTGGGCGAACAGGTCACCGTTTCGGAAGCCACGGTGCGCGTCAAAATCGGCGCCGAGATGCTGCACAATGTCGGCACCGGCCACGGCCCGGTCGATGCGCTGAGCAATGCCTTGCGCCGCGACCTCGGCAAATACTCGGCGGTGCTGGAGGACCTGGAGCTGGTCGATTACAAGGTGCGCATCCTCACCGGCGGCACCGAGGCCATCACCCGCGTCATGGTCGAGAGCAAGGACGGCAAGGGCGCGCGCTGGTCCACGGTCGGCGTCTCCGAAAACATCGTCGACGCCTCGTTCGAGGCGCTGGTGGATTCCATCTATTACAAATTGTTGCGCGACGGGGTGCGGGCCTGACCGCCGGGAACGCATGGCTGGTTTGAAAGCGATGGCGGGCGAAACGGCGCGGAACCGTCTAGAGTGGATTCATGTCCAAACCGGCTGACATCGCACCGTCGAACGAGGCGGCAGGCATTCTGCTGGCCGGTTCGGCCTATGCCATCTGGGGCGTTTTCCCGCTTTACTGGGATATGCTGTCGGTCGTGCCGCCGATCGAGCTGGCGATCCATCGCATGCTGTGGTGCGCGATCTTCGCCGTGCTGGTGACCGCCGCGCGCCGCCGGCTCAGAACCGTCTGGAACATCGTGTGCACGCGGCGGCTGATTTCGGCGCTGGCGCTGTCCGGCACGCTGATCGCCATCAACTGGACGATCTATATCTGGAGCGTCGCCAAGGCGCAGCTGGTGGAAGCCTCGCTCGGCTATTACATCACGCCGCTGCTGTCGATCGGCCTCGGCGTCGTCATGCTGGGCGAGAAACTGTCGCGCTTCCGCATGGCGGCGCTGCTGCTCGGCGCCGTCGCCGTCGGCGTTCTGACGGCAAGGCTCGGCCATATCCCGTGGATCGCGCTCAGCCTGGCGTTGAGCTTCGGGTTCTACGGTTATGTGCGCAAGCTGACGCCGGTCGATGCGCTCGACGGGTTGACCATCGAGACCGGTCTGCTGTTCCCGTTGTCACTGGTGGCGGTATCGTTCTGGGCCTGGACCGGAACCGGCGCCTTTCCGTCGGTGCATCTGTCGATCGATGCGCTGCTGCTGCTGGCCGGCCCCGTCACCGCCATTCCCCTGGCCATGTTCGCCGCCGGCGCCCGCCGCGTGCGCATGACCACGCTCGGCTTCCTGCAATACCTGTCGCCGACCATCACTCTGCTGGTGGCGACGGTGCTGCTGCACGAAAGCTTCACGCCGACGGATGCCGCCGCATTCGGCTGCGTGTGGGTGGCGCTGGTTCTGGTCGGTCTGGAAGGGCCGGTGAGCCGCTCAGTCGCGCGCCAAGAGGCCTAGCTGTTCGGCGATCGCGTCCATGGCCGCTTCCGGCGTTTCGACCAGCTTGTAGAAGGAAAAAATCTCTGGCCGGGCAAAACCTTCGGCAACGATGTGCTTCATCAGCTTGTCGAGCGGCGCGAAATAGCCGTCCGTGTCCACCGCCACGATGGGCTTGGGCAGGACGCCCAGCGACGCCGAGGTGACGACCTCGAAGAACTCGTCCATCGTCCCGGCCCCGCCCGGCAGCACGACGAAGGCATCCGACAGCTCAAGCATCCGCGTCTTGCGCAGCTGCAGGTCCGGGGTGACGACCAGCTCCTTTTCCCATTCCGGCGGCTGTTCGATCCGGCGCAGGAACTGCGGCATGATCCCGGTCACAGGAGCCCCGCCGTCGCGCACCGCCCGGGCGGTTTCGCCCATCAGGCCCAGCCCGCCGCCGCCGAAGAGCAGCGAAAAGCCCCGTTCGGCGATCAGCCGGCCGAGGGCGCGCGCCGCAGCGGCATATTGCGGTTTCGCGCCGTGGGACGAGCCGCAGAACACGCAAACGACAGGCCTGTTTTTTTTCATGGTGCTTGCGGACTTGCGGAGGGACAACCATCTTCCTAAACAGGTTCGCGAAGAATGACCACGCCCAAAAGGTAACCCCCCGTGCCGCGTTGGATAATTATTATCGCTCTGGTGGCGCTCGCCGCGCTTGCCGCGGGGTTCCTGATGTTTGGCGGCGCCAACATGGGACACTGAGATGGCTCGTCCACTGACCGAAGAGGGCGACGGCGCCCCGTCTTTCCGCCCGCTTTACATGCTGCTGCCCTATCTGTGGCCTCCGGGCAGGACGGACCTCAAGGCGCGCGTCGCCATATCTCTGGTCTGCATGGTCTTCGCCAAGATCGCGACCGTGCTCGTGCCGTACCTGTTCGGCCGCATCGTCGATTCGCTCAACGGACCGATGAAGGCCGTCGCGGCGGGACTTGCCCTGATTGCCGCCTATACGCTGGCGCGCATCCTGATGCAGACGTTCGCCCAGCTGCGCGACGGCGTCTTCGCCAAGGTCGCCTACCACGCCCTGCGCCAGGTCGGCGTGTCGACCTTCGCGCATGTCCATACGCTGTCGCTGCGCTTCCATCTGGAACGCAAGACCGGCGGCCTCTCGCGGGTGATCGATCGCGGCACCAAGGGCATCGACACGCTGCTGGGTTTCGCGATCTTTTCGATCTTCCCCACGCTCCTTGAGCTGGCCTTCGTCACCGGCGTCATGCTGTGGAAGTTCAACGTCTGGTTCGCGGTGACCACCGTGGCGATGGTCGTGGCCTATATCTGGTTTACCTTCGCCATCACGCGCTGGCGCATCAAGTTCCGGCGCGAGATGAACCAGAGCGACACCGAGGCAAGCACCAAGGCGGTCGACAGCCTGCTCAACTACGAGACGGTGAAGTATTTCAACAACGAGCAGCACGAGACGCGCCGCTTCGACAAGTCGATGGAGAAATACGCCCAGGCCTCGATCCAGACGCAGATTTCGCTGTCGGTCCTCAACACCGGCCAGGCGATCATCGTGGCGCTGGGGCTGGCGGCGATCATGGCGCTGGCGGCGGTGGGCGTGGTGCATGGGCACCTGACGGTCGGCGACCTGGTGATGGCCAATTCCTACCTGATCCAGCTTTATGTGCCGCTCAACCTGCTCGGCACGGTCTACCGCGAAATCACCCAGGCGCTGGTGGACATGGACGCCATGTTCCGCCTGCTGCACCAGCCGCAGGAAGTCGTCGACAAGCCCGGCGCCAAGCCGCTGCAGGTGACGGGCGGCGAGATTCGCTTCGAGAACGTCGTCTTTTCCTACGATCCTGCCCGCACCGTGCTCAAAGGCATCAGCTTCACCGTGCCCGCCGGCAAGACCATCGCGGTGGTGGGCCCATCCGGCGCTGGAAAATCGACGATTTCGCGCATCCTCTACCGCTTCTACGACATCAAGAGTGGGCGCGTGACTATCGACGGCCAGGACCTCCGCGACGTGACCCAGGCCTCCCTGCGCGCCGCCATCGGCATCGTCCCGCAGGACACCGTGTTGTTCAACGACACGGTGCGCTACAACATCGCCTATGGCCGCATCGGCGCCAACGAATCCGAGATCAAGGAAGCCGCGCACCACGCCCAGATCGACAAGTTCATTCAGGACCTTCCGCTCGGCTACGAGTCGATGGTGGGCGAGCGCGGCCTGAAACTCTCCGGCGGCGAGAAGCAGCGCGTGGCCATCGCCCGCACCATCCTCAAGAATCCGCCGATCCTGCTGCTGGACGAGGCCACCTCGGCCCTCGACACCCACACCGAGCGGGAAATCCAGAGCGCCTTGCAGGAAATCTCCAGGAACCGCACCGCGCTCGTGATCGCCCACCGGCTGTCGACCGTGGTCGATGCCGACGAGATCCTGGTCCTCGATCATGGCGAGATCGTCGAACGCGGCCGTCACGACGAGCTGGTCGCCCGCGGCGGCGCCTATGCCTCGATGTGGAACAAGCAGAAGGAAGCCGCCGCGGTCCGCGAGCGCCTCAAGGAAGTCGAAAACGATCCCGCCGTGGCGCCCGACGTGGCGCGCGCCGGGCCCGTCGCGGCCGGCTGATCACTCCGCCGGCTGGGCGTCGACCTGCGGCGTGCGCCCGAACAGGCGCAGCAGCGTCCGCCAGAGGAAGCGGAAGGCGCCGCCGATCGCCCGCAGCGCGGCCGCCATCAGCCACAGGAATCCCCGGTCGGTCTCGCGGATGCGCTCCGGCAGCGCCAGCATCGCCGGCACCAGGCCGAGCGTGATCATCTTCGAGAACGCCAGGCCGAAGATCACCGCCGTCGAAAGCTGCACCCACATCCCCGGCGTGGGGGCGCCGATCGTCACGCGACGCGCCAGGAAATCGATTTCGATGGCGAACATCATCGGCAGCAATCCGCCGATCGCGGTGACCGTGGTGAGGAACACGGGGCGCAGGCGCTGGGCGCTCGAACGGATCACCGCCTCGATCGGCTCCATGCCGGACAGCCTGAGCCGGTGATAGGTGTCGATCAGCACGATGTTGTGGTTCACCACGATGCCGGCGAGCGCCAGCAGTCCCGTGCCGGTCATGATCACCGAGAACGTCTGGCCCATCACCAGCATGCCCAGCAGCGCGCCGATCATCGCCATCACGACGGCGACCAGGATCAGGAAGGTGTGATAGAAGCTGTTGAACAGCACCAGCAGCACGATGGCGATCAGGAACAGCGCCATGAAGGCGGCCTCGCCCAGGAAGGCGAGGGACTCGTCCTGATCCTGGCTGGACCCGCCGAAGGTGACGCGCACGTCGCTCGGGAAGGACTGTTTGCCCATCCAGGTCCGCAGCTTGTCCATCTCGGCGTTCGGCAGGACCGTGTTCGGCTTCATGTTGGCACGCACGTGATAGACGCGGTGTCCGTCTATGCGTTCGATGGAGTTCGTCTGCCGTTCCGCCTTCAGCGTCACGAAATTGCTGAGCGGCACCATGGCGCCGGTGTTGGTGGCGACCCTGAGATCGTCGAGCGCGTGGATGCCGCGCGCCGGGCTGGGATAGCGCACGCGGATGTCGACTTCGTTGTCGGAATCGTCCGGGCGGTAGCGGGCGATGAAGATGCCGTTGGTCACGAGCTGGACGGCCGTGCCGATCTGCTGCGCATTGACGCCGAACCGGCTGGCCATTTCGCGGTTGATCTGCATGTCCCATTCGATGCCGGGCAGCGACCTGGTGTCCTCGACGTCGCGCAATTCGGGCTGGGCGTCCATGTGCCGGCGAAGCGCGTCCGTGACCTGCGCCATCCCGGCGTAATCGTCGGACGTGACCTCGACGTCGATGTCCTTGCCGTTGGACGGGCCAGATCCCGGCTTGGTCACTTCGATGCGCAGCCCCGCCATCCCTTCCGTTCTCTTGCGGATCTCCTCGATGATCTCGTTGCCGGGACGGCGCTGTTCGTAGGGTTTCATCTCGACCATGATCTGGCCGATGTTGTCGACGGGGGCGTCGTCGTTGCCCGAATGGCCGGACGTGGCGTAGACATATTGCAACCCGTCAATTCCTTCGACGCGCTTCTCGACGCTCATCACCAGATCGCGCTTCTCGATGGCGGACAGATTGCCCCGCGCGGAGACATAGACGTTGGCGAAGTCGGGATCGGTCGTGACGAAGAATTCCACGCCTTTGTTGAAGAAGACGAACGCCGCGATGATGAGGGCTGCAACGCCGAGCGCGCCGCCGATCACCTTGCCCGGATGACGCGTCAGACGCGCCGCGAGATGGGCGTACCAGCCGGTGATGCCCCCGATCTCCCGCCAATCGCCGGTTTCCGACGCCGCTATGGCATTTTCGTGCGCTTCGTCGCGCCGCGGCGGCTTGCCGAAGATGCCGCCCAGTACGGGCAGGAAGATCAGCGCCACGACCATCGAGGAGCTGAGCACGATGATGAGCGTGATCGGGAAGTAACTCATGAACTTTCCCACCATGCCCGGCCACAGCAGCATCGGCAGGAAGGCGCCGATCATCGTCGCGGTGGCGCTGACCACGGGCCAGAACATGCGGATGGCGCCGGCCGCGAACGCATCGCGCGGACTATGGCCCTCGGTCATTTTGCGGTCGGCGTATTCGACCACGATGATCGCCCCGTCGACCAGGATGCCGACCGCCAGCAGCATTCCGAACATGATCATGAAGTTGAGGGTCATCCCCAGGCCGTTGAGCACCATGAAGGCCATCAGGAACGAGGTGGGGATCGCCACGCCGACCAGCAGCCCCGAACGTATGCCCAGTGCGGCGACGACGATGATCATCACCAGAAGGATGGCGAGCAGGATCGAATCCGACAGCGAGCCGAGCTGGTCCCGTATGAACGTGGACTGGTCGAACATGAAGTTCACGTGGACGCCCGGCGGCCAGGACTTCTGGACGCGCGCGACGAGGGCGCGCACCTGTTCGTTGTTGGCGATGATGTTCGTGCCGCTGCGCCGCGAGACGTCGATGGCGACGGTCGGCTGCCCGTTCATGAGGGCGAACTTGGTGGCGTCGTAGAAGGTGCGGCGCACGGTGGCGACGTCCTGCAGCGTGACGGTGGAATCCGCCGTCGAGCGGATGGGCAGGTTGAGAACGTCCTGGGCCGTGGCGATGACGCCGGGAACCTTGACGTTGAAATTGCCGTGCCCGGTGTCGATCGAGCCCGCCGCGATCAGGTTGTTGTTGGCGCTGACCGCGCTGTAAATCTCGTTCTGGGTGATGCCGTAGCTTTCGAGCTTCGCGGGGTCGATGGTGATTTCGAGAAGTTCCTCGCTGGCGCCCGAGATATCCGCCTCCAGCACGCTGGGGATCGTCTTGATCTCGTCGCGCAGGTTGCGGGCGAGGCGGGTCAGGGTGCGCACCGGCAGATCGCCCGACAACGCCACGGTGATGACCGGTTGGGAGGAGGTGTTGGCTTCCCACACGCCTGGCGGATCGGCTTCGGGCGGCAGGCGCGGACGGGTGGCGTCCACCTGGGCGCGCACGTCCTCCAGCGCCTTCTGCTTGTTGAAGTCGGCGTTGAATTCGAGCACCACGCTGCCGCCGCCTTCGCGGGCGCGTCCGGTCATTTCCTTGACGCCTTCGATGGAACGCAGGTTGGCTTCCAGCGGCTTGACCAGCAGCCGTTCGCTGTCCTCGGGGCTGATGCCCTGGTAGTTGACCCAGACCGCGATATAGGGGATCGGAAGATCGGGCTGGGCTTCCTTCGGGATCGTGATGAAGGCATACGCGCCGGCGACGATGACGACGACGATCATCGCCATGACCGGTCTCGTATTCTTGACCGCCCATTCGACGATTCTGGTCATAACGCCGCTCCGGGCTTGTCCGGAACGGCTTTCACCCGTTCGCCGTTGGTGACGAATTCCTGGCCCACCGTGATGACGCTGACGTGTTGCGGCAGGCCGCCCACCCACATGCCTTCGGGGCCGTCCGAGATGATGTGTATCGGCATGAAATGGACGATGCCGTTCGCGACGGTACGCACGCCCACTGCGCCGTTGTCGTCGAGCACGAGGATGCCAGGCGAGATCTTCTGGGCGTTGATCTTCCGCACGGGGATGCGGATGTCGGCGCTGACGCCGTCGCGCAGCTTGCTGTCGGGGTTGGGCAGCTCGACCTCGACCCGGAAGGTTCGCGTCGTCTCGTCCGCGTGATCGGCGACGAAGCGGACATGGCCTTGCACCGTCTCGCCGGTCACCAGCGTGGCGGTCGCCTTGTCGCCGACGGAGACCTGCCCGACCTGCTGTTCGCTGAGCGTGCCGACGGCCAGGAACGGCTCGGGCGCGATCACCATGGCGCATTTGTCGCCCACGCGCATGTAATCGCCCACGTCGACATAGCGGTCGTCGACCACCCCGTCGAAGGGCGCGCGGATCCTGGTGTTGGCGAGCTGGATATCCATGGTCGCGGCGCCGGCCTTGGCCGCCTCATAGGTGGCTTGCGCCTGCGCCATCTGTGTCTTGGAACGGAACCCCTCCTTGTAGAGGTCTTGCGCGACCTGCAACTCCTTTCCGGCCTGCGCGACCTGGGCCTGCGCCTGCGCCGCCTTCGCGCCGCGGTCATTGAGCTTGATCTCGCAGAGCACCTCGTCCTTTTTCACGCGATCGCCTTTTTCGAAGTGCAGGGCTTTCACCACGCCCTCGACCTCGGCGCGCACATCCACGGCGTGCAGGGCCTGCGTGCGTCCCTGCACGACGATCGTCGCGTTGCGCAGCACGGCGGTGAGCGCCGCCACGCGCACGCTGGGAATCGTGGTGGCGGTCTTTGCCTGCGCGGCGGCGCTGTCGGCCGCATGGCCGCCGAACCGGAAGACACCGGTCAGCAGCCACAGCGTCACGACGATGGCGATGCCGAAGGCCCACTGATATTGCGGCTTCATGGCGAGCCAGAAAGTCGGCATGAAGCGCGCATAGGCGCCCTCGATCAGAGACTTCAGCTTTGCAAACACCGGATGCTCCAATTATTCGGCCGCCTCGGCCGTCCGTGTTTCACCGTTTAGGCGATGGCTGCGGAGATACTCCAAAGTGGCGGCATAGGCTGCCTGGCTCATGCCGTTGGCGAAATGCTCGCGCTGGCTTTTCGGTTTTGCGTCCGCCTGCTGCAGCTGCGCAAGCGCCTGCTCGGTATGTGCGATATAGGCGTCCAGCATCTGCGCGATGTGTTGCTCGGGGAGGAGATCGGCGAACAGCATTGCGAATGCGAATGGTGAGCGATGGCGATCTTCGGTCAGAGGCTTCATGAGCGACGCGACGAAGGCGCGGCGTCCGGCTTCGGTGATGGAATAGATTTTTCGGTCGGGGCGCTTCTCCTGCGCCTCCGCGCGCACGGAAACGAACCGGTCCTTTGTGAGTTTGTTCAGTGCTGGATAGATCGCCCCGAAGCTCGCCTCGACGAACGGCCGGTAACCGCCTTCTTCGACACGCTTTTTTATCTCGTAGCCCGTTGCGTCGGCACGAGTCAGAATCCCCAAGCAGATCGTGCGGACGTCCATGGCCCCACCGCAGTCTATATTGGCCCGATATAGATCGACCCAATATTGGTATTAATTGTGGGGATTCAATGGCTGATGAACGCGCTGCGGAAACAGGGCAGGTTTGCGCGGGGCGAGGGTGCTTCAACTAGCGGAAAAAGCGATTTCCCGCCGCCCCGCACAGACCTGTCGCGTCAGAGGACTTCGACGCGATCGACCTCGACGCCTTTCATGCCCTGGCGCGTGGAAAAGCGGATTCGCTGTTCCGGCGCCAGGACCGCAACGCCGGACCGGCGCAGGGCACTGGCGTGAACATAGACGTCGCCGCTGCCATTATCCGGCATGACGAAGCCGAAGCCCTTTTGGTCATTGAAGAACTTGACCGTGCCTTCGACCATGGGCCCGCTTGGTCCTGCGTCGCGCTCGCGATAACCGCCGCCGCCGCCGAAGCGGTCTCCGCCGCCGAAGCGATCGCCGCCACCGAAGCGGTCGCCACCGCCAAAGCGATCGCCTCCGCCAAACCCGCCCTTGCCGCCGTCGCCGAAGTCGCGGCGAGGACGACGCGGCGGGTTTGGATCCGCTGTGCTGCTATCCACATTGTGAACGGTAACGACCTGCAGTCCCCGCGGGGACTCCTGCAGATCGCAAACGATGGTCGCACCCTGAGGAAGATTGGGGGTGCCCAGCGCCGCCAGCGCCGAAGCATGACAGAAGGCGTCCCCGCCATTTTCGAGCGTGATGAAACCGTAGCCTTTGGTCGCGTTAAACCATTTGACTGTGCCCTTCACGGAAGCCTGCGCGAGGGAACGCGAGTCGCCATTATCAAAGTTTGTCATGAGTATGCCGATGCCACACCTGCCGGACATGATCCCACGAGCGCACCGGCTCATCCGGCGGCGGCACGGTGCGTCACTCGGCATCATGCCTAAAGGAAAGGCTGATCTGCAAGCCAGCTTGGTGCGATCTGGTCTTGCGGAATACCGGTGAAAAACCTCAGGCTCGTGTAATTGCTCGCAAATTTAACGTCTCCCGACGGCATTCTTTTAAGCGATCTTTTCAACGATGCCGGGGAGACGATGCCGTCGGGCCGCGGTGCTGTGCGCTCTTCGCAGTTGCATCATAATTTTTCAGCCGCGCCCCGGGTATTGCAGCTTGCACGCGTGCGCCGGCTTTTGGGATCAGAGACGCAGTCGCGGATCGCACGACCGCGCCGGTACGGCGGACGACGTCCCGCGCATCGTCGCGCAGACACAATGGGAGTGCTTCCAAAGAACGATGCGGTCCGGCTGATAGGCGGATGTTCGCAGCCGTGGCGTGGCCGCAAAATATTTTTCTTCGCGAGTGACTCTGAACAAATCACCGTCGGGGTGCGCGGTCGTCGTCGCTTAGCCGATGACGCGGCTCGCATTTTTCCGGATTTGTCGCAGGTGTGGAAATTTTGCGCGCGCCCCTTGAACCGACACGGTCGAATTACCAGATATCTTATATCCCCACAGTTGCGCACGGACATCGGCGGCGGTCGCGCGGTCGGTGTCCGCGTGTTTTTTTTGAAGGGAACCGCTTGTCCGGGGAGGAGACTGTCAGATGCGAAGCCAAAGAGATGTTTTATCCGTCAGCCGGTCCATTGGATCGCGAAGTAATAGGAGAACTCGTTCGTCGGCTGCGCGTTCTGCAGGCCGCGGCCGGCCGAAAACAGCAGATGATAGTGATCGTTGAAGTCGTAGACGCCGCCGGCATTGAAACCGGTGGTGTCGCGTCCGCCGATCGTGTCCGCCGTCTGGTGGAACAGCTCGGCGCCGAGCGCGAGATTATCGGTCACCTGTCTCTGGAGCAGCCAGCCTGCGAACCAGTAGTTCTGGTTTCCCGGGCCGGGATTGTTCCAGTAGCCGCCGCCGCCATAGGTGGTCCAGCGCCCGAAGTCTTTCTGCACCCAGACCGGAAAATATTCGCGCGCGTAGCCGCTGCCCAGTCCGAGTTTTGAGTCGCCGGTCGGCACTTCGAGCAGCGGGAACACGCCGATCTGCAGTTTGTCGCTGTCGTAGAAGCGGTACTTCATGCCCAGTTCGATATCACCGATTCCGGTCTGCGTCGGTCCGCCGCTCGGTGCGTCGAAGGCGAGCGGCACGATGATGTGCAGTTGAAGGTTCGGCGCGGCGCCGTAATTCACCTCGGTGCCCGCCAGCGTGCCGCCGAAATCGCCCTTGACCTGCGTGGCGGCCGAGAAGGCGTAGACCTCCCAGTGATGGAGGTCGACGGGCTCGGGATCGTCGGTGATGAAGGGGGGACCCGCGAGGGCGGGCGCCACAATCACGGCCGCGAAGGCGGCAATATTCGCAAGCAGTCGGAAGGAGAACGCAGACGATGTCGTATTTGTACGCATATGCCTTTGCTCGTGGCTGTCGGCGGATTCGGCAGAAGGATAGCCGTCGGCGGCGCGCGCGTCAGGTCGCGGCGTTCAAATGCGCGCAAGAAGAGTGTCTAAAACTGTCGTCAGAACGGCCAGGACAGCCAGGAATCGTGACAGGTGTTGGCGTGTTCGTCGACGTGCCCGCCCCAATGGGCGATGCAGGTCGCGTCGCCCGGCGCATACAGCACGTTGCCCAGCACGCGGCCGCGTACGCGGCCGTCGACGGCCACGGCCGCGCGGCGGACATTGGCGACCATGTTGTTTTCGACCAGTGTCCGGCCGCCGTCACGCCCGCCGGCCATGGAATCGATCGCAAAACCGGCGAGCGTGTGGGGCGGGAAAGCCGCAGCCGGCGAAAGCCTGATGCCGACCATGGCCCCGACCACCTTGTTGCCGTTGATCAGGGCGTCGGCGCCATAGACCGCGATGCCGTTTTCGCGACTGTCGGTGACGACCGTGTCGGTGACCTGCGCTTGCGTGCCGGGGGCGATGACCAGACCGGTTTCGTTTTTCGACAAGGCGAGGCGTCGGACCGTGATATTGCCGAGCCCGCCGGGCATCAGCACCACGCCGCTTCCGGCTTCGCTGACCTTGACGTCGCTGATGTCGAGCCCGTGCGTTCCGGAGGAGGCCGCGATACCGACTTTGCCGCCGATCAGGCTGCCGCCGTCGACGCTGCCGTCCGTTCGGTCGAGCGAAAGGCCGATGCCGTCGTGGCCGGTGTCGATGTCGATGTCGAGATTATGGAGGTCCACCTGCGCGCGCTCGGCACGGACGCCGGAGCCGTCCGTCTCGATATGCGTCGCCTCGACGGTCAGTTCGCCGGATTCGTGCACGTCGACGGCCCAGTCCCGGGTGCGCGAGTCAATCACACTGTTGCGCACGACGACGTGTCCGGCCTGCACGGCGACGCAGGGCGCGTCGCGGCCTCGTGCGATGAAGCGGATGCCGTCGATGGTCAGCGTATCGCCCAGCGGGATGTCCGCCATCAGGCAGGGTTGTCCGGGCGGTGCCTCTATGACCGCCTGTTTGCCGCCGCCGAAGGTGGCGAGCGTCATCGCCCCGGGAATGTGGACGCTCTCGACGCAGGTTGCGCCGTCGCCGGGAGCGAGGATGAGGATCGTGGCGTTCGGTGGGGCGTGCCGTACCGCCGCCTCTATCGACGGAAACATGTCGCGATGCTGCCGGCTGCAGTCGACCAGAAGCGCGTCGCGGTCCGCGTACTCCAATGGCCGCCCGCCTGGTCTCCCGCCATGGCCATCGCCATGCCCGCCGCCGCGGCCGTCGCGGTGGCCGTCATAGTCGCCACGGCAGCCGTACCGAGAGTCGCGGCAGCCGATCTCAGGCACCGGATCGTAGGGATCCAGCAGCGCGGCGGTCTCGCTGGCGCGCGCGTCGCCCGGCGGTTCGCCGTACCAATCCGCCTTGGCGGGGGCGGCGGCAAACCACAACAGGACCGCGAAGGGGACCGCACTGCAGAAGACGGCAGGCACGCGGCGCAGGGTGGAAGTCGCGCTCATGATCATCTCCTTGCCGCGTGTTCGGGGCCGTTGGCCTGCGCCAACAGGTCTTTCAATTCGCAGCGCGTGGGATTGAAGCCCGCCAGCGCGGATTCGACGAACAGGCGCGACGCCTTGTCCTTGTCCTGGGCGACGCCGTCGGGACCGACCTTGTAGAGCACGCCGAGATTATAGAGGGCTTCGCCATAATTCTGTTTCGCCGCCTTGTCGAACCAGTCGCGGGCGCGCGTGAAGTTCCGCGCCACGCCGATGCCCTTGGCATACATGATGCCCAGCCGGTTCTGCGATTCCGCGTCGCCGTCGACGGCCGCCATCTGGATCAGGCGCACGGCCTCTTGCGGCGCCAGGAACCCGGTCGGCTCGAAATTCAGCGCGCTCTGGAATTTCCTGACGGCCAATGCGATGTCGGCGGGCGAGCTGCGCCATGGTCCGCGCGCTCTGGGCAGCAGGCCGCGGAAGGCCAAGGCGTCCCGGATCGCGTCGAACGGAATCTCGCGCACGCGGGAAAGCGCCACGCGCTGAGCGAAATTCGGCTCGCTTTCGTCGGTGTGGGGCAACCCGCCGGCCGTCGCGCCGGGATAATATTCGAATGGCGGCTCCCAGTTGCGGGCGCGTGCGGCGGCCATTGCGGCGATGCTCGACACATCGCCGTATTGCGACATGAAGTCTATTTGCGAGCTGGCGTAATCCTTGGCGAGCGGATGGCCGAGATTGGCCGCGATGTCGAAATACATCAGGGCTTCGCTGTCGCTGCGGATGATCACCGAGGGCGGGCCGTAGCCGGAATATCCGCCGCCGTACGAGCTTCCGTAACTGCCGCCCGTATCGCTGCCATAGCCGGAATCGCTTTGATCGTCGTAGCTGTTCGCGCCATAGCCGACACCGTTGTCCGCGGGCGACATCGAAACGGAAGACGGATTGGCTGCCGTGCTGTTGTCGATGCTCACCTGGGGCGGCGTGAGGGCAGAACTCGATGCGCCGCTATAGGCGGACGAAGTGCCATACGCCGAGGACTGGCCGGAGAGATCGGACGACGTCATGTCTTTCGGCTGCCAATATTTGTGCGGCAGGTAAGGCGTGCCGAACAGCCAATGGCTGATGCGCCGCCACAGCCTGACCAGATACCATTTGTCCTGCGGGTCGTACCGGTAGACCATCGGCGAAGGCGGCAGGTTGCAATCCGGGGTGTTGCAGGCGGGCGTATAATAATGGTCTTGCCGATGCAGCAGGCCCAGGGTGATGAACCCTTCGGCCCCGCGGCTGGCCAGGATGTAGATGATGCGGGCGTTGGCCTCCTGGCGTTGATCGAGCGTCAGCGACGTGAAGATGCGCTGCATATCCGAGAGCGCCTGCGCCCGGATGTTGTGCAAGGTTGCCGCGGCGCGGTCGTTTCCGACGCGGTAGCGGTGTCCGGGCCTCAGCGCCAGGTAATACCAGACATAGGCCTCGACCGGATCTCTGAAGCTCGGGTCTTTCGAGTAGATGTCGCCGAGCTTGATCTGGGAGAAGAAGTCGTCCTGCTGCCAGGCCGCCCTGCGCCACACCTCGACGGCGTCTTCCAGCGTGAGGTTCTGCTTGACCTGATATCCGTCCGCGTAATCGGCCGATGCGGGCGTTATGAGGAAAAAGGCCGCGAGGAACCCGCATGCCAACACGGCCGCGATCCCTGCCGATCGGACGGTGCGACGTCCTTCACGCACGCCGACGTCACATCTACCGATCGGCGGTAAAGATGCGCCATGTATGGTACCCGCCACACGAACCCCCACGCCCCAACGCAGTGCAACAGAACGAGCATCAATATTTTGTTAATTATTAACATTTGTCGGCCGGGTTTACCACGTCAAATCCAAAGAGAGGCAGTCTCCGGTGAGGACCGGTCGCGGATGGTTAAAACACATCATTGGACGTGCTCGTATTGTAGTAATTCGCAAGACAAGAGGTGCGAAAATCCAAGCATTTTCCGCAAGGTGTTCCGGTCAAGCGCTGCGCCGGCCGGGTCGAAGTCCTCGCCAATTCGTGACGCCATGGGTCGGCGGGATGTGGTGTTATCTCGTCGGAAACGGCCATCGTGCCGCCGCCGTCATCGATGAACGGCCCACGGAACTTTGTGCCCCGATAACCAATCTGTCCCGCGCCCGTGCGGGATGACAAAGGAGAAGACGTGACCATGTCTCTGCCGCGCATCGCCGGGTTCGGCGTCTTGCTGTGCACCCTGTTGACGGCGGCGGGCGCGGCCGCCGGGCCCGCCATGCCGCGCTACGACCACATCTTCGTCGTCATCGACGAGAACAAGTCGGCCGACGAGATCATCGGCAACAAGGCGGCGCCCGAGATCAACCGGCTGGCCAGGGAATACGGGGTTGCCTCCAGATATTACGCGATCCGCCATCCCAGCGAGCCGAATTACGTCGCGCTTGTCGGCGGTGACACGTTCGGCATCGCGGACGACGACGCCTATTACTGCAAGCCTCGCATGAAGAAGGAGGGTTGCGGCGAGTCCGGCTATTCCACTTACGTCGACCACACGGTGAATGCGCCGAATCTGGCCCAGCAGCTGGATGCTCACGGCATAAGCTGGAAAGGCTATTTCGAGGACATTCCGCAGCCCGGTTCGCTGGCCTATCGCTGGCCGACGCCGCAACAGCCGGCGCCGGGAAAGCCGAATTTCCTTTATGCCGTCAAGCACAACGGCTTCATGAACTTCAAGAGCGTGCAGGATGATCCGCACCGCGCCGAGAAGATCGTCGGCTTCGACGCCCTCTATCGCGACATCGCGGCGGGAACGCTGCCGCGCTTCGCCTATATCGTTCCCAATCTGTGCAACGACATGCACGGCATCTACGGCCATGGCGCGCCGGCTGGCTGCAGTTCGCAGGACGGCCTGATCGTCCAGGGTGACCGCGCGATCGCACAGATCGTGGGCAAGATCACGCAGTCGGCGACGTGGCGCGGGCCGGGAAACAGCGCCATCGTCATCACCTTCGACGAGAGCGACGACGATCGGCCGGACATCCGTGCGGTCGGCTGTTGCGGCTCCGGACCGCATGAGCCTGGCAGCCCCGGCGGCGGCTGGGTCGCGACGGTTGTGATCACCAATCATGGACCGCGCCATTTGGTCGATCCGACGCCCTACAGCCACTATTCTCTTTTGCGCACGATCGAGGCGGCCTTCGGACTCCATCACTATCTCGGTCACGCCGCGGACAGCAGCAAGGGCGTCGTCGCAATGACGCCGCTGTTTGCGGTAGCGAAAAAATAGTCAGTGTGAGGCGACGATCCTGGCGGCCCAGTCCCGGGCTGCTTGCGTCTGGCCGCCCGGAAACGCTGGTGCCGGGATCGTGCCTTGTCCGTCGGCCATGACGTCGATGGCAGGAACCCAATGGCCGTCGCTGGGATCGTACCAGGACCAGTGGTAGCGCGCGTCGGGCTGGAAGCCGGCAATCTGCGGACGTACGGCATGGAATTCGAAGTACAGCAGTGCAAGCCGGCAGTCTGGCGTGCGCATCATGTACGACCAGCCGTCAAGTCCGTCGGCAACCGCGTCGGGACCGATGCGCGGGTGCAGATCGCCGGAGGCAAGGGTCAGTTGCTGGTACCGCGCGCCGTCCGACAGCATGAAGGCGCGCAGATACTGCATCTCGGCGCCGGATTTGTAGCGCAGCGCCCGCCAGATATAGGGCCGCCAGCCTTCCGCTTCGCCCGTTGTCGTGACGTCATAAGCGCCGGTGCCGTAGACGTGGCCGGCCAGCGCGCCGGACAGCACGGAGCCGTACATCATGGCGCGTGCGAAGTAGTCGTCGCGCGGCGAGCCTGGCGCCGGTATTTCGCCGCCGGGACGATTGATCGCGTGGTTCCAGCCTGCGTAATACGGTTCGAGATTGGCGACGGGATAGGGCGGGTCGAGCCGGAATATCTGCTCGATCATCGGATAGATGCCGTGGTTGCGCGGATTGTTGCCCACCGACTGCATGGTCAGCCACGGGGACTGTTGGCGATTGCCAAAGCGCAGATAGGTGGAGCTGTCGATCAGGGTGGTGACCGGTTGTCCGAACGGCAGCGGCCCATAGGTCTTCCACCAATACGTCAGCGCGGAATTGTATTCGTCGGCCGTGAGGCTGAAATCCTTCGGAATCCAGTCGAGATGGATGCCGCTGAAGATCATGTCATACGCGCCATAGCGCGCCGCGAGATATTCGACATAGCGGGCATAGGACTTGTCGAAGTCGAAATACGCTTTCCATGCCGGCCCGGTATCGCGCCGCACCGGCTCGAACACGGGGACGAAGCCCTGTTCGGACAGGTACTGCATCTTGCGGTCGAGGCTCTGGAAATAGGCGGGATTGATCTTGTCGTAGTCGGGCAGGCCGTCGCGGTCCGGGAAGATGGCGAAGGCACGGTTGCCATGCTCGTCCTGCATATCTTTCGCCGTGGTGGTCGCGCCATCCGCGGTGCTGATCTTGGCGCCCGGGGCCCAGACGCCGAACTTCTCCCAGGCGTTGCGCAGATAAACGCCGTCTTTGTCCTTGTAGGTGGCGCCGTGATTGTCCGCCGCCCAATTGGGGAATGCGCTGATGAAGCTGATGGAGTTGAAGCCCTGCCGCTTGCGATAGGTGACGGCGTCTTCGAAGCTGATGCCCGGCCCTGGCGCGTAACCGGCCGGCGGCTCTGCACCGCCGCGCCACGGCAACCGCCAGGTGGAGGCCGCCAGCCAGGTGTCGCCCAGCAGGAAGAACGGCGTGCCGTCGGCATATTGCAGCGCGTGTCCGGCGGGCCGGACGAAGCCGTGCCGGTTTGGGTTGGCCTTGATCTCTGCCGGCGTCCACGCCACGGCGCGCAGCGCACCCGTGCCGCCGTTCAATCCCGGATCGTCCGGCTGGTTCGAGCCTGTGGTCCAGGTCCAATCGCCCGGTGCCGTGGCGACGAAGCGAACCTTGAAGGTGTGTCCGCCGTCCCAGAAACCGGTGACGCGTTTGTTGAAGCCGGGACCTTTCAGATCGATCCAGCATTGCACGTCGGTATAGGGATTAGCGTAGTCGTGTTGCGCCCGCAGGATGATCTCCTGCATCGTCCAGACATGCACTTCGCCGCTGGTCAGTTCGGCGCGCGCGGGAGCAGCAAAGATAATTCCTGCGAGTATCAACAGGAGTAGGCCGGCCGCGCGCGGCAGAAAGCGCAGCGCGGTCGGCAGCGCCGTCACCAGTTGTACAAGGTGCCGTCTTCCAGCCGATTGACCGGAAGATAGGCGCGTTTGTAGGGATATTTGGCGGCTTCCTTTTCGTCGATGTCGACGCCATGTCCCGGTTTTTCGCCGGGGTGCATGTAGCCGTCCTTGTAGCTGTAGGCGTGCGGGAACACGGTCTCGGTCACCGCCGCGTGATGCATGTGCTCCTGGACGCCGAAATTGGGAATCGAGAGGTTGAAATGCAGCGCCGCGCCCATGGTGATCGGCGACAGGTCGGTGGCGCCGTGACAGCCCGTGCGCACATTGTAGAGATCGGCCAGGGCCGCGATCCGGCGCAGATGGGTGATGCCGCCGGCATGCACGACGGTGGCGCGGATGTAATCGATGAGCTGCTCTTCGATCAGTTGTTTGCAGTCCCAGATCGAGTTGAAGATCTCGCCGACGGCCAGCGGCGTGGTCGTGTGCTGGCGGATCAGGCGGAACGATTCCTGGTTCTCGGCCGGCACCGGGTCTTCGAGCCAGAACATGCGGAACGGTTCCAGGTCCTTGCCGAGACGCCCCGCTTCGATCGGCGTCAGACGGTGATGCGCGTCATGCAGAAGATGAACGTCCCATCCCAGCTTGTCGCGCCCGGCTTCGAACAGGGCGGGCAGGGAACGCATGTACTTCTCGGTCGACCAGAGATTTTCGGTCGGGATGTCGGCGTCGGCGGGTTCGTAGGGCTTCTTGTCCTTGGGAACGCCATAGGTCGATTTCAATCCGGGAACGCCGGCCTGCAGGCGCACGGCCTTGTAGCCCTGATCCATATAGGCGCGTCCGGCGGCAATCGCCTCGTCGATGGTCGTGCCGTTGGCGTGGCAATAGACCATCACGCCTTCGCGGCTGGCGCCGCCGAGCAATTGATAGAGAGGGAGCCCGGCGACCTTTCCCTTGATGTCCCACAGCGCCATGTCGACGGCCGCGATCGCCGACATGGTGACGGGGCCGCGCCGCCAATAGGCCCCGCGATAGAGATACTGCCAAGTGTCCTCGATCCGATGGGCATCGCGGCCGATCAGGCAAGGGACGACATGATCGGTCAGGTAACTTGCGACCGCCAGCTCTCGTCCGTTCAGCGTCGCGTCGCCGAGGCCAACGACACCGTCCTCCGTCTCGATCTTGAGCGTGACGAAGTTGCGGCCGGGGCAGGTCACGATGACCTTGGCGGCTCTGATCTTGGACATGGAAAGTTACCTCGTGACAGTGAAAGCGGTCTTCGGCAAGTCTACGGCCGAAGCCTTTGCCGGACTGCGACAGAGTTTCATTTTATCGACGCAATTTGGCCAATTCCTCGGGGTCGCACCCCGGGAAACCGGTTTTTCAGTTGCTCTGTGTTACCGCTACCACTACACTGGATCAATAGGGCAGCTTCCAGGCTTTCACAACGAATGTTGAACCGCGCGCCTGCATTGCATCGCGTCATGTCATTGCTGCACTCGCAAATTCTTTTCGCAGCATCGAGCGTCGTCGCAAAGAATCTGAGCATCCGCCAGGATGCAAGCTCGGATGCTGATCTGAATACATAAAGCTGATCCAACCAAATAGCCCGGCATAAAGCCGGCACAGGGGAAACGAGGAAACGATGACCCAGAAACTGTCATTCACCGAGAAGGCCGGCTTTGCGTGCGGCGATCTGGCCGCGAACTTCGTGTTCCAGTTCATGATCGCCCTGCAGGTCACCTACTACGTGGACGTCTTCGGTCTGGCGCCGGACACGGCCGCGACGATGTTTTTTGTGATCGGTATTGCAGTGGCCTTCGTCAACCCGATTATGGGCGTGATCGCCGACCGCACCAACACGAAATGGGGCAAGTTCCGGCCTTGGCTGATCTGGACGGCGCTGCCGTTTGGCATCATCGGCGTGTTGACCTTCACGACCCCCGACATGTCTCCAGCCGCCAAACTGATCTACGCCTGGGTCACCTACGGCCTGCTCAGAATCGTCTACGTGATCAACAACGTGCCCTACGCGTCGCTCAATGCGGTGATCAGCGACGATCCCGATGAGCGCAACAGCGCCTCGCAATACCGCCAGATCGCCGCCAATTCGGCAGGCTTCATCGTGGCGAGCCTGGTGATTCCGCTGATCAACGTCTTCGCCGGCGGCTCCAAGAACCCGGCCGATCTGGCGCGCGGTTACGAATACACCATGGGCATCTTGATGCTCGTCGCCATGGTGCTGTTCGTCGTCGCCTTCCTCACCACCAAGGAGCGGGTGTTGCCCGACCCGAAGCAGAAGACCTCGTTCTCGCAGGACTTGGCAGACCTGTTCGTCAACAAGGCGTGGATGATCCTGTTCCTGGTGACGCTGTTCTATTTCACAGCGCTGGTGATGCGCGGCAACGCCATGTTCGCCTACTGCTCGCTCTACCAGGGCGAAGGCAGCCTGCCTTCATGGATGCAAGGCCCCCTGTTCTCCTGGGTGAACGGCTTCGGATTGATCTCGCTCCTGATCGGCGTGGCGTGTTCGAACTGGATTTCCGTGCGCACGGGCAAGCGTCAGCTCTTCCTCATCAGCATGCTGCTGACGGGCATTTTGACCGTGGCGCTGATCTTCGTACCGCCGCACAACGGCATGACCGTGATCGGCCTGGAGATCGTGCGCCAGTTCTCGTTCGGCATCTCGGGCCCGGTGCTGTGGTCGATGATGGGCGATGTCGCCGACTACGGCGAATGGAAGACGGGCAGGCGCGCCTCCGGCATGGTGACGTCCGCGGTGGTGTTCGCCCTGTGGGTTGGCCTGACCATCGGCCAGTCGCTCGTCGGATGGATCTACGGGTATTATGGCTACGCCGCCAAGGCGGTCACGCAGACGCCCGAAGCCATCCACGGCGTGGTGCTGACCGGTGGTCTCTATGCCGGCCTGTCGTTCCTGGTCGCGGCGGCACTGCTGCTGATCTATCCCCTCAATCGCGAAGAAAATACGAAGATCGCCGCCGAGCTTGCGGAACGCCGCAAGAAGTTTGCTTCGTAATCGTCATGTGCGGGGCTCCCGAATGGGAGCCCCGTCCACCGCGTGCCCCATCCACAACGAATAACGTCGGGAGAGAACCCATGACGAAAATAACCGGCTCCATCGGCTTCAACGCCCAGCATTCCCCCATGGGCGCTTTCATGAGCTTCACCTGTGGCAATCCGGGGACCAAGGGCGGCATCGGCCTGCAGATCGGACAGCCGGCGGACCAGGAAGTCTTCATCGGCGTGATCGACGGCGACCGCTATGCCGACGCGCCGCTCAAGTGCCTGCCGTTCTATGTCGGCGCCGCCTCGACCGCGGTGGAGGCCTTCACCGCCGGTCCCTCGGAAGCCAATGTGCGCCCCGACGCCGTGCCGTTCACCGACAAGGAGATCACGCGCTTCTACAGCTGGGCCAGCGACAGCTGGCAGGCCGGCGATCTCACCTTCACCGTCTACACCCCGTTCGGGCCGATCCCCGATCCGGCCAAGTCCTCCAAAGAGGAGATGCGTGACGGCCTCCTGCCGGCCGTGGTGGCGCAGCTCATTGTCGACAACACCAAGGGCAAAAAGCCCAAGACCGGCATCTTCGCCCTCAACCATTCGCGCCCCGGCCCGCGCATGATCACCGACGATCTGGGCTCGAAGAAACGCGTCGGGTTCGCCTTCCGCCGCGAGGCCGGCGTCGCCGCCGAGGTCAGCGACATCACGGACGGCAAGAAGGGCGCCGCGCCAGCGCCGTTCGGCTTCATGCGCTGGTCGGCCACTGACGGCATCCGCGAGAAATACAATCCGGTGCACCTCTTGGGCTCGTGCCCGGGCGTCGGCTTCGAAGTGCCGCCGGGCAAGAAGTACACCATGACGCTGGCGATCGGTTCCTATCTGGAAGCCCCGGTCACCACCGGAATCTCGGGCAAATATCTCTACACCCGCTACTACAGCGACCTGACGGACGTGCTCGGCGCCGGGCTCGATCGCGCCGGCAAGCTGATGGCCGCCGCCAAAAGGCTCGACGCCAAGCTGGAAGGCTCAAAGCTGTCGGACGACCAGAAGTTCATGATCAGCCACGCCACGCACAGCTACTACGGATCGACGCAGCTGCTCGATGTCGACAAGCAGCCGTTCTGGGTGGTGAACGAAGGCGAGTACTGCATGATGAACACGCTCGACCTCGCGGTCGACCACGTGTTCTGGGAGCTCGACCATAATCCGTGGCTGGTGAAGAACCTGCTGGACAATTTCGTGCGGCTCTACAGCTACACCGACGAGGTCAAGATCTACAAAAGCGAGGTGCAGCTCTCATCGCACGAACACGATCCCTCGCAACCGCCGCCGCCGCCCGATGCGGCGCAGCTGGCGCGTCCCTATGACAAGAAGAAGGGCGGGCTTTCGTTCTGCCACGACATGGGCGCCCACAACAATTTCGCGCCCAAGGGCCGTTCCAGCTACGAACTCGCCAACCTGACCTCTACCTTCAGCTACATGACGGTCGAGCAGCTGTGCAACTGGACGTTGACCGCGGCCTGCTACATGGCGAAGACCGGCGACAAGGCCTGGCTGCGGAAGAACAAGAAGGTGGTGGAGGCGTGCCTCGCCAGCATGATCAACCGCGGCGGCGAGGTCGG
>VFSW01003309.1_pt1 | contig 24186 bp, 16 predicted proteins | sample 5358111 | NCBI WGS metagenome assembly VFSW01 (sample SAMN11554181, study PRJNA540505) | mine drainage metagenome | isolation source: sediment from site ElyBrook_90M | place: USA: Ely Copper Mine, Vershire, VT | collected 2017
TCAGAAAAGAATTCTTAACATTCTTAATCTGTTTCTTTATCTTGTCCGAGGCCGAGACGGACAGTTCTTTCTTTAATTTTATCTCTCCGAGAATCTGTTTTAACTGCGGAATTTTCTTCCACGTAGCAATTGCACCGGCAGCTATGAATTCTGTCCTCTTGCTTCTGGACAAATACCCGGGGTTGCTGGAATAGAAATCTCCTATATTGGGCACTATTTTCACGTCCGCATCTGTACCCCATTTCTGGCTGTTAAAATTCTTGCCGAACACCGCCATTGTCCTGAGAAGCGTTTTTAAAGGTCTTGCGTCTTTCCCTGTTATATCCCTCGTTGCGTATTCAAGCCCTGTTCCACCTGCGACAATAAAAGGCTTTATAATACTGCTTGAAGTCACAAGCTTCAGCATCCTTGATAAGGATAAGCCTGTACCGTACAGGAACTCATTGTATATGTTCACCAGGGAAACTATGATCACATCAGCACCTTTTCCCCTCAGCCATTCAACCGGAACATCATTGCCGAATGAACCGTCTACAAGAAGCATATCGCCTACCTTTGCAGGTTTCCAGATACCGGGTACGGCACAGGAGGCATAGATCGCGTCCCTCAGGTAACCCTCATTCAGGTAAATAGTTTTACCGGACACAATGTCAAGGGCTGTAACCTCCAGGGGTATCCTGACATCGTCAAATGTTGCATCACCAAGCATATCTTTCAGCCACCCCTTGAAATATCCCGAATCAAACAATTCGTCGTTTTTATTTTTCTTGATCTTGAAAATGGATTTATTCTTTAACGTTCTTTCAAAGGCTGACCAGCTGGAGTGGTAACCGTAAAGTGCGTAAAGGCTTGCTACAATCGACCCTGCACTGCTGCCGGTGATGAAATCAATGGGAATAAATTCGTTGTAAAGAACGCGGAGTACGCCGACATGGGCAAGCCCCCGTATGGCGCCGCCGCTCAGGCATACGCCTATCTTCAATGGAGTTCTGGGCCTTTTATCATCCTCATTCATGAGTTTTTCTAACGGCTTTTTATTCTTCATTCTTACCCCCATTGATCAACGTATACTATAATCTTCGATCGATTTGCAACAGTTTTTTGATTGAAGAATCAAATATTATTTTTTGCTTGTTAATAGAAACAACAACTCCGGGTCTATCTTGCTGTCCACAATCCGTATGCCGAAATGCAGGCTTGGTCCTGTAACGCGCCCGGTGTCTCCTATATATCCTATTGCTTGTCCCTTTTTCACCTGCGCACCGTTTTTTACCGCGTATTTTCCGAGATGAAAGTACATGGAATAAATACCCTGTCCATGATTTATCAGAATACTGTTGCCGCCGAAAAACAGGTTCCCCTCAAAGCATACAATGCCGTCATTCGTTGCAACAACAGGCGTACCTGCTTTCCCTGCTATGTCAATGCCGGTGTGCGCGGACCTCGGCTCACCGTTCAAAAACCTCTTCACTCCAAAGGGTGTTGTTATAATACCATGAACCGGCAGTATAAAATCACCTCTCCACAGGGTCGCTGTTCGGTCGGAGGCAAAGATTTTATCCAGTTCCCTCTGCTCATGCATAGCCCTCTTCAGTTCAGCGGGTGTAAGCTCAACAAATTTTTTCGGCAGTTTCAGATATTGGCTCGGGTAGTCGTGGCTATGCACATCGATCGATACAGCGGTCAGGGGTGCGGCAATGCCCTTCCCGTACAGTTCTATGCTGTCTTCACCTTCCGGGTGCCCAAGGTTTACTCCGAGCAGAACAGCCGCTGTGCCGCTGCCGGTGAAATGAAGGGTACGTTTGTCGAACTCGATTGTATACGTTGTACCGGTCACCAGACCGCTGACGTTTACCATAAACGGACTGCCCGGATGGAGCCGGGCCGGTGCAACAGTCATACCGACACGGTGCCCCTGCAGCATTGCAAATAGTACGGTTCCGATTAAGAAGTTCATGGTATTTGAATAGGTGCCTTTTGTATAAGACTGTTTTAAAATAGGCCGATCAAATTTGCAAGGATAATGTTACGCTTCTTACCCCGTATTCTTCAGACCTGCTGATATGGCATTAATGCTCAGAAGAACCGGGTAGGTGAGCCTGTTGATTTCCTTCTTTGTCAGCTTCTTTGATTTTAACCGCTCAAGCAGGATCGTCTGGATATAGGTGGGCGCATCTATATAGGGCTCACGGAGCTCCAGAGAAAGCCTTAACGCAGGCTGGTGCTCAAGCAGATACTTCTGCCCTGTTATGAGGAGAAGCATGTTTTTACTCAGCAGGTATTCATCTTTTATCATATTGAAAAAACCTTTCGAGCCCTTTATAGTGCCCGCAAGATTGGCGTACAGCAATGCTATGTGCATATCTGCCTTTGCCATGCTCATCTCTATATTATCAACCAGTACCTTGAAGAACTGCCAGTCCTTATACATCTGCTTCAGAATATTTATATTACCTCTGCGGCTTTTCAAGAATGCATGCAGGGCATGACCGAACGAGAACCAGCCCGGGATATTATGCCTGCTTTGCGCCCAGCTAAACGACCACGGAATGGCCCTTATTGAATCGATAGTTACCTTTTTGGCCCTGAAAGCCGGCCTTGAGCTTATGTTGAGTTTTGCTATCTCATGGACCGGTGTGGCGGAAAAAAAATAACCCGCGAGCAAAGGATTGTCATGGATGTATTTTCGGTAGTGCACATACGCGTACTGTGCAATCTCCTCCATACTGTCTTCATACAATCTCCTGTTACCATCTGCCGGTGAAAGGCTTGCAGAGATCACGCCCGACACAATCGATTCAAGATTATAGAGGGCGGCATCAATATTTGCATATTTGTACGATACTACTTCGCCCTGCTCCGTGAACTTTACCTGTCCATGGATGGTGCCGGCGGGCTGGGCTTTAAAGGCTTTATACGTAGGCCCGCCACCCCGGCCGATGCTGCCTCCCCTGCCGTGAAAAAACAGGATCTTCACACCGTATTTGCCTGCAAGAGCAACCAGCCGGTCCTGTGCTTTGTAGAGCGTCCACGCTGCCTTGAGTATGCCGCCGTCTTTATTACTGTCGGAATAACCCAGCATAATCTCCTGCTGCATGCCTGAATTCTTCAATAGGGACCTGTAGGGCTTGTTGGTAAATGCCTGCTCCATGGTATCCGGTGCATGTTCAAGGTTGTCGATGGTCTCAAACAACGGCACAATTCTTATTGAGGAGTTCATACCGTTTTTCCCGGGATGGACAAGTCCCGTTAATTTCATCAGGAAGGCAACTTCGAGAATATCACTGAACCCGTGGCTCATGCTTATGATATAAGTCCTGATAGAATCCCTGCCGAGGGTTTTCCGGACAAGGTTTATTGTTTTAAATACATTCATGGTGTTTTTTGCCGTGGGCGATAATTTCAACGGCATGCTGAAACTACCGGTCAAATGACCGGTTAAAATCTTTTGTCTCGAGACTTCATTCTCCCGGGCATAGGTCCTGCCGAGCAGTTCGTCCACAACTTTTTCATGTACGGTATGGTGCTGGCGTACATCCAGGGACGCAAGATGAAAACCAAACACGTGCGCCTTTGTTATCAGTGCGGAGACTTCTTCCCCCGCTATATCCCCGGCATTGTTGCGGGAAAGGCTGTCCTGGATAAGGGTGAGATCCGATATGAACTCACCGGCATTGTCGTATGCACCTTTTTTGCGGTCGCCGAGTGCGAGCAGCCGTGCATACATAAGTGTCAGTTTCTGCCGGTAGTATTCGGTCCCGCTTATATTATAGAAGTCGACAAGGCCGGATATTGTATCGAACCTTTTGATATCCTTGCGGATCGACTTTTTTAACGCCCCGGATACCCCGGACTGCTTTTCCGACATGGAAAGGCTCCTGAACAGAGCGTTTATATCTTCTCTGTACAGGGATAGTATTGTATCTTTATGCATGTCCATAGTACCGGATATGGTATGGTGCGTTACCGAAGGATTGCCGTCCATGTCCCCGCCTATCCATGATCCGAACGTCATAAAATCATGCGGTACGGGTATATCGGAATATACCTGTTCGATTGCATTCCGGACCTTTTTGTATAATTTATCCAGAGCAGGATAAAACGTATGCCTGAAATAGAACATACCGTTAAAGACCTCGTCCGAAACTTTTACGTTCCGGTTCCTGATCTCATCCGTCTGCCAGAGTTTTGTTATTTCATTCTCTATGAGCACTTCGTAGTGTCCGGGTTCACGTGCAAACCGGCACTCCAGCATGCTGCACAAATAATCGTATATTTTCCGGTGCTTCATCATGATCGTGTGCCTCTTGGTTTCCGAGGGATGAGCTGTTATCACCGGGACAATGGAGAGGTTGTTGATAAAAGATTTCACGGCATCCTTGCCGGAACGCCCGCCCGCCATGTCTGACATGCAGGTATATACCGACAGCTCATCATGGCTCAACGCCGACGAATGCGTTCCCGGTCTGTACGTAAAGTATTCTTCCGCTATATTGACGAGCTGGAAATACAGGGCAAAGGCCCTTATCAGATCGGCCATCTGTTCGGGCCGGAGCCGGGAGAGGGTATCTATTATCCGCATTTCGAGTGCAGGATTATAGTGCCTTCTCAATGCCTTGATGCCCAGCCTTGTATATTCTTCCAGCCTGAAAAATTCTTCGCCTTTCTGTTTTTTTAAAACATCTCCCAGTAAATGCCCGAGCATGTTTATCGTTGATGACAGATCGTAAACTTTTCCGGAATGCTTGTTCCCGTCCTTATTATAAGGACCTGCCGTCACGGTTCTGTCGGCTATTTTCTTATGACCATCCGGGAATCTCATTTTCGACCCTGTAACCTCCGTGCCATTCCCGCAGACTCGCCCGCGGCGGATTCATCTCATATTCGATCAGAACATAGGTAAGTCTGGAATGCCTGCCCGGGTTATCCATACCCATATCGACAATATCGGTCCATGTTCCCGTATTCAGATATTGCTTGCCCTGGGATTCCCGGTGCATCGCCCTGTGCGTATGTCCGAATATCACAATCCTGTAATTCGTGTGCATTAAAATTGCTTCGGCAATATCCGTAATGGATCCCAATTTGAATGACTCCATGACATGCTCAATGGTGAGATGGAATTTCCTGCGTCTCTGGGGATCCGGATGAAATCTATTGACGATATAGAACCATACCATCTGCAGTAAGGTGGCAACCGTTTTTCTCGTGTCGAATAAAAGCCCCCACCGTATATACCTTCTCAACGGTTTTATTCTGTCAAGATACGGCGTGCTCTTTTTTCTCGGATAGATGAACGTTAATACAAAATAACTGCCCCAGGGGATATTCAATATCGTGTCCCCGTTTACCGGGGACTTCTTTATGGCGTCCATGGCAGAGAACCCGTTGAGGATATCATAATTGTTGCCGTGCTCTATATAGATATCGCCGAAAGACCTGGAACGGTGGTATATCTCTATACGGGGAGAAATGATGTTCTTTAAAAGTCCTTCAACCTTGCTCCAGAGTAAACCCTGATCATGGTTCCCTACCAGGATGCTCATATGATGGTTCAGGGAATACATAAACCGCTTCAACGAATCAAAAAATACCGGGTGTCCCTTTACAATGCGCTGAAGCATGATAAGACAATCAAACTCCGTAATGGTAACGCCGTCTTTTAATATGTCTGCCTGCAGCAGGTTCAGAAAATCCCCGTTTATGATAAGCTCAACATCGTAGTTTGCGTATTTTCCCTGCGTGTAGTATCCCAGAAATTCATCAAAACTTTCATCAAAGAAGAAATCCTCGTACGGGTTGCGTATACCTTCAGAGGTAAACCTGCCCCTGCCGAGATGGAGATCGCTCACGACAAGTTTGATGGCATGCGTCATAGCTTCAGCCGTTGTCTCCCGGGAGCATCCTGCCTTTTATCCTCCCATAGCACTCCACGCTCGACTCGTGTGCTATGTCCCCGCCCGCACCCGGTGCAGCGGTGGTGTCACCGACAAGATAAAGGTGATCGATACCCTCTATCCTGTAATCCATGCGCTTATCTCTCAGCTGGCTTATATTGAGTTCTACCCCGTCAACGGTATTCAGATGAAGGACGCGTTTAAATATTATTTTTGTTTTCAGTGACGGGAAAATCCCTTCTATCCTGTTCTCGAGCTTCTGCTGATAGTTTTTTATCTTATCCTTTTGTTTCATGTCCTCATTATGGATCGGGCAAAACCACGTGAAAAGAGACTTGCCGGCCGGTGCTATGCCGGATGACAGGTTTGACACAAAACAACCAAAACTCATGGGGTCCTCGAGATAGAGAAGCCCGTCGATATCGCTTATCCGTCCGTCTATAGCATAGTCTATAGATATGCCCGATGTCGGCACAAGCCCAACGGCCGTTTTTAACCTCTCATCCTTTAGCCGGCCAATATCCAGTATCCTGCCGAGCTCCTGGGACGGTATATCTATAATTAAATTTTTCGCGTTCACGACGGTGTCTTTTATTCTCACACCGGTTGCACTGCCATTTTCGATTATGACGGAATCCACCTTTGTGCCTGTCCTGATCTCTCCGTTTTTTCTGATAGCATCGGACAGAGGGGCAATAATGTCCTTTTGCCAGCCATGAACCGGATATTCAACCGATATGCCGGTTTTTAAAACCATGGCAATGTTCTCGGCCAATGCCTGGGCAGATGCCACGGACGGGATCGGGCACACGAGCATGGAAGCACAAACAAGGCTGAAATACCTCCTCAACCCGCCGTCTATCCCTGCGCCCCGCATCCATTCTTCCACGGTATAACGATCGAAACCTTCTTCCTTTCCTCTTTTCAATTGTATCATGATCTGAAGGGCCTTCAGACGTTCCGAAAATTTAAACAGTCCGCTGGTCAGAAATCCGGACGGGCTTGTGGGAAACAGGATAAATCTATTATCCTCATCGATAACATAAGATTTTCCAAGCGGCTTAAAACTGATCTCTTTCCCTATATGCCTCAGGACATCGGCCACGGCACTTTTCCTGCCGAACCTTACCAGGTGGATACCGTTGTCGAGCTCAAAACCGTCCTTTGAATGAACAAAGGTGCGGCCCCCCACATGCTCCGCCTGTTCGATCATTAACACGGTAGAGCCGTCATAGCTCAGCATTGCACCAAGCTCAAGACCTGCTATTCCTCCGCCCACGATTATAAAATCATACATAATGCCCTCCTTGCCAGCGGTTTCATACCGCTTGTAATTCAAGACTCAAGACTCAAGAATCAAAATTCAATATTAAAATTCAACATTAAAAATCTGTGTGAGGAAACCTTGTTCCTGCATGAAGCGGCCGAAATAGATCATGTTTCGAATTTGGCTTCAAGTTTTCTTACGATTTTCAATTTTTCAAGCCTTCTGCCCCGTATCTTCAGGACGAATATCTTGACCTGCTCGTCCTCATAGTGCTCGCCGGCGGAAGGATAATGCCCCATGGCCCCGGTAACAAATCCGCCGATCGTACTTACCTTTGAGTCATCAAGATTGACGCCGAGTGCCTCGTTGATGTCCGCGATATTCACATTGCCCAGTACGACGATACCGTCCTGAACATGCTGTATCGGCTCTTCTTCCTGTTGATCGTATTCATCCCTGATCTCGCCGACAATTTCTTCCAGTATATCTTCCATAGTAACGATACCGGATATGCCGCCGTACTCATCCGTGACCACCGCCATTTGAATGTCCTTTTTCCTGAATTCTTTAATGGCATCATCCAGCCTCATGGTGTCGGGAATAAAGTACGCGATCCGGAGTATTGCCGGGAGCTGTTTATTTTTAATTTTTGCATCGATGAGATCCTTGATATGTATGATACCGATTACATGGTCCATGTCCTTCTCATACACCGGCATCCTTGAATAGCCGGATTCAATCATTTTGTTCAGTGCATCATCCACAGGTATGTCCTTTTCGATAGTCACCGTATCGACACGCGGGGTCATTATCTCCTTTATCATCGTATTGCTGAATTCGAGGACCGAGTAAATAAGCTTTCTTTCATCCGGCTCGACAACACCCTCTTTGGTGCCCTCATCTATGATGGCCCTTATCTCATCCTCGGTAACAATCGATAATCCGCCCTTTAACTTCAAGCCGAACAACCTGCCTACTACCTGAACGGACAGGGTAAGGAATTTTACAAGAGGATACAGGAACTTCAATATCAAATTTATTACGGGTGCTGTAACGGTCGCAATCCTTTCGGGATATTCAACGGCTATTGCCTTGGGGAATAATTCTCCCAATACGAGGAACAGGTATGAAATAATCATGGTGACAAAAAAAATAGAAATCATCTGCCAGTGATGCATGCTGAAAAAGCCTACATGAGAGGAAAGAAAATTCGCAAACGGCTCTGCATACCACTGTGCGGCAATGGCGGACGAGAGGAACCCTACGACGGTAACCATGATCTGAATGATCGAAAACAGGCTCCTGGTATCGTCGAGTAAGGATGTTACACTGTCCCAAAGACGGTTTTTGCCTTTTTCTCTTTTTAAACCTTTAGCCCGTACCGTAATGATGGCTATTTCTGCCGCGGCAAAAAAGGCATTTATAAAAATCAAAAAACCGAGCAAAATCACTTCGGATATAATAGAATCAGCAGTTCCCATGCATTTTACTTTAGCCAATCTGTACGTATTGTCAAGAATGCGGTACATCACGCTTCCTCCTATTTTAATAGTATTCTTATTCGGCGTCATTACGAGGAACGAAGTGACGAAGCAATCTCACGGATAAAGAAACATTGTCCGGCCCGGATAAAGGGATGTTCTTAACGACAAAAACACTTGATTATCGGAATAAACACTATAAATTAAGTGGATTATTTTTAAACTCAGAGGAGAGGGGTTTCTATGGACAGAACGACGATAAAAACATCCGAATATAAAAAAATTTCTATAGAGGAAACACTCAATAAATTACAGACGTCGACAGCCGGACTGAAAGAATCCGAGGCCGTGGACAGGCAAAAGATCGACGGCTTCAACGAGATAACGGAAAAGAAACAGAACCCTTTTTTGGAATTCATTTCCCGCTACTGGGGCCCTATGCCATGGCTCCTCGAACTGGCGATGATACTTTCTTTCCTGCTGGACCGCCCCCTTGAGGGCATCATCATTCTCGTCCTTTTAACAATAAATGCGACCATCGGCTACCTCCATTCGCGCAATTCACAGAGGGCAGTCGAACTCCTGAAAAACAAATTGGCCGTCAAAGCAAGGGTATTACGGGAGGGAAACCTGGCCATCAGGAATGCACGGGAGGTTGTACCGGGAGATGTGATCATGATCAAACTCGGCGACATCGTACCGGCGGACGGCAAAATAATAGGTGATACGATCTCTGTTGATGAGTCATCGCTAACCGGGGAATCATTGCCGAAGGAGGCGCACCGATCGGATATCGTTTACTCGGGCTCCATAGTAAAGAGGGGCGAGACACGGTGTGTTGTCGTTAACACGGGTGCAAACACCTATTTCGGCAGGACCGCAGAATTGGTTAAGATAGCAAAACCGAAGTCCCATCAGGAAGAAGTGATGATGACCATTGTAAAATACATGATGTACCTCGGCATAGCAGCTTCACTGATCGTTGCAGGGTATGCAGTCATTATGGGCTTCACGCCTATTTTGATAGTAACCTTTATCGTCACGTTCCTCATGGGGGCTGTTCCCGTTGCGCTTCCGGCGGTACTGACCATAGTACAGGCAGCAGGGGCAGTCGATCTGTCAAAAAAGAACATCCTTGTCACCAAGCTGGATTCTGTAGAAGATGCCTCATCCATAGATATCCTTTGCCTTGATAAAACAGGCACCATAACACAAAACAATCTCTCGGTTACGGACAGCGTATCGTTCAACGGCTGCACGAAAGAAGACGTCATAAGGCTGGCAATGCTGGCTTCACAGGAAAAGGGCATGGATGCCATTGACCTTGCCATTATTGCACACGGGAAGTCTCTTGGAATCGATAAAGTCGTGGCATCATACAACCAGGTTTCCTTTATACCGTTCGATCCGTCCATCAAGCGGACAGAGGCAATCATCGAGGGCGGTGCGGAGAAATTTAAGGTTGTCAAGGGTGCTGCACAGACGGTCATCAGCCTGAGCAAAGGCATGGACAAGGACACCACGGATAAGGTAGAGGCGGCTGTAAAAGAATTCTCCCTGAAAGGATACAGGACACTGGCTGTCGGCAGAACACAGGGCAGCGATAGCGGAGATCTGAAGTTCGTCGGACTGGTTGCGCTCGCGGATCCACCGAGGAAGTGTGCCGCCAAAATGATAGAAGAGCTCAGGGCATTGGGCATAAAACCCATGATGCTCACCGGCGATCATGCGGCAATAGCGAAAGAGATAGCACAGCAGGTAGGCATCGGGGGCAATATTATCAGCATGTCGGATATCAAGGACCTCAGCGAGGAAGAGCAGATCAAAATCGTAAAACAAAGCGATGGGTTTGCCCAGATATACCCGGAGGATAAATACAAGATCGTCAAGCTTCTGCAATCCAGCGGACACACGGTCGGAATGACCGGTGACGGTGTGAATGACGCTCCTGCACTCAAACAGGCGGAAATGGGTATAGCGGTCAGTAACTCCACGGACGTGGCAAAGGCTTCCGCAAGTGTTGTCTTAACCGAGGACGGTATCAATGTAATCGTGGACGCAATCAAGGTAAGCAGGGAAACCTTTCAAAGAATGCTCTCATGGGTCATCAACAAAGAAACAAAGGTCATAGGATTCGTAGGGGTGCTGACCGTAGGGTTTTTCTGGCTGCATAAGCTGGTACTCTCCCTGCTGGGCATGTCCCTGCTGGTATTTGCGAATGATTTTATTACAATGTCACTTGCTACGGACAACGTAAAACACACCAGCAACCCGAACACCTGGAATGTAAAAGACATTACCCTGGCCTCGCTTTTCCTGGGGATACTCCTGATCCTGGAAACGATAGTGGTCATGATAATAGGCATACGATATTTCAATATTACCGATAAACAAATGCCGGCCCTTGTTCTCTTAAACCTCGTATTCGCCAGTCAGTTCAGGATCCTTATTGTCCGGGAGAGACAGCACTTCTGGTCATCTATGCCGGGCAGGGAGCTTCTCCTATCTACGTTTGCAGCCCTTGTTCTGTTCGTGATACTGGGCACGTTTGGCTGGCTGATGCCATCCCTTACATTCGATAAAGTACTTCTGGTTCTGGGACTATCTGCCCTGTTTACCCTGGCCCTTGATTTTCCAAAGTACTCTATATTCAGAAAACTCGGGCTATAAATCCCAGGGGGAAAGCGTAGTTTAGCGGATAATGATATGCGGAAAATCGGCCGAAGATCTACCGCGGTGGAAAGTTTTTTAAAAATATAATGGGGATAAAAGATAGAATGCGCCTCTATTGAAGAGGGGCGGAAAAGAAGGGTGAATGCGATAGCGGATGGATGTTTTTCCGTGCTGCATCATTCCTTACTTTTTTTATCTCCCTCCCTTGACGGGAGGGATGAAAGGGAGGGTGCGACCTTCTTTGTTATTCCTGTCCCTCCGCAGGCGTGATAAATTTCAGCAGGAATCTCCGCCAGAGGCGGGCACACATCGGCGTTAAGATTCAACCCTGTCCAAAGTCCGGGCTGCCCCTTTTCTCCTGGGATTGTGTAATGTGAAGCCCGGACACCGGTTTCTTTCCCCCCATCAGGACGAAGGCTTTAGCTTCTTAAGCTGTTGCAGGGTAGTCTTGATCATTCGCCCGAATTGTTTGTCTTTCTTGCGTCTTTCCTCGTAGGTCATCTCATGAAACTGCGATTCCTTGACCAACTTCAGGTAGCTCTGATACCTGACCTCACTCAAAGAACCAGTCTGAACTGCAAGGAGGATAGCACAACCGGCTTCGACAGTGTGCGTGCAATCATTGAAATGGCAATTCTTCGAAAGTTGGTGAATGTCGGAGAAACTGTCAGCAATACCGGCACCTACGCCCATCAATCCCAGTTCCCTCATGCCTGGAGTGTCAACCAAAAGTGCACCGTTGCCGAGGATTGTCAGCTGACGTCGTGACGTGGTATGTCGTCCCCTGCTGTCCTTTTCGCGAACCGGATTTGTTTCGAATGCCTCGCAACCGAGAAGATGGTTCAGAAGTGTGGTCTTGCCCACACCCGAGGACCCAAGCAAGCAATATGTCTTCCCTTTTTGCAGTGCCTGATTGACTGCATCGAGTCCCAGTTCAGTTTCACTGCTGAATGCGAGGATCCGCGCGGCGATTCGTGCATCTCGGATCTCTGACATCCGTCTTTCTAATTCGTCTGCACTGACGAGATCGGTTTTGCTCAGTAAGATGACAGGCTCAACGCGGCCCTCCATGACCATAACGAGATATCGCTCCATACGGCGAAGGTTGAAATTGAGATCACACGATTGCATGATGAAGGCGACATCGATATTCGAAGCGATGATCTGGTATTCAACTTTGTGACCCGGGGATTTACGCCGCAGGAAGGTCCTTCTCGGGAAGATTTCATGGATGATGGCAAGTGTGCCCTCATTGTGGTACTGGACGAGCACCCAGTCGCCAACGCACGGGAGCTCTTGGCTTGAGTCGGCAGAAAAGAGGAGTTTACCGGTAGGCTCCGCCTGAACTTCAGTGTGCTCGTTTCGAATGAGATATCGGTCTTTGTCGACTCTGGTGACACGAGCGACAGCAAAGTCCGGTGACTCTATTTCCCGGCGCTTCTGTTCAAACCAACGGTCAAATCCGAGATCTGCTAGTTCCATTTGAGAAAATAAGGGGCCCGCCCTTGGCATTGGGTAATAGATTGCCGGGTTGTTTCAAACCGTTCTATGAGTTCGGATACTTCCCGGGGAAATTGAGTGTCCATGAATTTCACATATCAGACCCCGTTTGAAAGAACAAGCATGGTTGATATGAATAAGATGACAGGGAAGCAAGAACTCTTGCCCAATCCCCCTGATCTGCTGCTTCTATCGACTCACAGATATGGCTGGGGGACTAGGATTCGAACCTAGATAGGCAGATCCAGAGTCTGCAGTCCTGCCATTGGACGATCCCCCAATAAAACCTGGAGTTATGAGTTTAAGGAGTTGTAAGTTGTGGAGTTATGAAAAATTCATGCATCCATTCACTCCAGAACTCTTTCACTCTCCAACTCTTTAACTTTTGTGCATTCTTTGATATAGTGTGTGTTCGCTGTAATGTCAACCCCGTTAGAAAAACCTGCGTTTGGAAGCCGACTCAAACATTCTATTCCGGTTTCCTGGCTATCAATGCGCGATTCATTTTCTAACGGGGTCGAAAGCTTTTACCGGTACTCCCCGAATACCTCTTTTAAAGTACCGGAGATCTCTCCAACGGACGCGTATGCCTTAACAGCATCGTATATATAAGGCATGAGGTTTTCTTTTGAGCCTGCTGCTTGTTTCAGCCTCTTGAGCATTTGCTCTACCCGTGTGTTATCCCTGTTCTTCCTGACGTCATGAAGCCTCTCTACCTGCGCTTTTTCTATCTCGGGATCAACCTTCAATATACCAATCTTCGTATTGTCCTGATCCGTAAACTCATTCACGCCGACAATAATATTTTCTTTCTTTTCGATGGCCTGCTGATACTTGTACGCCGATTCCTCAATCTCGCTTTTGAACGAGCCGTTCTGGATCCACTTTATCGCACCGCCTGTCTTTTCGATCCTGTCGAGATAATCATTTACCCTCTGCTCTATGTCGCGGGTCAACGCCTCGACCGCATAAGAGCCTGCAAAGGGGTCAACGAAGTCCGCAACCCCTGACTCATGTGCAATGACCTGCTGTGTCCTCAACGCGAGCTTTACCGAGGATTCTGTAGGAAGTGCAAGGGCTTCGTCCCTTGAATTCGTGTGCAACGATTGTGTACCGCCCAAAACAGCAGCGAGCGCCTGGATCGTTACCCTGACGACATTGTTGTCCGGCTGCTGTGCCGTCAAGGTCGCACCGCATGTCTGGGTATGGAACCTCAGCATCATGGACTTCGGATTTTTTGCATTGAACCTGTGTTTCATGACACCCGCCCATATCCTCCGTGCGGCCCTGAACTTTGCTATCTCTTCGATAAGGTTGTTATGGACGCCGAAGAAGAACGAGAGCCTCGGTGCAAACTCGTCGATGTCCATACCCGCACTGACACCGCTTTTTACATACTCAACAGCATCGGCAAAGGTGAAAGCGAGCTCCTGTACGGCATTTGCACCTGCCTCCCGTATATGATAGCCCGAGATACTTATCGTATTGAAATTCGGGACCTGTGACCTGCAGTATGCAAAGATGTCCGTTGTAATGCGCAGGGAAGGTTCGACAGGGAATATATAGGTGCCCCGCGCTATATACTCCTTCAGGATATCGTTCTGTATGGTTCCTTCGAGTTTATCGTGCGAAACGCCCTGCTTGTCTCCGACAGCCATATACATGGAGAGCAGTATTGCGGCCGTTGCATTGATGGTCATCGATGTGCTGACCTTATCGAGCGGTATGCCGTCAAAGAGGATCTCCATATCCCGGAGCGTATCTATGGCAACGCCGACACGCCCGACCTCGCCCGCACTGACCGGATTGTCCGAGTCGTACCCCATCTGAGTCGGCAGATCAAAAGCGACCGAAAGTCCTGTCTGGCCCGCATCGAGCAGGAGCTTAAACCGCTGGTTCGTCTTGAAAGCATCGCCAAAACCTGCATACTGCCTCATGGTCCAGAACCGCGACCGGTACATGAGGGGCTGTATTCCCCTGGTGAAGGGGTACTCACCCGGGAAGCCGGACAGGGAAAGATAATCAAGAGATTCGGTGTCCAGGGGGGTGTACAACGGCTCTACCGCTATTTCGGATGAAGAGCTGAATGCCTTTTTTCGTTGTTTTGCAGCACCCTGTCCTTGTTTCCATTTCTCATAATTTTGTTTTAGTGCGCTATGATTGTTATCCTGCTTCATGATTACTTCCTTGTATCTATATCAAGCAGCGGGGCATTGTTTTCAACCTTATCTCCGGCCTTGACATACACATCCGTTACCACTCCCCCGGCAGGTGATTTCATCTCGTTCTCCATTTTCATGGCTTCGATAACGACCAGAGGCTGCCCTTTTTTTACCCGGGCATCCTTCTCCACTTTTATGGCGATGATCTTACCGGGTATGGTGGCCACTATTTTAAAAACTTTTTTATCTTCATGCAGTTTCTTCTCTTTGTCCTTGATGATGTCGAACTGGTTCTTGACCTTTACGGCATAATTCTGTCCGTTCACGCAGACCGTGCCGGCTGTCTTGTTTTTATAGAATATAACATCATACGATCTGCCATGACTCAAAATGGAATATACGCTGATATTGCCGTTCTGTTTTAATAAAGATACGTCAACGGAAACATCCCTGCCGTCGACCAGGCACTGGTACTTGTCCTTTTCTCCGGCTATAATATCAACGGTGTGTTCAACATCGTCTATCTCCAAACGTATCTTCATCTTCAGATTTGCCTCATATAAAATTTACCGCAGTCCGCTGTTCCATTTTTATTCGCGTTGTATATTTAAATCTTTTTGGCCCTTTTTTTTACAGCCCGTATAATACCCGGCAGACCTACATTTATGGCCAGATTTACAAAAGGGTCCGGTAAGACAATACCCGGATCCGCAAATGCACTGTAAATAACAACGGTCTTATTCCCGGAATCCGGTACCAGTGTCCAGGATCCCCTGTCTGATCTCATATTGCCGGCAACCATTTCCCACGTGTTCTGCCACTTGTTCTCTTTTTTGATGTCCGTAAGTTTGATAATATACCAGAGGTTCTTCAGGGGCCACGGCATATACAGGAGATTGAAGAAATAGCCGGACGCATTGACCATTTCATCGACCCGGTGCGCTTTTAAAAAATCCATGAGTATCTCCGGATCGGACGAGGAATGATCAAATTTCAGATCGAGGGCCTCTTTCAGTACCGACGGATCAAAGAGTATACTCTCTATCGTGTTCGGCATGAAATCCTTGAAGCTGTTGTGATCATGTATAACAGCCCATACCCTCTCCAGGGGAGCATCGATCACGGCTACTGCCAATCCGTTTTTTATGCCCGTACCCGGTACCGTTTCAAATGCCCTTACTACCCCGCCCCTTTGAATCTCTTCAACCTGTTGATCCGTGAGTTTCAGATCGTAATTTTTATTTGACGTATCATCTATGAAAAAGAAGTGCAAGTTGTACGCATGATGCACGATGTCCATGCCCGGGACTATGGTTATATTATTCCTTGTCCTGTACCAGCTTCATGAATTCATTCTCGGACAGGATCTTCAGGCCGAGTGAGCGGGCTTTATCCAATTTGGAGCCCGGTTGATCTCCGGCAACGACATAATCAACCTTTTTACTTATCGATTCCGTAACACTGCCCCCGTTTTGCTCGACAAGCTGTTTTGCCTGATCCCGTGAAAGTGCTGCAAGTCCGCCGGTAAAGATAAACCTCATGCCCTTCAGGTGCCCGGCAACAGCTCCTTCATACGGGTTCGTAATGTTGAGGAATGACATTAATTTGCCGAGAAGAATCCGGTTCTCTTTCGTATGAAAGAAATCGTGAATACTCTCGGCAATCTCGGGGCCTATGCCTTCGATTTGCTGAAGGTCCTCTTTTGTTGCCTTTTCAAGGTCATCGATAATCTTAAACTTCAGAGCGAGTGTCTTTGCTATGTGCTCTCCGACATGCAGTATGCCGAGGGCAAAGATAAACCTGTCAAGCTGTGCATCCCTGCTTCTCTGTATAGCGTCGATAAGCTTCTGTGCAAGCACTTCACCCATTCTTTCAATAGATAGTATGTCTTCCTTTTTCAATGCATAAAGCGATGCTACATCCTGAACAATACCCTCATCAACCAGTGTGCCGACCCATTTTTCTCCAAGCCCTTCGATGTCCATTGCACTGCGCTGTGCGAAATGCCGTATCCTCTCCTTGACCTGGGCCGGGCATGAAATATTGATGCACCGGTAAAATATATCATCCTCAAGCTTCTCAATCCTGGAACCGCATACCGGGCATTTATCGGGCATCGTAAAGGGTATCTCCCTGCCGGTCCTTTTCTCCTGAATGACACGTACGACCTCGGGAATGACATCCCCTGCCCTCTCCACAACGACCGTATCACCTATCCGTATATCTTTTTTATTCAATTCACTCTGGTTGTGCAGCGTTGAACGCTGTATCCTTGCGCCGCCTATGTTGACCGGCTCGAGCAGTGCAACAGGAGTCAGTATGCCGGTCCTGCCGACCTGGGGGACTATGTCCAGTACTTTCGTCATCGCAGTCCTGGGTTTGAACTTGTAAGCTATTGCCCAGCGCGGGTTGCGAGAAACCTCGCCCAGGGATCTCTGCAGGGATATGGCATTGAGCTTGAAAACAACCCCATCACACTCGTACGGCAGCTTGTCCCTCATCCTTTCAATATCCGCGAAGTACTCGAAAATATCCTCCTTTGTTTTCAGCAAGGTATTGTGCGGGTTTGTCCTTAACCCCCATGCCTTGAAATGCTCAAGCATCTGTGTATGGGTTTTGAATTCTACGCCGTCGTAGCTGCCTGCTGCGTATAAGATTATATCGAGGTTACGCCGGGCCGTGATCTTCGGGTCAAGCTGTCTCAGGGAACCGGCTGCAGCGTTTCTCGGATTGCTGAACAAAGGCTCCCCCTGCTCCTCACGCCGGGTATTCAGGCCCAGGAAATCCTTCTTGTTCATGATCACCTCTCCGCGCACCTCAATCATTTTCGGGACCGGATACTGAGCTTCCCTAAGATACATCGGCACAGCCTTAATCGTCCTTAAATTCTGTGTTACGTCCTCTCCGGTATAACCATCCCCCCTGGTAGAACCGACCTTGAACACACCGTTTTCATAAACGAGCTCGACGCCGAGACCGTCAAGCTTGGGCTCTCCGACAAAATCATAAAACCCTTCCCTGCCGAGAAACCTGTTTATCCGATCCACGAACTGCCCGAACTCTTCATTTGAAAAGGCGTTGTCAAGACTGAGCATGGGGACTGTATGTTTTATCTGGCTGAACTTCTCCAACGGCTTTGCGCCGACCCGCTGGGTAGGAGAGTTCGGGTCCGAGAGGTGTGGGTGCTGTGCTTCAAGGTCTTTCAACTCCCTGAAAAGACGATCATACTCGTCATCGGAGATCTCCGGTGAATCAAGAACATAATAAAGATAGTTATGGCGATCCAGTATCTTTCTCAGTTCATTTATTCTTTTTTCAGCTGCGTGAAGGTTCATGTGATTTTCCTATTTTAGCACATTTTCCACATATAACAAAATCGAATCCCGCACACAAATAACAGCCTTTATCTTGTTTGACTTTACGTATAAAATATTATTAAAGATAAACAATGCCTGGGTGGCGGAACTGGTAGACGCAAGGGACTTAAAATCCCTCGGGGCTTAAACTCCATGCCGGTTCGATCCCGGCCCCAGGCAATTATCCTTTGAAAGGAGGTTACGATGAAAAACAAGATTACGTGGCTTGGTCATTCAAGCTTCAGGATATCGAACGGCAAAACCATCTATATCGACCCATGGCGGTTAAAAAAATCCGAACCAAAAGCTGACATAATCCTGATAACACATGATCATTTCGATCACCTCTCGGTACCGGACATAGACAAAATAAAGAAAAAAGATAGTATCCTCGTAGCAAAACCTTCCATCAAACCTCAGCTCAGCGGGGATGTCAGGACGGTTAAACCGGGCGACAAGCTTCAACTGGGGAACATAACGATCCAGGCAGTATACGCCTACAACCCTTCTAAGCCTTTCCATCCGAAAGATTCCGGTAATGTAGGGTATATCATAACAATGAACGGGGAAAGTATTTATCACACCGGCGACACAGAGTTTATCGAGGAGATGAAATCTCTGAAGGCCGATATCCTCCTGGTTCCCGTGGGGGGAAAGTACACCGCCGATGCCGGCAATGCTGTAAAGATCGTTCAGGCGGTCAACCCGAAAATTGCAATTCCGATGCACTGGGGTACCCTCGATGATGTCGGGGGCAAAGAAGCAGCGGAGGAATTTAAAAAACTTTCAACCTCACCGGTTGAAATCCTTCCGCAGGAGGAATGAGAAGGTACCCGGGATAAGCTCACCGGAGAATTACGGGTTGAAGTGAGGATACAGATAATGTGTTTTAATAAAATAAAGGAGGTCACACAATGAAGAAGTACCAGATGTTTATCAATGGCAAATGGGTAGATGCGAAATCAGGCAAGACAATGAAGGTAATAAACCCCGGTAATGAGGAGGTTGTAGCAGAGGTCCCGGCGGCGGATGTAGAAGACACAAGGGAGGCTATAAAGGCCGCAAGGAATGCATTTGACGGCGGGATATGGACACGGCTCGAACAGAAGAAACGCTCGGAGATGATGTTAAAGGTTGTTGACGGACTTATAGCGAAACAGACCGAACTCGCCGAGTTAGAATCGGTGAGTTCCGGAGCCACGATAAGAAAGGCTTCCATGATCGATACGCCCCTTGCAGTGGAACACTTCAGACATTTTGCCGAACTCGCATACAAGAAAGACCTTTATGAGCCTTTGCCGTGGATAAACTTCCCGTCCGTGAGCTGGAATTTCGTGGTACGGGAGCCCATCGGCGTTGCAGGCCAGATCATTCCATGGAACTTCCCGCTGCTCATGGCCGTTTGGAAGATAGCCCCTGCAATCGCGGCAGGCAACTGTGTTATTCTGAAACCGGCGAGCTACACACCGCTTACCGCACTTGAACTCGCAAAAATAATAGAAGAGGCAGGCATACCTGCCGGTGTTGTTAACGTCATCACCGGTGCGGGCGGTGTTGTCGGAGAAGAGCTTGCAACCAACCCCCTGGTTGATAAGGTGGCAATCACGGGCTCAACCTCTGTCGGCAGCAGGGTCATGGAGCTCGCGTCGAAGACCGTTAAAAAGGTTACCCTCGAGCTTGGGGGCAAGTCTGCAAATATCGTACTGTCCGATGCGGTTTTGGATGAGGCCGTCGATGGTGCGTTGTTCGGTACATTCCTCCATGCTGGACAGGTATGTGAATCCGGAACAAGGCTGCTTGTCGATGAAAAAATATATGATAAGTTTATGGAAAAACTCATAGCAAGGGCAAAGGGCATAAAAGTCGGATACCAGATGGACTATGAAACAACCATGGGCCCCGTGGTTTCTGCAAAACAGAGGGAAACCGTAGAAGGCTACATCAAGGCGGGTATCGACGAGAAGGCCAAGCTGGTGCTGGGAGGTAAACGGCCCGCAAACATGAAAAAAGGATTCTATGTCGAGCCGACGATCTTTACCGATGTAGATAACAAGATGAAGATAGCTCAGGAAGAGATCTTCGGTCCTGTGCTCTCGGTGATCAGGTTCAAGACCGTTGACGAGGCCATAAGGATCGCCAACGACAGTATGTACGGACTTGCCGGCGGTGTCTGGTCAAGCGACATACCCCACGCAATAGAGGTAGCAAAGGCCATCAGGACGGGTACGGTATGGATAAACGATTACCATCTGCTCAATGCAATCGCACCCTTCGGCGGCTACAAACAGAGCGGCGTAGGAAGAGAGCTCGGCACCTACGGGTTCGACGAATACACGCAGGTCAAGCACATACATGTGGCTGTCGCACCGCGGAAGGCAAAATTCTGGTATGACCTGGTACTCGATTAAAAAAGAATCACTCAAAACTCAAAATTAAAGATTCAAGACTATGAAGAAATTCAAAATTAAAGATTCAATATTCAAGTATCAAAATTAAAGATTCTAAAAAGGGGCGGTATATCCCGCCCCTTCACGTATTGTGATATATGAAAAAACCTCACATAAAACTAAAAGGGTTAGAAACAGTACAGGAGATCTCTTTCGGTGACCCTGATTTTTCACTGTCGGAAGCAGAGCTGATGCGTCAGCTGAATGAAAAAAAGGGCTACAGCCTTTATCTCGGGGTTTTTACAAAAGAAGAGGTCGAAAAGGTATTGAGGAGATCCCATATATCCCAAAAACTGTACGAGAAAGGTTTCACCAATCTGCTGCTCGACATAAACACGGACGACCCGCACCGGCATATATTAAGGGTATACTTTGATAAAAAAGATAAGGCCCATCTCCTGATAGAGATCATCCTCTCGGAAAGTATATTCAAACCCAGGATCGTCTACCTGCCGTCGTTTAAATACAGCACGTACAATATGATGGTTATAGAGTGGCTCATACTGCAGAATCCGCTCTCACAATTTGCGATAGAAAAGCCCCAGCTTCCGGACCAGCAATACCCCGGACTTGGTATAGCACGGCAGATAGCCAATATGTTAATAAAGGTTGCAACGTACCTGCATAAAGACGGGATACTTAATTTCCCGCAGTATTACCATAATGCGGTAATCTATTCCGAGCTTTTCAAATTTTATAATCCTTACATGCACGGCGTATTAAAAGCCCTTGAAAGATCTTTGTCGAAGTATACGCTTGCCGATGCCGCTTCTGCAGTATCCCTCGGCTGTGTAAAAAACCTGAAAGACGGGGAGCATTTCAAATGGAAGGCGGAAGAGCTGATACTTCCCTTATCCGGTGAATTGAGGCGGTACTTCGAATCAAAGGAGTATCAAAATATTCTGAACAATACTGCGAAAGAATACTCCTTTGATATTGACTGGGCACTCTACCGATCAAAGGCTATTCGGCAAGGGCAGTGACCGTGAAAGAATCTGTCGCAGGATCGTACGATAACTTGTACTTTTGCCTGCCCGCTTTATCCTTAAAAGTTGTAACATTATCCGTGTTGCTCTTTGCTTCTTTCATGATAAATTTAAGGTAGAAGAGATTCTCCTCTTTTATACGCTTCAACTCTTCCAATCCTTGTGTATCACCTTCTAATTTCATAATATCCCATATCAGGTGGCTGCCGGATTAACCGTTATGACGAAGCAATCGAAAATACCTTGAGATTTGATTGCTTCGCTGCCGCTCGTAATGACGGCACAAGGGGTTTGCCCGTCCGGCAGCCACTGTTTTTTAATCCTTTGTTATCGTAAACTCCACTCTCCTGTTTTTCGCCCTCCCTGCTGCTGTAGCATTCGATGCAATGGGATTCATCATACCGAACCCTTTTGACGTTACTCTATCCGATGAAATTCCATCCTGTATAAGGTACTTCATAACGTTTTCAGCCCGTTGCTGGGACAACCTGAGATTATAGGTCGCAGAACCGACATTATCCGTGTATCCCTCTACCCGTACGCTGATGCCGGGATTCTGTTGAAGCACTTGCGCAATCTCATTCAGCAGCGAGAATGAATCCTCCAGTATCGTTGCACGGCCTGTTTCAAAGTGTATTGCTTCCGTGATCTCTATCTTCTTCTTTGCTTTCTCAAGTATTACCCTGGGTTTCTTTTCCGCAACCGGTGGAGGTGGTGGTGCTGCCTGCCTTGGCTCAAGGGTAAAGTTAACAATGGTCTTCATCATATTTTTTATCTGGACATTGATTGTCCTGCCGACATAGCCTTGGGCTGAAACCGTCATTTCATAATTACCCGGTGTCAGTTTTACAAAGTAAAAGCCTGTGCCAGGATCCGTTGCAGCCGGCGGAAGGGCCGTATTATTAAACGTTAATACCGCTGCCAACGGCTTGCCCGTCGTATCCGTTACCATACCGGCAATCGCACCGATCAGGGTAAGTTTCTTCATACTTACTTCCTGGGTGATTGTCTGTCCTGTTATGATCGTGCCGTCTAACGTCGTAGGCTCATATCCGTCTTTCAAGAAATCAAGGCGTACAGGACCCGCATTCAGAGGACAGCTTGTAAAGGTACCGCTATTCCCTGTTATAATATCGGACATATCCGTGCCTTCAAATTTTATGACAACGCCTGAAATGGATGTCCCTGTCTTTGCATCAAGAACCACGCCCGTTATTTTGCCGTTTTCTGGAGGCGGAGGTGCCTGGATCTTTTGTATCACGACCGTCTGTCCCGGAAGTACCGTGTAACTTGCACCGATTATGATATCCCAGAGAGGAACCGACCTGACGTTTACGTTGGTGCCCGGTGTTACCGATGAAGGCAAAGACTCCACCTTTGTTAAACCTATATCTGCCGCAACATCGATCGCCAATCCTTTGGCAGGTGTAAATCTGAATCCGGGTGTAACATACTGCGGCGATTGATTGTATTTAAGATGGGGCAGTGAAGAATTTTTACCCGTATTGATAATCTGATTTGTGTAGTACTGAACAAAAGGTGTTGCATAAGGACCGGGAAGCTCAAGGTCTGCAGCACCGATTACCTGATCATCATGATAAATGCCGTAGGCATATTCCTCCTCGCTGCGGGGAATACCTATTGAATACATCTGAGCAACAGAGGTATATGAACCCAGCGTATAATTCGGTGCCTGTAAAAGATACCGCGAATGGTCCCATTTATAACCGATATTGATATTGAGCCTGAAGGGTACGTCCTCTGAGGCATCAAGGTCAACTGTCCATAATAGCCTGGCTCCAAAGTTTGTTGCGTTCCACTGATATCCAAGAGCATCCTGGCTTGTGAGCAGCTGCGAGAATGCATCTAAACCCATAGCAAACCCGGGGGACGCGAGGAAGCTCAATTTAAAACCGCCGGTCAGATCACCGGGTGATTGGTACAGATCATTCCTGTTAGTTAAGGTGTTTTTTATCGACTGGGCTGCAGTCGATTCGTTGATAAACAATTCCAGCCAATCGGCTGCTCCGTAGGTCAGGTTAACATTTCCTTCCAATCGCTGATTGGTGTCTCCTGCCGTATTCAAGAGATCCGTATCACGAAAATATAAACCATCCACCCCGAACATTGCCCCGGTTTGAGGCAGGCTTTCCGCGGATATGACTCTCATGATTCCGGTCTCCCCCTGCATTGCAGGTCCCATAGGTGATGCGGCATAAACTGTTGTACTGGCAAAGATTATTACTGCTCCTGCTATACTCAGAACGTTTTTCATACAACCTCCTCTGCTAACATCTTTATTCTACTTACAAGACAAATTCAAACCAGTCAAGCATGAAATGCCATGATTGAGGAGTGAGGGGATAGAGCGGTTTAAACCGTTTGAACCGTTTAAACTGTTTCAATCGTTAAGAAGG
>VFSW01003310.1_pt1 | contig 24186 bp, 22 predicted proteins | sample 5358111 | NCBI WGS metagenome assembly VFSW01 (sample SAMN11554181, study PRJNA540505) | mine drainage metagenome | isolation source: sediment from site ElyBrook_90M | place: USA: Ely Copper Mine, Vershire, VT | collected 2017
GCCGGTGTGGGCGTCCCAGTACATGGCGAAGAGGTCTCCGCCGATGCCGTCCATCATGGTCTCGGTGACGGCGAGCACGGCGTTGGCGGCGATGGCGGCGTCGACGGCGGAGCCGCCTTTGGCGAGGATTTGCGCGGCGGCGGAGGAGGCGAGGGTGTGGCTGGTAGCGGCGATGCCCTGGCGGGAGACGACCATGGAGCGGCCGTAGTCGCGGCCGATGGGATACTGGGCGCTGGAGGCCGAGGCGAGGAGCGCGGCGAGGGTGAAACGGAACATGGTGGGATGGTAGCAGGAGGGGGAAGAGCGAGTGCGGCGTGAAGATCCCGGGCCACCCCCGCTGTATTTATGGCGACGGGTGCGGTTGGTTTCATTCCGGCTCTTGGGCAGAGCAGCCCGGGGCGTGGCCGCGCACGGCCTGAATGCGGCTGACCGTTGAATCGCTTAAGGCGTTGTCTCGGCCCCCTGATCGCGGAAGGGCGCGTCGAAGCAGAAGGCTTGGCGTAGCCCATGGCGCCGCATGGTGTGGAAGCTCACGCAGTCGACCACATTCAGCTTCTTTCGGCCCGCGGAGAGCATTGCCTCGACACCGGCGCGGTACTGCTGCTCGGAAATCCAGTCGACCTGCATGATCGGCACGACATCCTCGTAAAAGGCGCGAACGGCGGACACGCCGAGCCGGTGCTGAAGCAGGGCGGACGCTTCCAGCAGCACGTCGTTGTTGGTCACCAGCGGTTTGCCGTCGCGGAGCCAGTGCGCCGACGCGGTCTTGGTGCTCGAGTGGTTCGCGCCGTCCCGGTCCAATACCGCTTAAAGGCCCGACCAGCGGTCATGTGTCTTGCGGATCGGCTCTTCGTGCCAAGGCGGGTGCGCTCAAATCCGCTTCGGCAGCGCCTTAGCTGCAGCACGCAGCCGGAAACTCGGTTTCGGTGGATTCTCCAACAGATCCAGGACGCGGAGGCTATCCCTTTCGGAGAGTTGAATCTGCTCTGCTTCCTCGATGACCGCCTTGGCGGCGCGCGACGCATGATGGAGCACGACCTCTGTCAGGTCTGTATGCTTCAGCGCCACCGCCCGCAAGAGCGGTGCCTTCTCTTCGGGACGGACCCGCAGCGACATCCGGCTATTCTCTTCCGCCGCGATTCTCGGCACGGCACGATATCACCCATCTGTACGCGTTCAGATCGTATGTCGCCGCAAAGACCCACGTCAACGCGTTGTCTGCCCTCGGCCAACTCCGGTCTCGCCTGAGCTCCCGCCTACTTCTTCTCCACCTCCTCCAACCGCCGGACGAGTGCCGGCAGTTTCGCCAGCGTGGCCAACTGCATGAGGTATTCGCGCAGCGGGCGGGCCGGGGTGCCCCAAAGCGGTTCCTTTCCTTTGCGCACGATCTTCGAGGTGAGCACCCCGCTGCCGGAGCCGAGCACGACGCCGGATTCGATACGTGCCTTGTCGCCGATGCCCACCTGCCCGCCGATCACCGCGTAGTCGCCCACGACCACGCCGCCGGATAGCCCGGTCTGCGCCGCGATGACTACGTGGCGGCCCATCTGGCAGTTGTGCCCGATGTGGACGATGTTGTCGAGCTTGGTCCCTTCGCCGATCCGGGTTACGCCGAGCGCGGCCCGGTCCACGCAGGCATTGGCGCCGATCTCGACGTCGTCGCCGATCTCGACCCGCCCGATCTGCGGAAATTTCTCGTAGCGTCCTCCGCGAAAAACGAAGCCAAACCCGTCGGCGCCGAGCACGCAGCCTGCGTGAAGAATCACGCGGTCGCCGAGCGTAACGCCGGGGTAAAGCGTCACGTTGGAATGCAGTACGCAGTCGCGGCCCAGGCGGACGCCGCTGCCAACCACGCAGCCGGGGCCGATGCGCGTGCCAACTCCCACCACGGCGTCGGGCGCCACAACCGCCGCCGCGTGCGCTCCGATGGCGGGAAGCAGTGGCGGGTGCAGCGCCCCGGCCACTTGCGCGAAGGCGGTTCGTGGGTCGGCGGCGTGAATCCACGCCTGACCCGGCGGCCGGGCTTCCGGGGACAGGTTTGCCCCAACGATCAGACATCCGGCCCCAGATGTCGCCGAAAGCGCCCGCGGTGTGGCGGCGAAGGCGATTTCGGCCTCGGTTGCGGCGTCGATGGCGGCGGCGGAGGAGATTTTCCGGTCCGGCCCAACAAACTTCGCGCCCAGCAGCGCGGCGATCTCGGAAACCTTCAAACGCGGCCCCTCATGTCTGAACCCGGTATCCTACAAGCTTATGCCTATCGACCCTTCGGCTGTGGTTGCTCCTACGGCCCGCGTCGACCCGGGGGCGCGAATCAGCGCCGGCGTACGGATCGGGGAGTTCTGCGTCATCGAGAGCGACTGCGAGATCGGGCCCGGATGCCGCCTCGAGCCCCACGTTTACGTGAAGCGCTGGACCACGCTCGGCGACGAGAACGAGATCAGCGCCGGCACGGTGCTCGGCACGGACCCGCTCGATAAGACTTTCTCCGGTGCGCGCAGCTATCTTCGCATCGGCCGTGGGAACCAGATCCGGGAACACTACACTATTTCACGCGGCACGCAGCCGGAAAGCGTCACCGAGATCGGCGATTTTAACTACATCATGACGTCGGGCCACATTGCACACAACGCGAAGATCGGCAGTCACTGCGTGATCGCAAGCTGCGCGCTGGTGGCCGGTTATGTCGAGATCGAGGACCGCGCCTTCATCAGCGGAGGCGTGGTGATTCATCAGTACTCGCACATCGGCTCGCTCGCGATGATCGGCGGAAACACGCGCGTGAACCGCGATGCTCCGCCCTACTTTCTCTATTCCGGCTTCGATATCGAGCCCGCGGGACTAAACCTGGTTGGGCTGCGCCGGGCCGGCTTCAAGGCCGCCGAGGTCGCTGCCCTGAAACAGGCCTACCGCACGCTGTTCCGATCGGGGTTGAAGCTGAACGAGGCGCTCGAGCGGATCGAAGCCGAGGGCCGGAGCGAACACACGCGCCACCTGGTGGAATTCATCCGCAACAGCAAACGGGGCATCTGCCGGGAATAGGCGGAGCAGACGGGGCTCATGGCCGGGGCACTTCTGGCCGATAGGTTGGAGGAGGGCGGTCCCGGTCCAGCCGGGGCCGGATGCGATGCGTTTTTTCCCGCCACCCCCGTCGCTCGACGCCCTGCCTGAGGAGCGCAGGCTGTCGCTCGAGGAGCAGGCATGGCGTGAAATCTCCTCCGCCACCCGCCACGGCCTTTACGCCTATGGGATTCTGCTGGTGACGCTGGCTTCGAGTACGGACTGTCTCTCTGCGAAGCACCCGATATTCCTCACCCTTGGCATGCTGATTGTCCTGTCGTCGGCCGGGCGGGTGCTCCTCGCGTTCCACCGCCGGCGGATTTACCACCGCTCGCGCGTTCTGTGGCTCGCTCCCTTCGTGGCGGTGCATTCTCTCGCGCCGGTTGCCGCCGGCATCCTCTTCGCCGTCACGCTACGCGTCTACAAGGTCGAAAGTTGGCCCTACGTGGTCGTGATGACCTGGGCGGTAGGCGTCTCGGCCGCGAGTGTCCTCGTGTTCCGTTCGAATTACGCCATGGCCCGGTTGCAGGTTCTGGCGCTTCTGCTGCCTTCGATCTGCACGGCGCTCTGGATCGGCGGCTCGCGGATGCACTGGTTCGCCACGGCCGCCTCCATGTTGGCCTTGTTCCTCCTCATCGAGGGCCGGGCGCTCACCGACGGCTACTGGCGTGTCACCGTGGAAGCCGCACGGGAGCGGGAGCGGACACTGGAAGTGGAACAGGCCCGCCGTGCGGCCGAGGTGGCCAATCAGGCCAAAAGCCGCTTCCTCGCCAATATGAGCCACGAGATCCGCACCCCGCTCAATGGGGTTCTGGGCATGACTGGGCTCGCGCTTGCCACCGAGTTGAACAGCGAGCAGCGGGATTATCTGGAAACGGTCCGCGCCTCAGCCGAATCCCTGATGCAGGTCCTCAACGATATCCTCGATATCTCGAAGATCGAGGCCGGCAAACTAGTCCTGGAGCGGCAGCCGTTCTCGGTGCACCGGACGGTGGAGGACGCCGTGCGGACTTTTCAGGCGAGCGCGGCAGCCAAGGGATTGAGGCTCAACTTCAGATTCGACCCGGCGCTGTCTGAAACGGTTGTCGGGGATCCTGGGCGCCTGCGGCAGATCCTGCTCAACTTGATTGGCAACGCCATCAAATTCACAGCCTCCGGCGAGATCCTCGTGGCTTTGGGCCAGGAAGGCGTGGATCGCGAGGCGATCACCCTGCACGGCTCCGTGACCGACTCCGGGATCGGCATCCCGCCCTCCGAACAGACGAAGATCTTCGAACCGTTCACGCAGGCCGACACCTCCACATCGAGGAGGTGGGGCGGAACCGGCCTCGGGCTGACAATCTGCCGCCACCTCGCATCGATCATGGGAGGCCGAATCTGGGTGGTAAGCGAACAAGGCCGCGGAAGCACATTCCACTTCACCTGCCAGGTCGCACGGGCCGACGTCCGGCGATCCGATCCGGATCCTAGTGCATCGAGACTGGCCTGCCCGTCAAGCGCGAACGGACTTCGGATCCTGTTGGCGGAGGACAACCCGGTTAACCAGAAGCTTGCACTTAAGTTACTAGAAAGAAAAGGGCATAGCGTTCAGGTCGCTGCCAATGGGCGGCAGGCGCTCGATGCCCTCTCGCGGGATGGTTTTGATCTTGTCCTGATGGACGAACAGATGCCGGAGATGTCGGGAACCGAGGCCCTGAGCCACATCCGGCGCGAGGAGGCCGGATCCGGTAAACACATTCCGATCATCGCCGTGACGGCTCACGCGATGAATCAGGACAAAGCGCGATGTCTTGAAGCCGGTTTTGACGCCTATCTGAGTAAGCCGTACCGGCCGGAAGATTTGTATGAGTTGGTAGAACAGTTCTCGCGGAACAATGCGGTCGAAGCGATGCGAGCAGGCTGAATCGTAATTTACATCACGAACGAACATTTCATAAGCTATCTTACTGCTGGGGTTGAGTTGAATCAGGACAGGAGAGAGAGAAGCGGGCGGTGGCTAGAGCCGCCCGCTTAAGTGCCTCGGAGGAGGACTTTACCTTACGCTTACTTTATAGTATACGCGAGGCCGGAATTCTCTAGGATTTTTTCCCCTCCAGGATTTGTGCTCCGGCCGAAGGATGGACGTGATAAATCTCGGCCCGTAGTCCGTACTGGCGATGGTAGGCGTCCCTGAGGATCTCGGAGGCCGCCTTGGCGATGTCTTCGCGGACCAGATTCACCGTGCAACCTCCGAAGCCGCCTCCCGTCATTCTGGCGCCGATGATCCCTGGAATTCGCCGCGCGGTTTCCACCAGGAAATCAATCTCCGGGCAACTGATCTCGTAGTCGTCGCGCATGCTCGAGTGGGAAGCGAAGAATAGCTGTCCGAGCGCGTCCACATCCTGCCTCTCGCAGGCGCCAACAAAGTCCAGCACGCGCTGGTTTTCCGTCACGATGTGGCGTGCGCGGCGCCGCACGAGCGGATCGGAGATGGTCTCCGTCATGGCTATATTAGCTTCCCGAAGGCTGGGTACGCCGAGGATCTGCGACGCTTCCGTGCACTCGCGCACGCGGTTGCTGTAAGCCGAAACGCCCAGGTCGTGCTTCACCATCGAATTGATGGCAAAGATGGCGACGCCTGCCGGGAGTCGAACAGGCCTGCTCTCGAGCGAGCGGCAGGCGATGAGGATGGCCGCGGCTTCCACACCCGCAACGCTGGAGTACTGGTCCAGGATTCCGCACGGAACCCCAGCGAATTCATTCTCCGCCCGCCGGCAGAGCCGCGCCAGGTCCACGCCGCGCTCTCTGGCGCCGAGGGCCAGCGCTGTGGAAACCTCGAGGGCCGCTGAAGAACTGAGTCCGGCGCCGGTGGGCACGTTGCTCTCCACGCTGAGCCGCGTGGCGGCCAAGTCCGGGATCAGGCGCGCGACTCCCACCACGTAGTCCGTCCAATCGCCGGCCGGCTCGGCGCTGTCAAGGGTTCGGATCTCCCAGGAACGTGTTTCGTTCCGATTGCGGGAGCGAACCACCAGACGGCCCTCGGCATCCGGTTCGGCCGTCGCCTCACAACCGAGATCGATGGCGATCGGCAAAACGAAGCCGAGGTTGTAGTCGGTGTGTTCCCCGATCAGATTAACGCGGCCCGGAGCGAAGGTTCTCAACGCGCCCGCTTCGCCAAAGCCAGCATGATGCCGCCGAAGGCGAGCATCGCCAGGCCCGAATAGAGATTGACGTTGGCCGAGGCCATCCGCGCGTGGGCGCCGGGATCAAAAATAGCAACTGCGAGCAGAATGAGGCCTAGGAGGGAAAAGAACAAGCCGATCGGGATGCGAAGGTCGTCCATGCCGGTTACCAGAAGGCTATGTTGAGCGCGATCAAGACGACGCCCACCAGAACCGCGAGCGGCGCGGGCCTCTGATACCAGGGAATGCCGGGCTCGCTCGGCAGGGCTGTGAGGCCATAGACCAGGTTTTCCAATTCCGCCTCCGGTCTCGGCCGGGTGATGACGCTCACTGTGAACGTCACGATCATGCAAACCCCGAAGGCGAAGATCGCGATCCAGAAATTCTGGGCCATTGTGGAGGGGAACTGATAAACCGGCGCGATCCAACCGCCTTTGCCCTCGGCGACGGATAGCCCGTGGGTGGCGGCTGCGGCGACGGTTCCGGCGAGTAGCCCGCTGAAGGCGCCGTGTCCAGTGGCCCGTTTCCAGAACATCCCCAGCAGAATGGTCCCGAACAGCGGAGCGTTGGCGAAACCGAAAACGAGTTGGAGAAAGTCCATGATGTTGTTGAACTGCCGCGCGAGATAGGCCGCGCCGATCGACAGCACCACGCCGGCGACGGTGGTCCAACGGCCCACCCAGAGATAGTGCCGGTCGGGTGCGTCGCGTCGCAGATAGCTCTGATAGATGTCGAAGGTGAAGATCGTATTAAAGGCCGTAACGTTACCCGCCATGCCCGACATGAACGAAGCCATCAGCGCCGTGAGTCCGACGCCGAGCAGTCCCGAAGGATAAAACTGCGCCATCAGCGTCGTCAGCGCCTGGTCGTAATCCGGGCCGCCCGTATCCTTCAGCGGAATCGAGTAGCCGGACCCCATATGGGTCAAAGCGAGTGCGGCCAAGCCGGGCAGGATCACCACGAACGGCATGGCCATTTTCGGGAATGCAGCAATCAGCGGCGTGCGCCGCGCCGCCGACATCGAGTTCGCCGCCATCGCGCGCTGCACAACCAGGAAATTCGTGCACCAGTAGCCAAACGACAAAACGAAGCCAAGTCCCGCCACGAGCCCGAAGGCCTCCACGCCCATCGGATTCGCCGACGTACTGTAGGCGTATTTCCACGAATGCGTCATCACTTGCGGAAGGCGCGAGACAATTCCGTGCCAGCCGCCCGCCTTCGCCGTGGCCAGGATGGAAAGCGGTGAAAAGCCCAACACGATCAGGAAGAATTGCAGAACTTCGTTATAGATGGCGCTGGTCAGGCCGCCGAGGAAGGTGTAGACGAGCACGATCGCCGCCGACAACAGCACACTCGCGGTGAAACTCCAGCCGAGCACCAGCTCGAAGAGCAAGCCGAGCGCATACATCGAAATCCCGGAGGAAAACACCGTCATCACCGCGAACGTGATTGCGTTCAGGCCGCGCGTCTTTTCATCGAACCGAAGCTTGAGATACTCGGGCACGCTGCGCGCGCGGCTTCCGTAATAGAACGGCATCAGGAACACGCCGGTGAACAGCATCGCCGGCACGGCGCCCAGCCAGTAGAAGTGCACGGTCATGATGCCGTACTTCGCACCCGAGGCGCACATGCCGATCACTTCCTGCGCGCCCAGGTTGGCGGCGATGAAGGCAAGCGAGGTGATCCACACCGGGACGGAACGATTCGACGTCAGAAAATCCGCGCTTGTGGTGACACGGCGCTTCACCAGCCAGCCTATGCCTAGAACGAAGGCAAAGTACAAGACAAGGATGAGGTAGTCGACAGGGGCTAACGTCAAACTTGGGAGTGTACCACAGCCATCCGGCGAAAAATCCAGGGATTTTAGGAGTGGTTCCGGCGGGTCCGTGCAGCGAGAAACTTCTGCCGGTCCGAGGGAGATTCGATCTCCTCGGCCAACGATTTGTATAGCGCTTCGAGAGTGGGAGCCTTCGGAGCAAGCCGTTTCACAAGCACGCGGGCTATCGGCCCGACATATACCGCGAGCTCGCGCGTGATGGTCTCCAGCAGGTTGGGGTCGCTCGGACGGGAGTCCGTGTTCGAGCGCGTGGGCGAGGGAATGGTCCGCGTGGCGGCAAGTTGAGTGACCGCGCGCGCGGCGATCTCCGAACTGCCCTCGCGAAACAGCGACAGGGCAGCGTGGAATTCCTCGACAGTCTGAAAGCGGTCCTCGGGCCGCTTGGTCAGCGCCCGCAACAAAGTCTGCCAGAGCGCTTCAGGCACTTCGGGCCGGGCGGCGCGCGGCGGCTCAGGAATGGTTTCGAGATGACCGCTGAGGATCGCGTATTCGGCGTCGCTGTCAAATGGGCAGCGGCCGGCGGCGATCTCCCATAGCGTGATAGCCGTCGAGTAAATATCGGTCCGCGCGTCCACGTTCTGGCCGCGAATCTGTTCGGGCGACATGTAGTGGATCGACCCGACGATCGCGCCGGTCTTGGTGAGGCGGTTGTCGCCGGTCACCGTGGCTAACCCGAAATCGAGCAGCTTCACCTGTCCTTGCGCGGTGAGCATGATATTCGAGGGCTTGATGTCGCGGTGCGTCACGCCGAGCGAGTGTGCGTGGGCCAGCGCCTCCAACACCTGCCGGATGATGCCGACGCCCTCCCAGAGAGCAATGCCGGGGTGCCGCATCCGCTGGCGCAAACTCTCGCCCTCTACCAGTTCCATCACCATCAGTAGGCGGTTGTCGAGCCGGAACGCGGTGTGCAGCGACGCGATGCCCGGGTGATTCAGTCGCCATTGCACTTGAATTTCCCGGACAAAGCGCTCGCAAAGGTTTTGATCGTTGGCGACGTCGTGGAGCAGCACCTTCAGCGCTTCCGGGCGCTGGCTGATCAGGTGGCGGACGCGATACACGCGGCCCATGCCTCCCGCGCCGAGCGGTCCGATCACCTCGTAGTCGCCGACCTGTTGTCCGGGGGAAAAGCTCATCGGGAGTAATGCGCCGGGTACCTCCTCAGATTACGCCCGGCAAGTACTCGATGTCGAACCCCGTCCCCACGCCGTCCGCGCGATATGCTTTCTAGACGATCCTCATGCGAACCATCCTGCTGGCAGCCGCTGCGTGTGCCTCGCTGGCCGCCCAGTCCATCCCCCTCGCCGACCCGGCCAAAGTAAAGCTCGAGTACGACCGCTTATTGCCCGAGATCGCCAAGCTGCCGATCTTCGACGATCACGGCCATCCCGGCTATGCTGACGATCCCGATGTCGACGCGATGGTCTTGCCGCCCGGAGCCTCGGCCGCGCTGCGAACGCGGGACGATAACCCCGAACTGATCGCGGCATCGAAGGCGCTGTTCGGCTATCCCTACGACGACATGAGCGCGGAGAACGCGGCGTGGCTGACAGCGAAAAAGAAAGCGCTGCGCGCGGCGGGGCCGAAATATTTCGACGGAATTCTGGATCAGCTTGGCGTGCGGGAGGCGGCGGCGAACCGGGTGGCGATGCCGGGGTATCTGGATGCGAAGCGGTTCCGGTGGGTGCCGTTCGTGGATTCGTTTCTGTTTCCGTTCGACGACTCGGCGATGCGGGCGAGGAATCCGGATGAGGAAGTGTATATCCCGATGCAGGAGAAAGAGCTGAAGCGGGAGATGCAGGCGGCGTCGATGACGGCACTGCCATCGACGCTGGCCGGATACGTGGAGTTTGTGACGAAGACGGTGGAGCGGGAGAAGGCGGCGGGGGCGATTGCGATCAAGTTCGAGGCGGCGTATTTCCGTTCGCTGCGGTTCGGGGATCCGGCTGAGGCTGAGGCTGCGCGCGTGTACGACAAGTACCGGTTCGGGGGCGTGCCTTCGATGCGGGAGTACACGGTGTTTCAGGATTACGTGTTCCGGCGGCTGATCGAGACGGCGGGGCGGTTGAAGCTGGCGGTGCATATTCACACGGCGGCGGGGATTGGGGATTATTCGAGTCTGGAATGGGGGAACGTGCTGAATTTGGAGAACGTGCTGCGGGATCCGCGGTACGAGGCGACGAAGTTTGTGCTGCTGCACGGGGGATATCCGTACGAGAAGGAGGCGATCTGGCTGGCGGCGCGGAAGAACGTCTATCTCGATTCTTCCCTCGTGCAATTGCTCCTTTACCCCGCCGCCTTCTCTCGCGTCCTCGAACAGTGGCTGGAAGTGTTTCCCGGGAAAATCGTTTTCGGCTCGGATTGTTTTCCCTATAACGACGCGCTCGGCGCCGAAGAAAGCGACTGGCTCGCCGTCACCACCGCCCGCGAAGCCCTCGCCGCCGCGCTTGCCCGCATGGTGGTCCGCCGCGAAGTGACTGAGGCGCGCGCGCTCGAAATGGCCAGAGCCTACCTCTGGGGCACCGCCGTCTCCCTCTATGGTGAGTAGCGCGCCCGCGCGGTGATAGCATGTGGAATTCGAGGTGAGCCCGCATGCCAGCTAATGTCAATCGTCGGGATTGGTTTCGCTCCGCCATGATCGGCGGCGCGGTAATCGGCGGAGTCGCGGCGCTGGAGCCGGAGGCACAGGCCCAGAAGGCGTTGCCCGGCCAGACCGCGGACGGCCGCGAGCATCCCAACGCGGCGATGCCGGATCTTTCCGCAGCCGATTGGAAACCCATTTTTCTGGACGCGCACCAGGACGCGACGCTCGCCGCGCTCGCCGACGCGATCATCCCGGAGACCGATACGCCCGGTGCGAAAGCCGCGCAGGTGCACCGTTTCCTCGACCTTCTGCTCGCCGCCGAACCACCCGACCGCCAGCGCTCCTTCCTTCACAGCCTGTCCTACCTCGACGGTGAAAGTCTCACCCGCTACGGCTCTCCGTTTATCGGCCTCGCGCCCGCGATGCGCCACGAACTGCTCGAGTTCTTCGCCTACCCGATGGGTTCCAGCCAGTGGACAGGCCGCTCGGTCGAAGGTGGCGACGGCCACGCGCACTTTGAGAATTTGAAGGGATGGATCACCGAGGCGTTTTACACCTCTGAGGTGGGCATGAAGTCGCTCGGCTGGGACGGCCAGGTTATCCACGGTCCGATGAAGGGATGCCCGTCAGCGGTGGGCAAGGGAGCATAAGGCGATGGCGGCACAAACTTACGACGCGATTGTGGTGGGCAGCGGCGCCACCGGCGGTTGGGCCGCCAAACGCCTCGCCGAAGCCGGGGTGAAAGTGGCGCTGCTCGATGCCGGACGCAAAGTGAGCCCGCGCGAATTCACCGAGCACTTACCCGCCTTCGCTCTCAAATACCGCAATCTCTCGCCCGAAGTCGCGCGCCGGCGGCCGATCCAGAAACAGTGCTACGCCTGCATGGAGTATAACTACGACTGGTTTGTCGACGACTTCGACAACCCCTACAGCACGCCCGAAGGCAAGCCGTTCACCTGGCAGAGGCTGCGTGTGGTGGGCGGGCGCACCATGGTCTGGGGCCGGCAGAGCTACCGCTACAGCGACCTGGATTTCAAAGCCGCCTCCCACGACGGCTACGGCGACGACTGGCCGATCCGTTACGCCGATGTCGAGCCTTACTATGACATCGTCGAGCGGTATGTCGGCATTAGCGGAGCAGCGGAAAACAATCCCGCGCTGCCGGACAGCCAGTTCCTTCCACCGATGAAGATGACCTGCGGCGAGACGCTGCTGCGCGAGCGTGCGGGGAAGCTCGGCCGCACTGTAACCATCGGCCGCACCGCCATCGTCACCCAGGCGCACAACGGCCGAGCGGCCTGCCACTACTGCGGCCCGTGCGAGCGCGGGTGCTCGACTTACTCGTACTTTTCCAGCCCGTCCACCACCGTGGCCGACGCGGTGAAGAGCGGCCACTGCGATCTGATTCCGAACGCCGTGATAAGTCAGGTTACCATGGACCACGGCGCCAACCGCGCCACCGGTGTTACCTACATCGACCGCGTGACGCGCAAGCCGATGGAACTGCGGGCGCAGGCCGTCATCCTCTGCGCACAGTCGATGGAATCGGTTCGGATTCTGCTGAACTCTTTCACACGCGTCTATTCGAAGGGCCTCGCGAATTCGAGCGGTTATCTCGGCCACTATCTGATGGACCATTGCGTGGGCGGCGGCGCCAGCGGTCAGTTTGAAGGCGTCAACGGACTGCCCAGCATGAACGAGCCGGACCGGCCCAATGGCGTTTACGTGATTCGCTTCCGCAACGTGCGCGGCGCGCCGAGGCACCCGCGTTTCCTCCGTGGCTACGGCTATCAGGGAGGCAGCGGCGCGGGTTTCCATTACAATGCGCCCGGCTTCGGGCCCGAGTACAAAGCCGCCGTGAAAGCCGGCATCGACACGGTCAGTCTGGGTGCGTTCGGCGAATCGCTGGCGCGCTGGGACAATTTCGTCGAGATCGACCCCAATCTGCGCGACGCCTGGGGCATCCCCGCGCTGCGCATCAGCATGACGCACGATGGCAACTCGAAGGCGATGATGGAGGACGCGGCGGTGTGCGCGGCCGAGATGCTTGAAGCTTCCGGCGCGAAAAATATCTCGCTGCGCTCGTCGGTCGAGATGCCCGGCATGGCGATTCATGAACTCGGCATCGCTCGTATGGGAACCGACCCCAAGAAATCCGTGCTCGATCCGTGGATGCAAACCCACGACGTGAAGAACCTGTTCGTCATGGACGGCGCCGGCTTCGTCTCTTCCGCCTGCCAGAACCCGACCTTGACGATGATGGCGCTGACCGTACGCTCGTCGGATCATCTGATTGAGCGCTTCCGGCGCAACGAAGTGTAAGACGGGAGAAAATCATGACGCACTATAGCTGGGACGCGATCCCACTTGAGAAAGTGAACGACACGCTCTCGCGCAGGCTCATCACCGGTGAGCGGACGATGGTCGCGCAGATCCTTATTAAAAAAGGCGGAGTTGTGCCGCTGCACCATCACGAAAACGAGCAGATCAGCCTCTGTTTCGAGGGCGAACTCGAGTTCGAGTTGGAGGGGGAAACCGTTCTGCTGAAGCCGGACGAAGCGCTGCACATCCCCTCGAACGTGCCGCACAAGGCCGTCGCGCTCACCGACTTCGTGGGCATCGACATTTTCACACCGCCGCGGCAGGACTGGCTCACCGGCCAGGACTTCTATTTGCGGCAGAAGTAACTTCGCACCTGGAAGCTCGCGATGGACCTGGGCATCGAAGGACGCGTGGCGCTGGTGGCCGCCGCCAGCCACGGGCTTGGCAAGGCGGTGGCGTTGCGACTGGCGCAGGAAGGCGTTCGCGTAGCCGTGTGCGCGCGCAGTGCAGCGGTCCACGAAGCCGCGCGCGATATCAGCGGCGTGGCTGGACACGAGGTGATGGCCGGGCAGGCTGATGTGACCGATCCGGCGCAGGTGGCTCGGTTAGCCGCTCAGGTCCGCGAACGCCTCGGGGCGATTGACATCTGCGTAGCCAACGCCGGAGGCCCTCCCTCGAAGTCCTTCGCCGAAACGACGCTCGAAGACTGGCGTGCAGGAGTCGATCTCAATCTGATGAGCACCGTCCATCTGGCTCGCGAAACCCTGCCTGCCATGCGGGAACGGCGCTGGGGGCGGTTCCTCGCCATCACCTCCGTTGCTGTGAAGCAGCCGATCGATGGGCTCATTTTGTCGAACTCCGTCCGCTCTGCCGTGGCGGGGCTGGTGAAGACGTTGGCCAATGAATACGGGCCTTACAACGTTCTGGTGAACAACATCTGCCCGGGCTACACGGCCACGGCTCGCCTGGAAGCGCTGCGTGCGCGTCTCGCCGCTGCCCAAGGTGTGACCGAAGCCGACATCGAGCGGCGTTGGACTTCGCAGATCCCCCAAGGCCGCCTTGGCCGCGTGGAAGAGTTCGCCGATGTGGCGGCGTTTCTCGTCTCCGAACGCGCCAGCTACGTCAACGGCGTGAGTCTTGCCGTCGATGGCGGCCTCGCCAAGGCGCTGCTGTGAATGCGCTTCCGGCGGCAGCGTGGTTCTAAAATAGGGGCCTAAGATCATCCGCCGGGACATTTGCGTCGATGCGGTCCGGCGGCAGAAGGGACACGGTTCGATGCTCGAATTTCTCCGAGAGCTGTTCGATTCGGACTTCATGCCTCACGGCTTCTGCTATCTGTGGAAGCCCGAACTCATCTGGCTGCATGTGATCTCCGACAGCCTGATCGCCCTGGCGTACTATTCGATTCCTTTGAGCCTGCTGTACTTTGTCCGCAAGCGCCGCGACACGCCGTTTCATTGGATGTTTGTGATGTTCGCCGGCTTCATCCTGAGCTGCGGGACCACCCATGCGATGGAGGTCTGGACCGTCTGGCACGGTACCTACTGGCTCTCCGGCCTCATCAAGGCGATCACGGCGACACTGTCCATCGCTACCGCGGCAGGGCTTGTGGTTCTCATGCCGGAAGCGCTGGCCCTGCCGAGTCCGGCGCAACTGGCCGCGGCTAACCGCGAACTCGAGGAGGAAGTGCGGCGCCGCCAGTCCATCGAGAGCGAAGTGAAGGTGCTGAAAGAAACCCTCGAGGGACGGGTGGCCGAACGCACGGCCGAACTCGCCGCGGCGAACCGCGAACTGGGGCGCGAAATCGCCTTGCGAGGGCAGGCCGAGGAGAAGTTCCGCCTCGCGGTCGAAGCGGCTCCGAACGCCATGGTGATGACCGACCACGCCGGCAAGATGGTTCTGGTCAATTCGCAGACCGAGAAACTGTTTGGCTACTCGCGCCAGGAGTTGATCGGCCGACCCGTCGAAATGCTCGTGGCCGGGAGTCTTCGGGGAGGACACGAGCAATCCCGTTCCGAATTCCTCGCTCATCCGGCGGCGCGTGCCATGGGACAGGTCCGCGATCTCTACGCGCTGCGGAAGGACGGTGTCCAGGTAGCGGTCGAGATCGGGCTCAACCCGATCCGTTCCGGCGACATCACCTGGGTGCTCAGCTCGATCCTCGACGTCACGGAGCGCAAACGGGCCGAGGAGGAGCGCCGCAAGATCGAGGCACAGATGCAGCACGCGCAGAAACTGGAAAGCCTTGGCGTGCTGGCCGGGGGCATCGCACACGACTTCAATAACCTGCTCGTCAGCATCCTCGGCAACGCGGGCCTCGCCCTCATGCAACTGGCGGCGGAGGCGCCAGCTTGCGAGACAGTCCGTGCGATCGAGACTGCGGCCGTGCGCTCGGCCGAGCTTACCAAACAGCTCCTGGCTTATTCGGGCCGTGGGAAGTTCCTGATCCAGCCGCTCGACCTGTCGCAGGTAGTCGGGGAAATGGGGCACTTACTGGGAGTTACAATCCCGAAGAAGGTTGCCTTCCGGACCCGACTCATGCCGAGCCTGCCGGCGATCGAAGCCGATGCGGCGCAGATCCAGCAAGTGGTCATGAACCTCATCACCAATGCGGCCGAGGCGATCGGTGACCGTGCCGGCGATATTGTAGTCAGCACGGGAACTGTCGATGCGGATCGCGCCTATCTTTCCGACGCCTTTCTCGACGATCACCTCCCGCCGGGCCGTTACGTATATCTCGAGGTGACCGACAGCGGATGCGGGATGGATAAAGAAACGCAGGCCAAGATCTTCGATCCCTTCTTCACAACCAAATTCACCGGCCGCGGCCTTGGCCTCGCCGCGGTCCTGGGCATCGTGCGCGGCCATCGCGGCACGGTGCGGGTATGCAGCGAGCCGGGGCACGGCACCGCGTTCAAAGTGCTGCTCCCGGCTTCCGAACGGCCGGTGCCCAAAACGCTCGGCAAACGCGCTCCCTCACGCACGGGCAGTGGAACGGTGCTCATCGTCGACGACGAACCGGGTGTGCGGGAAGTAGCCACCCGGATGCTCGAGTTCGCGGGCTTCACGGTTCTTACCGCGAAAGACGGCGCCTCCGGGATCGAGACGTTCCGCAGCCACGCCGGCCGGATCTCCGCCGTCCTGCTCGATATGACGATGCCGGACAGCTCCGGCGAAGACGTATTCCGCGAGATCCGGCAGATTCGCCCTGACGCAAAGGTGATTGTGTCGACCGGCTACAACGAACAGGAAACGATGAACCTGTTTCGAGGCAAAGGACTCGCCGGGTACATCCAGAAACCGTATGAGCCTTCAAAACTCATCGACACGGTGCAACACGTGCTGGCCGCGGAGCCGGGCCGGGAACCTGGGCCGGCATAGGATCGGCTTACTGCGCCGGGTGGGCGACGGTCTGGATCTCCAGATGGACCGTGCTGGCCACTTTCAGCAGAAAATTGCCGGGGTTTTTCATGCCCCAATCGACGTAAGGGACATCGAACGACGTGGTCGCTGTGAGGGTGCCGGCCTGGTTCTGCGTGTGAACCATGAGCGTGATCGGATGCGTCGCGCCGTGGATCGTGAACTGGCCGGAGAGACGCAACTCCTGGCTTGAAGCCGGCGGTGAGAAGCCGCCTTCGATCCGCTCTGCCGTGAAAACGGCATCGGGATATTTCGCGCTTTCGAGCACCTCCCGGTGCATGCGCGCGTCCCGGGCGTGGCTGCCGCTGTCGCCGCTAGCCACGTCGATCACCGCCGTGCCGGAGATCTGCTGCGTCGCCGGATCGAAGCGGAAACTGCCGCTGTTCAAGCGGAAGGTGCCGTGCACGGTGTGCAGCGTCGAGTCGACCCTCCAGTGGATCTGCGTCTGAGCCGGGTCGAGCTTCAATGTGATAGGCTGCGCGGACGCGACAGCCACGGTAAGGGCAATAAGACAAACGAGACGGTTCATGGAAGCGGATCTCATCGTGCGGAAAGAACGCGCCAGCCGAGCGGAAGCAGGGCTTCGCGGGCGAAAACCGCGGGCGAAATCTCCCCGACATGCATGCTCAACATTGTTTCAAACAAATTCGGATGAGCGCGGAAGGCGTCGAGAACGCGCCGCCGGAGAATCGGGATGCGGTCGAGCGAGAGCAGGAGCGAACTCATCAGCGCCGGGCGGCGCATCAAGCGGCGATGGGCGGAGGCGTACGCTTCCAACCGGCCCTCTGCGAGCGCTTCGCCAAGCGCCTGAGCATGACCGAAAGCCAGGCCGAGCCCAAAGCCCGTCACCGCGTCCACCGAGCCCGAAGCGTCGCCGATCAGCGCCACGCGGGAGGTAGCGACGCGGCGGATGCGGCGGACCATCGAGATCGCGCCGCGCTCGGTGCTGGCAAGCGTGGCGTTCTGAAGGCGCGCCTGAAGTGCGGGGAACCGCGGCAGCGCGGCCTCGATCCGCAACCTCGCATCGCGGCTCAGCACTACCACGCAAACTTCGCCGTGGCTCACCGGTGTGACGTAGATCTGCACTCCATCGTCCCAATAGACCTCCATGAACTCCGTCCAGGGCTCGATGCGGTAGTGAAGCCGGAAACCGAACCGGCGCTGCTCTCCCTTCGCGCCGTCGAGCGCGGCCCACTGGCGCACGCGGGAGTTTTGCCCGTCCGCGCCGGCGATCCAGCGGCACGGAACCTCCCGCGAACCCACCCAAACGCCGCGCGAGGAAAGTCCCGTTACGCGGTTTCGCCACATCAGATCCACGCCGGCATCGGCGGCGCGCTGCGCCATCAACCCATGCAATACCGTGCGGCGAAGTCCCAGTCCCGGTCCCTTCGGAAAGCGCGCCGCCACCTGCGCATCGCGCGAAAGAAAGCGGATACCAACGAAGGGGAAACCCTGGGAAGACGGAGGGTCGACGCCGAGCGCGCGAAGGGCGGCGAGGGAATCCGGCAGAAGCCCCTCGCCGCAGGCTTTGTCGAACGGCTGTTGAGCCGGGTCCGCGACGACGACACGGAGTCCCTGTTGACGGGCCGCGAGCGCCGCGGCCAGGCCCGCGGGACCGCCGCCGGCGACAGCGAGATCAAACATTTCCATGCTCATTTGTTTTTCTCACCAGCGCAGCAAAACCAACTCGGAGCAAAAGCCCGGCCCCATCGCCGCCAACAACGAGTAACTTCCTTCCGGTTGCCGCCGCCGCGCCAGGTGCTCCTCGAGCACCGCGAGCACCGACGCCGAAGAGAGATTGCCCATGCGCCGCAGGCAATCCCAGGAAACTTCCAGCGCATCCTCGCTCAGCTCGAGCGCCCGCTCGGTGGCTTCAAGAATCTTCGGCCCGCCGGTGTGCAGGATCCAGCTCGCGATGTCGCGCCGGCTGAGCCCGTGGGTTTCCAGAAATGCGTCGATGTCGTGCGCCAGGTACTTATGCACGATGTCCGGGACCTCGGGCGAAAGCACAATCCGGAAGCCTTTTTCCGAGATGTCCCAGCCCATCAGATGCTCGGAGTCCGGATAAAAAACGCTTCGCGTAGCCACGATTTTCGGTCCCTGCTCGGCCCGGTCCGCTCCGGAGACAATCACCGCCGCCGCCCCATCGCCAAACAACCCGGCCGAGATGAGATTCGCCACCGAAAGATCGTCGCGCTGCAGCGTGAGAGAGCAAGCCTCGACGCTCACCACCGCGGCGGCCTCCCCCGGATAGGCGCGAACGTAATCGAAAGCGCGGGCGATCCCGGCCGCGCCGGCAACGCAGCCGAGGCCGAAGATCGGGATGCGCTTGATGTGCGGGGACAGGCCCATCGAGTTCACCAGCCGCGCGTCAATCGAAGGACTGGCAATGCCCGTGACGGACACGAAAAAGATCGCGCGCAGATCGGAGGCGGCCACGCCGGCGCGGCTCAGCGCGCGGCACAGCGCCTGGCGGGCGAGTTCGCGCGCCGCCTCGATCCAGCGGTCGTTGGCCTCACCCCAGGTAAGCGTTTCATACGCCTCGAGCGGAAGAACGAGATGCCGCTTGGACACTCCGACGCGGGCGTGCAGCCGTTCCAGGAAGGCCGGATTGTCCAGCTTCGGCCCCCACTGTTTCATCAGGGCCTGCAGAAGCAGGCGTTGGTCGTAGGAGTGGGAAGGGAACGCGCTCGCGGCGCTGGCGATGGTCATGCGAAAAATCGTTAGTGCAGCCGGGCAAGCTCCTCGGCGTAGAGAGGGTTGTCGGGGAACTGGTGGGACAAATCGAGCAGGATGCGGCGCGCCGAGGCGGTGTCATGATCTCGCAGAGCGGCGATGCCCAACAGCAGGCGCGCATAGGGTTTCAGAAAGTTGCCATGTTCGGCCGTCAGGCGAAGCTTTTGAAGCCCGGTGTCCTTGTCGGCTTGTGCGCCGCCGAGTTCGAGCACCCAGCGGATCGGCGCGGGCTTGAGACTCAGCAGGTAGTTCTCGACGCCGATGGCGAGATAGGCGTCGTAGCAGGTCGGATCGATAGCGAGCAGTTGCTGCGCCAGCGTGCGGCCCGTCTTCAGACCGTCCAGCGACGCCAGATAGTGCTTGTCCACCATCGCGTCGTAATCGGCGCGCAAGCCGAGTCCGAGAATCGTTGCGAACATTGCGTTGGTGTCTTTGGGCGACCGCGCAAGGATCGCCGAGGCCAATCGGTTCGATTTGTCTAATTCGGCATCGAAGGCCCGACGCGTGGCTGGATCGGGATCGGGCTTCTTGCGGTGCTTGAAGCGCGAGTCGTCCACGAACAACTCGGATTGAAGAATGTGCAGGCGCTCGAACTCGTGAAACAGATATGCGGCGGCGTTCGAGGCCGGCCCGAGTGGATCGCCGGGATTGCGCCGCTCCCAATCGAGAAACGTCCGATGGGCCTGGTCGAAGGCCAGGTCGTACATGTGAAAATACCCGGCCAGAAGGCCATCCGGCGCGGGCGTCTGCTTGGCCGGCGTAGCGGCCGACACAGCGGCAAGCAGAAGCGGGATGAAAAAACGCACGCCGGACAACCCTTCAAACATTCACAACGCGGCGCGCCATACCGAGCGCCTCACTCCAGAATAACGGCGAAGTGTGCATCAGCTCGACCACGGCGGCCAACGCCCCAACAAACCGCTCCACCTGCTCCTCGCTCACCACCAGCGGCGGCGCGCACTTCAGTGTGTGGAAGTGGTTGCCGCAGATCTGGGCAAGGATGCCATGGTCGCGGAACATTCGCATCACGATCACCTGGCCGAACATCGCCGGATGAATCGCGCGGAACGCCTCGTAAGGGACGCGGAGCGAGATCTTGTTCGGCGGCTGGAACTCGATGCCGTTCAAGAGCCCGAGGCCACGAACTTCCTTCACCATCTCATAGCCCGAGAGCGTTTCCCGAAGCCGTGCGCGCAGCAGGTCGCCGCGATCCGCGGCCCGCAGGCCGAGCTCTTCCACCTCCAGCGTTTCGATCGCGGCCAGGCCGGCGCGCATCGACAGCGGGTTTTCGCTGAACGTCGAGGCGTGGACGATCGAGCGCTTCAGCGAGCCGAAAACATCGTGATAGATCTCTTCGGTCATGAGTGTGGCGCTCACCGGCACCAGTCCGCCGCTCAAAGCCTTGGCGAGTACAACAATGTCGGCCGAGGCTCCGTCGTGGTGGGCGGCCAGAAACGGTCCGGTCCGGTACATACCCGTCTGCACTTCATCCAGCACGAAGACAGTTCCGAACTTCCGGCACAGTTCCTGAGCCGAGCGGAGATAGCCGGGCGGGGGAACGCGGATTCCGGCCTCGGCCTGCAGCGGCTCGACGACAAAAGCGGCAAAGCGCCGCGTGGCAAGCCGCGCCTCGAGGGCAGCGAGATCGCCGAACGGGACGGTCTCGGCGCCATCGAGAAACGGGCCGAATTTCCCGCGCCAGAACGCATCGTCCATGAGGGACAAAGCGCCGCAGGTCAGCCCGTGAAAAGCGCCGCTCGCGCTGAGCAGGCCGTCACGCTGCGTCCGTGCGCGCGAGAACTTGATCGCCGCCTCTACCGCTTCACTGCCCGAGGAAGCGAAAAACACCTTAGCGAGATGGCCTCCAGCCCGCTCACAAAGTGCGGCAGCGAGTTCGCCCGCAAGCTCCGGAACATGGCTCTGCAGCATCCCGGGACCGCGCCGGTCCAGTTCGGCGCGCACCGCCGCGACGATCGACGGGTGGTTATACCCCGCGTTGTGAACACAGTAGCCGGACAGGAAGTCCAAAATTGTCCGCCCATCCGCCGTGTGAAGCTCAACGCCCTCGCAGCGCTCGTAGCGCACTTTCATCGCGAGCACGTCAAGCAGGCGAACCCATTGTGGATTCACATGTTCGGTATATAAGGCTTCAGAAGTAGCGGCGGCAGTGGCAGTCGGCAAGCAGGCATCTCCCTTGGCGATTGCACGCGGTCCGCGAGGTCCGGCCCCAGCGAATGCGCGTACCTTTCCCTGGACGCGCCCAGAGTGCGCCGCGTTACCGGATCGGCTACCGAATCAGGCGCAGCGGCCGGGCTCAACCGGCGCTGATGATCTTGGAGATGTCGTTATAGATCGCGAAAGCGACCACAACCATGAGGAACACGAAGCCGAGCTTGAACACCATGTCCTTCACCTGCAGGCTCAGATCGCGGCGCATGAGCATCTCGACCAGCAGCAGCAAAATCACGCCGCCATCGAGGATCGGGATCGGCAGCAGGTTGAAGATAGCCAGGTTCAAACTGATCATGACCATCAGCTCCAGGAACGGCGTGAGCCCTTCCCGCGCGGCCTGCCCGGAGGCTTGGGCGATGCCGATCGGCCCGCTCAACGACCGCGCTGACATGCGCCGCGTGACGATGCCTTCGAGAAACTCTAATACAAGGCCCGCGCTGCGGACGTTCTTGTGAACCGATTCGGCCAGCGCATCCGGGAACGAGAGCCGCGTCAGGACCACCTGCGGCTGCAGTTCCACTCCGATCATCCATCGCGTCGCGCCATCGGCGTTGGACTGGCCCGGCATGACGCTCACCGTGCCTTCCTTGGCGCCCCGGCGGTAAGTAACCTCGACCGGCTTGGGTCCATTGGCTTGCAACAGGTCGTGCAGCGCGGGTAAAGAATAGATCCGCTGTCCGTTCAATGCGACAATCCGGTCGCCGGCCGCCAGACCGGATTGCTCGGCCTGCATGCCTGGCATGAAACCCCGCACCTGCAGGACGCTCTGCTCATCCCATCCCGCTATGCCGACCCCTTGTTTCGGGTCGTAAACAGGCGTGACGGAGAAATGCATCCGCTGCGCATCGCGTAAGACCCACACGCTGATCGGACGCTGGGCACTGGCAATCTCCTTCAGCATGACGTCGTCCCAGTTGGGGCGCGTGTTGTCGTCAAGCTGCAGAATGCGGTCGCCTTCGCGAATCCCGGCGTGGTCTGCCGCGCCGCCGTGCACCACGTAGCCCACCACGGGGTTCACCGGCCGCGGAATCTTCGGATAGCGAACCATGTATAGGCCCGTTAAAATGCCGACCGCCAGCACCAGATTCATGAACGGGCCGGCAAACGCAATGATGAGCCGCTGCCAGCGCGGCTTCGACAGAAACGCACGCGGATCGCCAGAGCTTTCCTCGCCGGCTTGCTCGCCCGCCATCTTCACATAGCCGCCGAATAGGATCAACGAAAATCGGAAGTCCGTTTCGCCCCGCCGGAACCCGAACAAACGCGGGCCAAAGCCAAAGCTGAAGGCCTCCACGTGGACGTCGAACAGACGAGCGGCCCAATAATGACCCAGTTCGTGGATCAGGATCATGACCCCGATCAGGACCAGCAGCCACCACAAATTTTGGAAGAAAACCATGTTGCTTACGCCTTCACAAGCGGCCGCTGAATCTTCGAGCCTTCTACGACGCTCCGGGCCGCCCGGCGCGAACGATTGTCGATCTCCATCACTTCCGCAATGGACCGAAGCTCCTGAGCGGGAACCCGTTCCAGCGTCTCGCGAACCACTTCGGCGATGGCCGGGAACGAAATTCGTCCGTTCAGAAATGCCTCCACCGCTATCTCATCGGCCGCGTTCAACGTGCACGTCGCCGACCCGCCGGCTGAATGCGCTTCATAGGCCAGGCCGAGCAACGGAAATTTGGCGAAATCCGGCGGAGCGAAGCTCCACTGGCGCGCCTGGGTCCAGTCCAGCCGCGGCACCGGCGCCGAATCGCGGTCCGGATAGGTCAGCGCATACTGGATGGGCATGCGCATGTCGGTGGCCGAAACCTGTGCGAGTATGCTGCCGTCCACATACTCCACCATAGCGTGTACGGTCGACTGCGGGTGAACCACCACATCGACCTCCCGGCCCGCCAGATCGAACAGCCAACAGGCTTCAATCACCTCGAAGCCCTTGTTCATCAGAGTCGCCGAATCGATCGTGATGCGCCGTCCCATCTTCCATGTTGGATGATTCAAAGCCTGTTCCGGCGTCACAGAAGCCAGCGCTTCGGTCGGGGTTTCGCGGAACGGCCCACCCGAAGCCGTCAGAATCAGCCGGATCACTTCCCCCCGCGCACCCGCCCGCAGGCACTGATGCGCCCCGTTGTGCTCGCTGTCCACCGGGATGATCGCTGCCCCGGACTCCCGCGCTGCCGCAGTCACCAGCCCTCCGCTGGCCACCATCACCTCTTTATTGGCGAGCCCGACTCGTTTGCCCTTTCGCACCGCCAGGTAGGTGGCTTCGAGTCCCGCCACCCCGACGATCGCCGAAAGCACGAAGTCGCAATCCGCCGCCGTCGCTACCTGAACCAGAGCCTCCGGGCCGTGCAATAATTCCGGCCAATCCGGCGCAGCCAGACCGACGGAGCGAAGGTGCTCCCGCAACTGGCTCCGAACGGAATCCGATGAGACGACTGCCACTCGCGGGCGGAATTCGGCAATCTGTTCCGCCAGCAGCGCGGCGTTCGCTCCCGCGGCCAGGGCGAAGATCCGGAACCGGTCGCGCCGCCTGCGAACTACATCGAGTGTACTCACCCCGATGGAGCCGGTTGAGCCGAGGACAGTTACATTCGTCATTGTGTTGGGGAGGTGGCGGCGAGCCTAAACCTTGATTATATCGCCATTAGCCCGGATTCTTGACCAGAAACCGGGTCATTCGTTCCTAGTCCAGAACAGCAGCCTCGATCGCCGGAACACACCCTCGCTCGGAACCAGTTTTTTCTTGGGATTCCATTTCCAGAAGCAGCTGAACCCGTAAGGGCGCCAGGGAGGATGCTTCAGGGGTCTTTGTGAGGTTAGTCTCGCTTTGGTGG
>VFSW01003311.1_pt1 | contig 24183 bp, 20 predicted proteins | sample 5358111 | NCBI WGS metagenome assembly VFSW01 (sample SAMN11554181, study PRJNA540505) | mine drainage metagenome | isolation source: sediment from site ElyBrook_90M | place: USA: Ely Copper Mine, Vershire, VT | collected 2017
AGATCGCCAACAACATGGGCTACACGGCCAGCTTCCTGCCCAAGCCGGTGGTGGGCGTGAACGGCAGCGGCATGCACACCAACGTCTCCATCTCCAAGGGCAAGACCAACCTCTTCTGGGACGAGAAGGGGCAGGAGCAGTTGTCCCCCTTCGGATGGGAGTTCATTGACCGCATCCTGACCCATGCGCTGGATATCTGCCTGATCCTGAACCCCAGCGTCAACGCCTATCGCCGTCTGGACCCGCACTTTGAGGCGCCGAACCAGATCAAGGCTTCGGCCACGGACCGCGGCTCGATGGTGCGCGTGCCCATCGGCAACTCGCGGTCGATGCGCGTGGAAGTGCGCTCGGTGGCACCGGATGCGAACCCGTACCTGACCCTGTACTCCATCTTCAAGACCGGCATCGATGGCACCAAGGCCGAGATCGACAACCTGCGCCAGGCGCAGCGCTACCTGCCCGATCACATCCAGCAGGCGATCGAGGACTTCAAGGCGTCGGGCTGGATCGGAACGATCCTGGGCTCCGACGTGCAGGGTCGGTTCGCCGACCTGAAGCAGGCCGCTGCAGACCGTTCTCCGCGCGAGCTGGGCACGTTCGTCAAGGCCTCCGAAGTGCAGTACCACCACGAGGTTTACAACCAGTCACTCTGGAACCTGTTCTAGAGCGAACGGTTGAGAACCGCCACGGACGAGAGTGCCGGGCTGGACACGAAGAGCGGCGCGGCCTTTGCAGGCTGCGCCGCTCTCGTTTTTTGCGGGACCTCTTGCCTGGGGCCGCAATCTGCGCGGCCGGCACGGCGCACTGATGAGGATGTGCGTGGACTTTGCGGTTTCAATCGAAGATACGGTGGACCTAGCGCGTCGATGACACCCGCAGCAGCATCCTGAGCGTTTCGCCGGGTGCTCGTGCCATCCGCTCGAAGGCTTGTTGGCCATCTTCCAGCGCCACTTCGGCGGTCCACGGCGTCAGGTCAATCTCGCCTGCCACAAGCAGCGCCAGCGAGTGCTCAAAATCCGCCGGGGTATACCCAAACGACATCACCACGCGAAGTTCCTTGCGAATGCTACGGGCAAAATCAATCTCGGTGTGCGCCGAGGCCATGCCCAGCAGCACCACCATTCCGCCGGGACGGCAGAGGCTAAAGGCCGCCTGCCGCGCGGCGCTCGTGCCGCAGGCGTCGAGCACCAGGTCCAGGCCGTCGCCTGCAAACCGGTTGGCTTCGGTACGGCCTTCTTCCTGAGAGACGTTCACGGCCAGCGTGGCGCCCATTCGTCGAGCGGCAATCACCCGCGCCTCGTTCACATCCTCCACCAGCACCTCCGGCACGCCATGGCACAGCGCCATCAGGAGCGCCAATGCGCCCATGGTTCCCGCACCCACAATTGCCATGCGGCATCCGGCCAGTGGCACGGCCATCTGGAAAAGGTGAACGATATTGGCCAAGGGCTCGGTCATCACGGCGCGCGCATCGCTGAGTTCACCGGGAATCTCAATCACCTGCGACTCAGGAATTGCGACAAACTCGGCGTGGCAGCCGGGGGTGTGGCCCATGCCGAGCAATCGCCAGTTAGGACACAGATTGTGTGCGCCGCCCCGGCAGGCTGTGCAGCGGCCACAGCAGATGAAGGGATTGGCCACCACGCGGCGCCCGTCTTGCCTGCGTCCTACAAACTCGTGACCAAGCACCATGGGCGCGGTACGGCTGCGGCTGCGTCCCTGAAATGCGGCAAGGTCCGAGCCGCAAATCGCCGCCGTAGTCACGGCAATCTCGCACTCGCCGGCAGCCACGCTGGGGCGGGGACGATCTTCGAGCACCATTTGTCCGGGACCGGCATAGACCAAAGCGCGCATCACCGGCTTACCTCCCTCGCCTGCCGCGCGGACGGGCGGAGTTGTGCTGCCGGAAATGTTGGTGGAGTTCGACTCGCATGATTCTGGAAACGATTGTCGCAGGCCGGCCTCCCCGCTTGAAATGCTCTCCGCGAAAGGCACGCCATTCCGCTTGCGACCATCAATCGATTTGGCAGGTGTTGCGACGTTTTGCCCTGCATAACCGGAGGCGCACACGGTTATAGTGCTGATATGCGCCCGCGATGCCTGCATGCAGCCCTGACGGCTTTCCTGTGCCTTGCCACGGCAGTTCTTGCTGCCCAGTCCTCCAAACCGGTGATCACGCTCGACGAGTTCATGAACACGATCGATATGACCGAATCCCGCCTCTCGCCCGATGGCTCGGCGGCGGTAATCGCCACGGAAGCCCCGGACTGGAAAGCCAACAGGTTCCGGCTCGATCTGTGGTTGTGGACGGTCCAGACGGGCCTGCGGCCGTTGACGCACTCCGGCAGCGAACAGACACCGCGCTGGAGTCCTGACGGAAAGTGGATTGCATTCATCTCGGATCGTGCCCTGCCCGGCGAGCCGGCCGACAACGATGGAACACCGGAGGACGAATCGGCCAAAGCATCGCGACTGTGGCTGATCCCGGTCGCGGGCGGCGAAGCCCTTCCGCTCTTCAGTGAAAAGTTCAATGTGCACTCCTTTGCCTGGTCGGCCGATGGCGCAGACCTGTACTACTCTGTGACCGAGCCGCTCAGCAAAGAACGCCAGGAAGCGCAGAAGGAGAGGTGGAAAGACGTCATCCGCTGGCGCGAGCAGAACCGCGGCGACGTGCTTGTGAGGCAGGCGGTCGCGGCAGCCCTGGAACGAGCCCTCGCCGTTCCGCCTCCCGCCCAGACGCCCCAAACCGGATCCGCCCGCAAGACCGCGCAGGCCGAACCCGCTGTCGCGTTGCCTCCGGGCGCAAAGACCATTGCGAAGAGCAGTATCTCCATCGAGAAAATTGCCCCTTCGCCGAATGGCCAAACGGTGGCCTTCCTGACCGGCCCGGTCCATCACCGGGTGGAGAATCCCGCCGACTACGAGATATTTCTTGCCCCCTCAACGGGTGGCCAAAGCCGCCAGATCACCCACAACGAAGCTGTTGAATCGAACCTGCGCTGGGCCTCTGACAGCCGCTGGCTGCACTTTTCCGTGCAGGCCGCCGCCGGGTCGCTGGAAGGGAAATACCGCGACGTGCAGGGTCGTCTCTATCGGCTTGACACCGCCACAGACAAGGTGGAGCGCCTGGGCGCGGCTTTCGACGGCTCGTTCGGCCAGTTCACGCTGCTGCCCGACGGGCGCGAACTGGCGCTGGGCCTGAAAGGCACTGAGACGCAGGTGTATCTCGTGGAGGGCGACAAGGCCACGAAACTTCCAGGGCTGGCAGGCACCTACGAAGAGCTGAGCTCCGCGCATGGATCGAGCGCGATCCTCGTACGGTACTCCGCCATCAATCGGCCGACGCAGGTTTACCTGGCCGCCGATCCGATGCATCCCGATCATCTGACCGCCCTCACCCGGTTCAATCCCATCTTTGCTCAGCGCGCTCAGCCTGAGTGGCAGCCATACACATGGAAGTCCGACGATGGGCGCTCCATTGAGGGCGTGCTCATCTTTCCTCCGGGCAAAAAGGGCGTCAAGCACCTGCGCATGTTCACGCTGATCCACGGCGGCCCGGCCGATGCCGATGGAAACCACTTCGGCGCCGACTGGTACGACTGGGCCACCCTCGCCGCCGCCAATGGATGGCTGGTTTTTCGCCCCAACTATCGCGGCTCCGCGGGCTACGGTGATGACTTCATGCTGGAGATTGAGCCTCACCTTGTTTCCAAACCGGGCCGCGACATCCTCGCCGGAGTTGACGCGCTGGTCAAAGATGGCTACGCCGACCCGGACCATCTGGCCATCGGCGGCTACAGTTACGGCGGCTACATGACTAACTGGCTGATCACCCAAACCACCCGCTTCAAGTCTGCTGTGACAGGCGCGGGAGCCGTGGAACACGCCGCCAACTGGGGCAACGACGACGAGACATGGGACGACGCCTGGTATCTGGGCGGACGGCCATGGGAAAATCCGGACCTCTACCAGAGCGAGGCCGCGCTGTTTCGCTTCGACAAGGTCAAGACTCCCACGCATCTGGTTCAGGGCGGCGCCGATGTGCGCGTAAGCTATCTTGAGGGGGTCACGATGGAGAGGGCCCTTGAGACGCTCGGCATTCCTCACACCTTCCTCGTCTTTCCAGGCGAGGGGCACAGCCTGAGCAAGAACCCCTGGCACGGCTATATCAAGGTGCGCGAGGAGTTGAAGTGGCTGGAGAAATATGATGGGAAGTAGCCGGTTTCGCCGTGAGCCCGGCCGCGTCTCTTGTTTATCGAAGCCGCGGGGCTCCGTGGCGCATCTTGTTGTATATAGGACCCAATGAATCCCACCACCGAACAGGCCCGCCAGCACGCCTTCCAGCAGACGCTCCTGAGCGCCCGCCGCACCATGGTGCTGAGCGAGATCCTGAAGCTCGCCATCGACAGCTTCCGCGCCAGCAAGCTGCGTTTCGCGCTAACCGCGCTGGGCATGGTCATCGGCACCGCGTCAGTCATCCTGGTGGTGACCATCGGTCTGACCGGCCGGCAGTTCATTCTGAATGAGATCCAAAAGATCGGCACCAACGAGGTGGAGGTGGAGTACGCAGGCGGCGGCGCCACCGGCGCGGAGCGTGTGCTCTATAACGACTACCTGACCCACGAGGATGAAAAGGCAGTGCTGACGCAGGTCCCCAGCGTTTTGTACTCCTCACCCGTGCTGGAGACCCACGACCGCATCAGCTTTGGCGGCGGAGTGGTGAAAGACACGCTGGTTCTGGGTGTGAGCCCCCAATACCGCTTTGTGCGCAACCTGGTCGTTCTTGCCGGCCGCGCCATCGACGATGAGGACGAGATTGCGCACATCAAGTGCGCCATGGTGACCGTACCCTTTGCGCGGCAGATGTTTGGAAGCTCCGATGCGGCCGTAGGCCAGACCTTCCAGATCATGGGAGTTCCAGTCACCATCATCGGCACCTTCAAAGAGAGCGTCGACACATTTGGCCAGACCGAGATCACGGATCAGACCATCCTGATTCCCTACTCGGTGGCGCGCTACTTTACCGGCACCGACAACGTGAAACAGATCTACTTTTCCGTGCGCAGCATGGAGGAGGTGCCCGATGCGACGCGCGAGATCCTGCGCATCATCAGTTCCCGCCACAAGCCGAACTCAGTCTACAAGGCGCAGAACCTGAAGGAGTTGCTCACGACGGCCGACACCATCGCCAAAGCCCTGACGGCGGTGCTGGTGCTGGTGGCAGCCGTCACCCTGGCGGTGGGCGGTGTAGGCATCATGAATATCATGCTGGCCACGGTACGCTCCCGCATCCGCGAGATCGGCATCCGCAAGGCCATGGGGGCCACTTACCGGGAGATCAAGCTCCAGTTCCTTGCCGAGGCGGTCATTATCTCGCTTGCCGGGGGAGTGGTGGGCACAATTGTCGGCCTAGCGGTACCGTTGTCGATCCGGCTCTTTACCGATTATCCGTTGCCGATCTCCGGCTGGTCGGTCGCCATCGCTCTGGCCGCGGCAACCATCGTGGGCGTGGTCTTCGGCACTGTACCCGCCACGCGCGCCGCACAGATGGACCCGGTGGAGTCACTGAAATATGAGTGATCGAAAGCCCCACGCAGAAGACGCCGGGGCAGGGCACGACGACTCGCCCTCCGGAGGGCCCAGCCTCACTCTGCTCTACAGCCTGATTGCGCTGGCCCTTGTTGTTGCCATCGGTTTTGCGCTACTGATTGTGCTGCCCTTTTATCACCGCCGCTAAAGCATTTTCACAGTTGCTGTAAGCCGAAGCTGACCCGCTCAAGTGGCGTTTTCACCAAAAAATGTCGCCCTGCACAGCGCTCAAAAACGCCTCATAGTAACTGTAAATATGCCTTAAGGCTGCGTGTTCGCTGCGTCGGCTCGCTCGGTAATCAGTACGGGAATCCCATCCACCACAGGGTAGGCGCGGCCGCAGCCCGTGCAGACCATCCGGTCCCCTTCAAGACGCAGTGCATCCAGGCAGACGGGGCAGGCGAGTTGGCCCGCCCACTGATCGAAAATCGGCAGATTTGCGGAATTTTCTGGCATTCAGGGCCTGCTGCTATTGGATGGTCGCATCAGGACTGGCCTCAGGGCCTGCGGGGCCGCGCTTGGGGCGGCTGGCAAACTCGGCCTCGATGCGCTCGTTGATGCCGGCCTTGGCAAACTCGTGGGCCACGCGGATGCCGTTGAAGATGGCGTTGTCGTTCGAGGAGCCGTGGCCGATGATGCACACCCCACGCACCCCCAGCAGCGGCGCGCCGCCATACTCGGTGTAGTCCAACCGGCGGCGGAAGTCATTGAAGGCCCGCCGCGAGAGCAGGGCTCCTACCTGGGCGGTTACGGTGCGGGTCAGCGACTCGCGCAGCACGTCGCGCACAAAGCGCCCGATGCCCTCGCTGGTCTTCAGCGCCACGTTGCCCACAAAGCCGTCGCAGACGATGACGTCCGCATTGCCATTGAAGATGTCGCGCCCTTCAACGTTGCCGATGAATCGGATGGGCAGCGCCTTGAGCAGCGGAAAAGCATCACGGGTGAGGTCGTTGCCCTTGGTTTCTTCTTCGCCAATGGAGAGCAGGCCTACGCGCGGCTCGCGAATCTTGAGCACGCTGCGGGCATACATCTCTCCCATCACCGCAAACTGCTCCAGGTTGTGCGCCTTGCAGTCCACATTGGCGCCCACGTCGAGCAGAACGCAGGGATTACCCTTGGAGGTGGGCATAGGCGTCGCCAGCGCCGGACGGTCCACGCCGGGCATGACGCCCAGCACCATCTTGGCCGTAACCATGGCCGCGCCAGTGTTGCCCGCGGTTACGAACCCAGCCGCCTTGCCCTCGCGCACCAACTTGAGCCCCACGCGCATGGAACTGTCGCGCTTAGTTCGCACGGCGTGCGCCGCCTTCTCGTCCATCCCGATACGCTCTGAGGCGTGGTGGATGACGATGGGCAAGTCCTCGTTTTCGAGGTGCTCGTCCAGAAGGTCACGCAGCTCCGGCTCCGGCCCAATGAGATGGACCCGCACAGGCAAAGACCGGCAGGCGAGGATCGCCCCCCGGATCTCTGGCTCTGGTGCTTTGTCGGAACCTACGGCGTCGAGCGCAATATCGATGAGCATGGCGCTCAGTCTACTTGGCTGCTTCCTTGATGTCCAGAACTGCGCGTCCCTTGTACGCTCCGCACTTGGGGCAAGCGCGGTGAGGCAGCTTTTTCTCGTGGCAGTTCGGGCACTCGGAGAGGCCGACGGCCGTCAAAAAGTCGTGAGAGCGACGGAGCGCAGTGCGGCGCGTTGAGTGGCGCCTTTTCGGATTCGGCATGATGCAATTCCTTTCGTGTCCCTGTCCTGTTCGACCCCGGCAAGCTTTTGACCGCACAAGGTCTTAACTGCCATCCGGCGCAGACGGACACCCTGAATTTCTCGGGGTCAATTTTCTACGACTTTATCCGGTCGCGGAGCCCAGCCAACGCCTCCCAGCGGGGGTCACTCGGACCCACTTCGCAGGAACACGCCTGCAGGTTGCGGTTCTGGCCGCAGCGCGGGCAAAGTCCTTTGCAGTCAGGCTTGCACAGCGTTCTGACCGGCAGGGACAAAAGCACCTGCTCGCGCAGCACATCCTCAAGCGAAAGACTGTCCTTTTGATAATAACCGATTTCCGTCTCCGGCGCTGTAATGGACCGTTCCGGTGCTTCGGAATCGGCGCCCGCCGGCCGGAAGATCAGGTCAAAGTCGGCTGCCAGCGGAATCTCCACCGGTTCCACGCAGCGGGCACAGGGAACCTGAAATTTCCCCGCAAAGCTACCCCTGAGCCGGATATCGGCCACAATGTCCTTGGGGCCGCGGTGCTCGTGGATGACTTCTGCCCGTCCCGACGCCGCAAGAGGCCCAGCCTGCTCGGCCTCTTCTCCGAAATCGACCGCACCTGAAGCGAGTTCCAGATCGAAATCGATCGGCTCCTGCTCCAGTTCGCTTATCTTGAATTCCATGCTATGAGCCTACGGCGGCATTGGCTGCCCGTCAATGCGGGGGATGCGCACCCACCAAAGCGTTCAAGTCCACCGGGATCGTGCCGATGTAATCCACGACACACATCAGAAAGGGATCCTGGCATGGCATGGCTTCGTAACCTCCCCGTCTCGCGCAAGTTCATCCTCGCCTTCGGCATCGTTTGCAGTCTCTGCATCGTGCTGGGGGGATACACGTTTCTCACGTTCCGCGCGATTGGTGAAAAGAGCGCGGACGTCAGTGAGAATGCTTTCCCCTCCGTGGTCCATCTGGCTGAGATTCGAACCGGGCTCAACGCCATGCGCCAGGCAGATCTGGACCTGATGCTCTGCCAGACACCGGCATGCACGGCAAATCAAACAGCCAAGCGCCAGGCAGGCATCGACGCGTACCAGAAGGGCATGAATGCGTATGGAACGATGCTCAACTACCCGGGTGAACGGGAGATCTATCAGCAGTTCACCGCGGCTTATGCGAAATACATTGATGCGAGCAATAGGGGAGTTGCGCTGCTGGCGGCGGGCAAGACCGGCGATGCGCTGGATCTGCTCTCGTCGGACGCCATCGTCAAATCGTTCAACGCGGCTCTGGATGGAACCAGTGCGGCTGTCAGTTTGAACGTCACTGCGGGCATGGATAGCGCTCATGGCGCCACACAAGCCAGTAGTCGAGCGCTGTGGATCAGCGCCGGGGTCACGCTGGTGATTGTGCTGCTCTGCTCGATGACGGGCGTCCTGCTCACCAACCTCATTGCGCCGCCGCTGAAGGCCGCCACGCTGGCGCTGGAGCGCCTGGCGGACAAAGACCTGACCGTAAGCGTGGAGGAGTTCGGCGGCGATGAGATGGGGCGGCTTTCCGCAGCGTTGAACACCAGCGTATCCGCCATGCGCGGTGTTCTGGTGACGGTGGCGCAAAGCGCGGAAACACTCTCCGCGGCCACCACCGAGATCAGCGCCCGCTCAGTCCAGAGCGCCAGCAACGCCCACACGCAATCCAGCAAAACCAACCAGATTGCCGCCGCCGCTCAGGAGATGACGGCCACGATCGGCGAGATCAGCCATAACGCCGAAAGCGCGGCCGGCGCCAGCCGCGCTTCGGCTCAGACCGCCGATCAGGGAGGTGCGGTGATGCAGGCCGCCGCTGCCACCATGGAAAAGATAGCCGCGGCAACCGGCACTGTGGCCGAGAAGATGAATTCGCTGGCGCACCGCTCCGAAGAGATCGGCAAGGTGGTCAGTGTGATTCAGGAGATCAGCGAGCAGACCAACCTGCTGGCGTTGAACGCGGCCATTGAAGCCGCACGGGCAGGCGAGCATGGACGCGGCTTTGCGGTCGTGGCGGGCGAAGTCCGCCGGCTGGCTGAACGCACCAAAGGCGCCACCGAGGAGATCGCAGGCACGATTCGAAGCATTCAGGAGGAAACACGCAGCACCCTCCAGGTGATGCAGGACAGCCGCACCGCCGTCGAGACCGGCATGGGAGAAACCGCCCATGCCCGCCAGAGCCTCGAAGCCATCATCGAGTCCTCGCGGCAAGTCGAGCACCAGATTCACCTGATCGCCACCGCCGCCACCCAGCAGACCTCGGCCTCCGGCGAAATCTCGGAGTCCGCCGGGCAGATTTCACAACTCTCGGTCGAGAATGCACAAGGCGCAGAAGAAGCCGTGGAAGCCCTCAAGAATCTCGCCGCCCTGGCCAGCGATCTGGATGGCATGATTCGCCAGTTTCGCCTGGAAGGCGGCAGGCAGGTCGGCGGAACCTTCTCCGGCAAGGGACACGCCGCACATCAACCCGCCATGCGCCCGGTTCACAGTCACTGATCCCGCATAGAGAGACTTTCACTTCGTGTTCCACCCTGTCCGCTCTTTCACTCTGCGGACAGGGTGGGATGCCGCGATGAGTTGCCTTTGCACCCGATGAGTACCCCGCGCCGCTGCGAAAGCCAGGGGCCGCCTGCCATTTCCAGGTTCATTCGCTTGCCTGCCACACAATTCCCGTACTGTGCTGTTGTTTCTCTCGCCGGGCCGCTATGGTAGCCTCCGGTTGAGGACTATGGCCGCTTCCCCGTACAACGCGCCACAGCCATATCTGCAACCAACCACAGGGGGGGACACACGCATGAGCGCCGTCAAGTACGACCTGGCCATCATTGGCTCCGGGCCTTCAGGACAACGCGCTGCCGTGGCGGCCGCCAAGATGAAAAAACGCGTTGCGGTTGTTGAAGCGCGCTCCGTTGTGGGTGGCGTCTGCGTCAACACCGGCACCATCCCCTCCAAAACCATGCGTGAAGCCGTGATGCACCTGTCCGGCTACAACTACCGCACGATCTACGGCATGAACTACCGGGTCAAGGAAAAGATCACCATGGCCGACCTCGCCTTCCGCGTGCAGGCGGTGGTCAAGACCGAGGTGGACGTGACCGAAGCCCAGCTCTCGCGTAATGGCATCGATGTGGTCCACGGCGTTGCCCGCTTTATCGATCCGCACCAGGTGCGCGTGGAGGGCCCTCAGACCGACGCCACCATTGAAGCCGACCGGATTATTCTGGCCGTGGGTACGCGCCCCGCCTCCTCACCCAAGGTTCCAGTCAACGGACGCACCATCGTCAACAGCGATCAGATTCTCGACCTGCCCGCCTTGCCGCGTTCGCTCATCGTCGTGGGCGGCGGCGTTATCGGCGTCGAGTACACCTGCATGTTTGCCATCCTGGGCGTGCGCGTTACGCTCATTGAAAAGCGCAACCGGCTGCTGGAATTTGCCGACCAGGAGATCATCGAGTCCCTCAGCTATCACCTGCGCGACAGCCGCGTCACCCTCCGCCTGGGCGAGGAGGTGGAGAGCGTGGAAGAACTGCCGGACGGCGGCGTCGTTGCTAATCTGGAGAGCAAGAAGCGCGTCTCCGGCGACGCCCTGCTCTACGCCGTGGGCCGCCAGGGAAATGTGGACGACCTGAACCTTGCCGCAGCCGGCCTTGAAGCCGACTCGCGCGGGCGCATTCCCGTGAACGAGCACTATCAGACCAAGGTGGACCACATTTTTGCCGTGGGAGACGTGGTCGGCTTTCCCTCGCTGGCCTCGGTCTCAATGGAGCAGGGACGCATTGCCGCGGCCCGTGCCTTTGACGACCGTGCCGTAATTTTTTTTAATTTTTTGTAGACCTACGTGATCTACACCATCCCCGAGATCAGCTTTATCGGCAAAACAGAGGAGCAGCTGACCGGCGAGGACGTGCCCTACGAGGTGGGCATGGCCTACTACCGCGAAACCGCGCGCGGCCAGATTCGCGGCGACACCACCGGCCGGCTCAAGTTGATCTTCCACCGCGACACCCGCAAAGTGCTGGGCGTGCACATCATCGGCGAGGGCGCTACCGAACTGGTCCACATCGGCCAGGTGGTGATGACGCTCGACGGCACAGTCGACTACTTCATTGACACGGTATTCAACTACCCCACCCTGGCCGAGTGCTACAAGGTGGCCGCCTTCAATGGCCTGGGCCGCCTGCACCGCTACCAGGCGGAGTAAAAGAGGGTTCAAATGACCACCGCTATCGGCGTCGTAATGACCGATCACATTGTGGCCGGCCGACTTGAGGAGCATCGTCTGACCGGCAAGCCGGTGCGCTATCCCGACGACACCAACGAACTGGATGCGCTGGTGGCGATTCCCGGCGGCGAACTGGTGGAGATCCTGGCCACGCATATTGCCGCTCTGGCCGGCAGCGGAGAAAGCGCCGTGAATGCCATCGGGGTCGCCGTGCCCGGCGTGATCCGCCACGGGGTGGTTGAAGACTCGCCCAATCTTGCCCAGATCAAAGGCATGCGCCTGGCCGAAGAGTTGGCCAAAGTGCTCGCCACCCGCGGGATCACCGCGCCGGTGCATGTGGCCAACGACGCAGACGCCATCGCTGCCGGAGTGGCCGCCACACACGGCCAGCTCAATCGCCTTACCCGCGTGTGGACCATTGGCAACGGCATTGGCTACGGCCGCTGGCCCTATGTCGAGGGCGTGTGGGAAGGCGGGCACATCACCGTCACCCTCGATCCCAAGGAACGCTTTTGCGGCTGCGGCGGAGTGGGCCACCTGGAAGGCATCATGGGCTACCGGGCGATGCGCATGAGATTCCTTGACCTGGAGCCGGAGGAAGTCTTCGCCCACGCCAGAGAGGGCGATGCGCGCTGCCGCGAATTTGTCGATCTGTGGCACCGAGCCCTGGCCGCCGCCACGTCTTCGTTCATCCACCTGGCCGGTCCGGGCCGCTTCTACTTCACCGGCCACAACGTCGGCTTCCTGGAGCTTCCTGTATTGCGCGGCCACCTGGAAACCATGGTCAAGATGAGCCCGCTGCAAAGCTACTCGCTCGAAATCCTGCCCTCCGATGACGAAACCGCATTGTTAGGGGCCGGCGTGTCGGCATTGCGCGCGCTCACGTGGTGAGAAATTCAGTATTTGGCGGGTTTGAAAAAGCGCGGCTCTGGCTGAGTCTCCGATTCTTTAGAAGAATGTACCCGAAGCTTTAGCGCCTGAGTTCCGGCTTTCGCGAAGGCCGACTCATTGCCACCCTCAGCATCTTTGCAGGTACGTCCCCGAAAGGCGGTCGTGCCAGCTCAGGTGGTCTTCGTCGAAGATGCCCCAGACCACACCCAGCCCTACCGGCAACAGCGACAACAGCATTGCTCCCAACCGGCCCCATCTGCGTGCGCGGGTGGGGCTCTCGCCGCCAAAGGTGCGCAGGCCGATGCGGGCGTACATCATGCCCGGCGTTGACTTGGCCACCGTAAGGAAGAAAGCCTTGTACAGCACCCCGGTAGCGATCAAGATGACAATCGCGCCCAGTTCGGCGGTCTTGACGATTGGCAGATGCTGCATGTGGTTGATAAGTGCAGCAATGGCTCCGCAGGCTACGCCCAGAATCAGCGCGCCATCCACCACAGCAGACATCAGGCGCCGTCCGAAGGGAGCCAGTTGCACCTCAGGAGCCGCGGCCACCGTCGCGGTTTCAATCTCCGCTTCCCCGGCAATCTGCTCATCCAGTTCGATACCGGACCACTCCGGGCTGCTCCAGGAAGGCGCAGGCGCTTCGGTAGCAGCCTCTGTCACCTCGGGCTCAATGGAGATGGTGCTGGGGTCCACTTCGAAAATACTCAACTGGCCGTTGGGCTCCGCGCTCTGCCCCTGCTGCGCGCCCGTAATACGAGGTCGCATCCGCCGGGTAGCGACCAGTTCGCGGGGAAACTCGATGAGGTTGGCGTGGATGGGCTGCGCCGCCTCTACCGGCTCAATGGCGTGCAGAGCCGCAGAAGCGTCTGCCAGCGTCGCCGAACCCCACCAATTGTCTTCCACCACCTCAGATTCTTCCGCATCGCGCAGCGCGGGCGCTGCCGGTGTCTCGGCGGGGCGCACGGGCAAGTCCGGGTCCCAGCGTATTTCCATCGCCTGGCCCGTTGCCTGGCTTGTTACGACGGGTGCGGGTGGCACCTCAATCTCCCAGGCTTGCTCGACAGAACTCGTTTGAATGAGCACGGGCGCGACAGCGGCGGGCGCGTCTTTGTAAGCGGGCAGGTCGTTGGCTTCTGCGGCTGCTGCCGTCTCCAGGCTGGCTAAAACGGCTTGAGCAGCGGCCTGCGCTTCAAGAGCGGCGCGCGTGGCGGTTTCGGCCGCGCGCAGAGCCGCACGTGCCTCAGCGGCCTGCATCTCGCTATAGCTGGGTGCCTTGGCATAGCGGGCAGCCACGCGGGCAGCAGCCTGCGCGGCGCGCGTGACGGGGGCACCTTGCGCTTCAGAGGACGCATCCTCTTCCACCACGGATAAGCCCTTCCGGCTTTTGTGCGCGGCGAGACGACGATTCACTTCCTGTTTCCACGAGGGTTGCGGTGCGGGCTGGCTTACCAGTGTGCTCAAATCTCCAGTTTCCCTTCTGACGCAGTCCTGAGGTCGAATGCCAGACCCTGGACCGCCGTTCAGGTTCGCATTGCCCAATCGGGCGGAAGTGATGCGAACGTTGCTCTCAAAAAGAGCCGGGAGGTTGCGCGAGAACATGCGGATAGATTCGGAGCACGCATTCCGTGCCGTCGAGCCAATCCGGGTTTTCACCTGCTGCCAGAGCTGCGTGGCGCGCGTCCCATGCAACATGGCCTGCGTTTGCTATGCTGGCCTTGGTCCTGGGATGCGTCCTCGCAATTTCGTGTTTATCACGGTGCTTGCCCTCTGTCACCTACTAGTTGTGGGGCAGATGTTAACTAATGCGTTACCCGCGGCAGCGCAGCAGGCAGCTGGCCCGAATGCGCCGCCCGCGAGCGGCGCAAATGCCGTGCTCCCGGATGACCCCAGCCAGGAGATTCTGCCGGTCGCTCAGCCTGAGCCGGCTCCTGCCACCGGGGTTCCCGTGCACTGGGAAGCCAAGCGCCAAACCCGCGTAGGCGACATCTGGACTCTGAGCGGCGAGGTGGTCGTTCACTACCGCGATTACGTACTGCGCGCCGATAAGGTGGTCTATCACCAGTCCACCACTGAACTGGAAGCCGAGGGTCATCTCCAGGTCACCGGCGGTCCCAACGACGCCTATATCGAGGCTTCACACGGCGACATGCGCCTGGACATGCACACGGCGCGCTTCTTCAACGTCAACGGGTCGCTGGGCGTGCGTCGCGCCGGGCGCACCGTGGTCTATTCCACACCGAACCCATTTCTCTTCTCAGGTCGGGTTCTGCTGCAAACCGGCGAGGGGAGCTATCGGATCGTTGACGGAACCATGACGAACTGTCGTCTTCCCCATCCGGACTGGCAGTTGATCGCCCATTCCATCAAAGTGGCGGATGGCCGCGCCTCCACCGCAAACACGTTTTTCAAGCTGTTCGGCGTGCCGGTGTTCTATTTGCCCTACCTGCGTCATCCGGTGGACAACACCGGCCGCGAGAGCGGGCTGCTCATCCCTGTCGTCAGCAATGGGTCGTCCATCAGGGGCTATACCTTTGGCGAGCAGGTGTACTGGGCCATCAATCGCAGCATGGACATGGTGATCGGTGCCGAGTATTACAGCAAGCGCGGCTTTGCGCCCAATGGCGATTTCCGCTACAAGGGTCCCGGCCTCGACCACGTGACCGTGCGCTGGAATGCCCTACTCGACCGCGGCATCGAGCAGGAGGAGACAACCGGCCCGCAGACGGGCACCACCACGCTCGTGAATCAAGGCGGCGTGGACATCGTTGCCCTGGGCCGCAAGGATCTGTCTGCCGAGACACGCATCGTCGGCAACGTGGAATATCTCTCCAGCTACGTCTACAGGCTGGTCTTCAACGACAATTATTGGCAGGCTGTCAGCTCGGACGTGCAGAGCAATTTGTCCATCACCCACGAGCACAACGGCTTCATCCCGTCGGCCTCGCTGGATCGCTTCCAGAGCTTCGCCAGTTCCAGCCCCGGCGACGAGGTGCGGATTCTACACCTGCCCAGCTTGCGTTTCGACGTACTCGACCGACCGCTCGGTTCCGCGCCGCTCTATTGGGGACTCGGTTCGTCCACCGGGCACCTGAGCCGCGCCGAGGCGGGCTTTCACGCCCGCAACGTTGGCCGCATCGACCTTTATCCTCACCTCTCGTTGCCCTTCGTCGCGGGTGGCTGGAGCGTGATTCCCGAAGCGGCCCTGCGCGAAACCTTCTATTCCGGCAGCCAGACGCCCGACCTGACCGGTGCCCATGGCGGCACGCCCAGCGTTAGCCACGACCCCCTGAACCGCACAGATATTGAGGCCTCCATGGACATCCGCCCGCCGGCGATGGAGCGGGACTTCATGCTTTCCCACTGGAACCGCCAGTTGCGCCACGTTGTCGAGCCCGAATTTACCTACCGGTTCGTAGGCGGCATTGGTTCCCAGGCGCGCAACGTGCTCATGATCGACACTTCCGACATCGCCACCGACACCAACGAAGTGGGCTTCTCGCTCACGCAGCGTTTTTACCTACGCCCCATTCATCCCAAGCCCTGCTCCGCCGAGCAGAGTGCGGATTCCGGTGGCTGCCCCGACCAGGCCCGCGAATGGGCGAGTTGGCAGATTGCACAGAAATTTTTCATCGACCCCAACTTTGGCGGGGCGCTCATTCCCAACCGCCGCAATGTTTTCGACTCCACCCTGGACCTGAGCGGCGTTGCCTTTTTGACCGTGCCGCGCAATCTTTCGCCGATCATCTCGCGTCTCCGGTTTGAGGCCATCGACAATCTGCGCATCGAGTGGGACATGGACTACGACCCGAGGGGCGGACACCTGGGCGCGGACAACCTCTATGCCGGGTACAGTTGGGGCAGAACCACGGTGGGCCTAGGCCACGCGCTGCTGAACGCAGTCGACGAGAAGGGCAGCGCTGCTTCCACCATCCAGAGCCAGCAACTGGAACCTTTCCTCTCCATCGGCAAGCCCAACGGCGCAGGCTTCGATCTGGCGGCCAACGGCGGCTACGATTTTGTCCACGGTGCACTGCAATACGCCGGGGTACAGGCCATCTACAACTGGAACTGCTGCGGCCTCAGCGTTGGCTACCGGCGTTTTGCCCTTGGATCGGTCCGCGATGAGACTCAGTATCTCTACAGCTTTACCTTGGCCAACTTTGGCGCCGTGGGCGACATCCGCCGCGCCAACACGGTCTTCCGCGACCCCACGCTGCCACCGGCCTATTAAGGCCGCCGGGGTTGCTTTTTGCCCGCTCCTGCGTCAACTGAATTGAACCTGGAAAAGGTCTATGCGGCGTTCGGCATCCGGCTCCGCTGGAGTATCCTTTTCTGAGAGGATTCCTACTTGTCGCGAATTCACTTTTTAGCTGGCCTGCTGGCGCTCAGCCTGGCCGTGGGTTGCAAGGCCCAGTCCAACCCGCCGGGGGCGACTGATCTTTCGCTTAACCGGCGTATTGAAGTTATGGTTCGTTCCCAGTTCAGCGTGCCCGAGGACTATACCGTAACCGTTGGCGCACGCAAGCCAAGCCAGGTCTCGGGCTTTGACAGTCTGCCCGTCACGCTCACCCGCGGCCCGAAATCCACGGTGGTGGACTTCCTCATCTCCACCGACGGCAAGACACTTGCCCGCCTGCAGACCTACGACCTGATCAAGAATCCGGCTTTCTCCATTGATGTGGCCGGACGTCCTATCCGCGGCAACCCCGCGGCTAAAGTCACGGTCATCAACTTCGACGACCTCGAATGCCCTTTCTGCGCCCGGATGCACGAGTCGCTCTTTCCCAGCACCTTGGCCCGCTACAAGGACAAGGTACGGTTCATCTACAAGGACGACCCTCTCACTGAACTGCATCCCTGGGCTATGCACGCCGCAGTAGACGCCAACTGCCTTGCCGCGCAGAGCGGCGAAGCCTACTGGGCGTATGTGGACTATGTCCACTCCCACGGCCAGGAGATCAGCGGAACAGACCGCAACCCGGCTGCGAGCTTTACCACCCTGGACCGTATCGCACGCCAGCACGGCACACTGGCCAAGCTGGACGAGAGCAAATTGGACGCCTGTCTTGCCAAGCAGGACGAGACGCAGGTGCGCGCTTCAGCCAAGGAAGCAGATGTGCTGGGCGTAGATGGTACGCCTGCCCTCTTCGTCGAGGGGGAGCGCATTAATGGCGCTGTCCCTGCAGAGCAGCTTTGGCTGGTGATTGACCGCGCCTTGCGCGCCGCCGGCGAAGAACCGCCGGCCGCGCCTGCCCCTGCGCAACCGGCGGCCACCGGGGGTGCAGGCCAGTAAGGGCCTGCGGCGTCTGCGCGTGAGTCTGCTGTTCGCTACGCGTGTCCGCCGCAGGTAACAAGGAAAGTGAGCCCGCCGTATCGCCGCCCCGGCCGGGAGATTTATCCTGTACTACCGGGGATCTTCGTGGCTCCGTAGGAGATATCAGGTTGCAAGTCGAAGCTCGTTACTTTCAGCGCCGCCGTCTCGCCCTATTTGCTCTCTCCACTGGCCTGCTTGTGGCCGCATTGGCAGGCTGTCACCGCTCCCCCGCTCCCGACGTAATGGCAACGGTGAATGGCAAAGAGATTCTTCGCGCAGATGTCGAGAAATACTACAATGCTCGCCTTGGCGACAATCCCCAGGAGCCCAGCCCCGAGCAGGCGGATATTGTCCGGCTGAACATCCTGCGCCAGATGATCGAAGATGAGATCCTGCAGCAGCGCGCCGCCAAGCTGAATCTTGCAGCCAGCGATGAGGACGTGAACGCCAAGCTGACCGAGATGAAGGCGCCGTTTACGCAGGAGGAGTTCGACAAGCAACTGAAGGCGCGCAATATTACCGTTGACGACCTCAAGCGCGACTTGCGCCGCTCGCTGACCCAGGAAAAACTGCTGAACAAGGAAATCGAATCCAAGATCAACATCACGGACTCGGACATCAGCAGCTACTATGCAGCGCACAAGGCAGAGTTCAACCTGATTGAGCCCATGTATCACCTGGCGCAGATCGTCGTGACTGGAGCGCCCTCGCAGCAGGCCGGCAATCTGCAGAACAACAAGGCCTCAAGCGACGCCGATGCCAAGAAGAAGATTCAGACCCTGCACAACCGCCTCCAAAGCGGAGAGGACTTTGGCGCCGTAGCCATGAGCTTTTCTGAAGATCCAAGCACCGCTCCCAACGGCGGCGACATGGGCTTTGTTGCGGAATCTGCCCTGCACAGCAACCCGATAGCCTACGACGCCATCAGCAAGCTCAAGCCAGGGGACTTCACTGACATTCTGCCCATCTACGACGGCACCGGCCCCGGACACCGGACGGTCGGCTACGCAATCTATAAGCTGATCGGGCGTGAGCCAGCAGGACAACGTGAATCGAGCGATCCGCGCGTGCAGCAGACGATCCGCCAGCAGTTGCGCGAAGGGCACGCGCAGTTGCTCAAAAATGCCTACTTTGAAATGCTTCACGATCAGGCCAAGGTCCGCAATTACTTCGCCGAACATATTCTGAAAGAGGGCGTGCAATAACGCTCTCCTCTCAGAATGTTGCAGCAGTCTTGGCGCCCGTGTACTGAATCGTCTTGTCTGGCGTGCCGGTTACATCTCCGCCGGTGCCGTGGCCTGGGTCAACCAGCACAATGTTGAATGTGTGGCCGGCTGCCATGCCCGGATAACTTCCCTCGCGCGCTCCAACGATCAGCGTCCGGTTGGCATCGTCCCAGTGAATGGGAATGATGGCGTGCGCGCCACGCTCATAGCCGTAGCCGTCCCCTTCGTCTTCATACAGATTGAAATCGCCATCCGCGCCTGGATAGACGCGCAGCTCAATAGGATCGGCAGCTTGCCCCGCATACTCAATCGCGGGTCCCATGGGCAGCAGAGAACCGGCACGCACGTTGAGCGGAATCCTCTGGATGGGCGCAGCCGCCGTGATCTCCTTACCACCAGCAGTCCGCTCTCCGGTCCAGAAGTCGTACCACTCAGCGGATGCAGGCAGGTAAACCGTGCGCTCGGTGGCGTGCTCTTTGATCACCGGGCTCACCAGGATGGCCGGTCCAAAGAGGAACTCATCGGCAATCTCGGTGGTGGCAGGGTCCTTGCGGAAATCCATCACCAGCGGACGCTGGATGGTGTAGTCCTCGCTTGTGACCTTCCATGCCAGCGAGTACACATACGGCAGCAACCGGTAGCGCAACTGGTCAACGGCCAGCAGCGTTGGATAGACCCGGTCGAAGATCCACATCTCGTTGTGATCGCGGTGACCGTGGGTGCGAAAGACCGGGCAGAAAGCCCCATACTCAAACCAGCGCGCGTACAACTCCTGATAAGCCGGATCATCGGGCGGACGATTGAAGGGCTGCCAATAGCCGCCAATGTCCGTTGTCCAATATGGGTATCCCGAGAGCGCGAAGTTCAGTCCGCCGGCAATCTGATGGCGCAGGCCCCACCATGTGCTGTAGACATCGCCTGACCAAACGGTTGCCCCGTTGCGCTGCTGGCCCAAAAATGCAGAGCGGGTCAACAGGAAGACCCGTTTGCCGGGGTTAGCTTGCTTCCAATGCTCCTGAACACCGCCCGTATGCTCCAGCGCGAAAATGTTGGTGTACTGCGCACCGCTGCCAATGTGCAGTTGCTTGTAACGCAGGATGGCATCACCAGTGTGAGGCCAATATTCCTCCGGCTCCGCGCTGTCCAGCCAGAAAGCATCCCACCCCTGCGCAAAGAGCTTGCCCGCCAACTGATTCCAGAAGAAGTCTCGCGCCGCAGGATTGGTGGGATCATACACATGCGTTCCGGGAATCTCAAAACCCTGGCGCTTGATGTCCTGGTAGTTTTTTGAACTCGCGTCCATCAACCCCCACACAGAGATCATGGCGTGTACATGCTCATCGTGCAGTGTCTTGAGTTCCGCGGGGACATCGGTGTAATTACTGTTGAACACCGGATCGCCTTCACCGCCGGTCTTCCACCAGTACCAGTCCTGCACGATCGCGTCGAGAGGAATATGGCGCTTGCGGTATTCGCCGGCAATGCCAAGTATCTCGGTCTGCGAAACGTAACGGTCCTTCGATTAAAACAGGCCGTAGCCCCACTGCGGGAACAGGGGCACATGGCCTGTCATGACGCGGTATTCGCGGATGATCTGGTCCATCTCCGGGCCATAGAGCACGTAGTAGTCCACTGCATCCGAGGCCGCCGAGGCAAACGAAAGCTCGAGAGGAAAGCGGTTGTCTACGTAGGTGAAGGCGGCGGTGTTCCACAGGATTGCGTAGCCCTTGCTGGAGACGAGCAGGGGAATGGCAACGTCTGTGTTGTTCTGCCCTAGTTCCACAGTGCTGCCGCGATAGTTGAAGAGTCCGCTCTGGTGCTGTCCCAGGCCGTAGAACGCCTCGACCGCGTCTGGAGAGAACCGGTCAGTAACCTGATAGAGTCCCTGCGGCTGGCCGGTCGCTTGATCGTACGTGCGCGGAAGGCTGGAATTCTCGCGCAACAGCACCTCGCCTTGAGGTGTATTGAAACTGAGGCTGCCCTGGCGAGCCGACAAGGTCATCGTCAATTGCGAGGTTGCGAGAGTGGTTTCATCGCCCGATTGCGCGAATTCAAATGCGGCGCCGGGGCATGGCTTAGGCTCCTCAAGCATCCATGGGTGTTTCGCTGTTGACGGGGAGGCATGTAAGGGTCTTGCTACGACATGGAACAGGGAGTCACCGCAAACCGTCACCTCAAGCACCTCACGGTCATTGCGCGCCGTTAGGCCGGCTGCCGATCGCGCCGCTTGCATCGCTGTCGGATGAGGGACCTCGCCAGTGATCACTTGGCCGGGTGATCCGACTGTGAAAGCGACAAGAAACAGAAAACACACTGACGCGGCCTTCGCCACGATCCTGGCAAATGTAAGGTCGAACAAAGTACACCTCGCAGACCAAAGCCGAATATACACCAAAGAAAACGGCCTCCGCGAAAGTGGGAGGCCGTTACCTTTTATGCTTTGTCGCACCTGACAGTTACTTCAGGTTACCGCTTGAATCCATCGTGATACCGCCGGGGCCCTTGTCCTTCTTCTCTTCGTTGGCCTTGCGGGTACCCATAGCCTTCGTGCGCCAGTCTTCTGCAGCAGCCAGATCAGCCTTGCGGTCTGCATCGTTGCCAAAGTCAACGTCTGCCTTCCGCCGGTAGATCAGGTTCAGATAGGCCATTGCATCGTCGTAGTTCGCGCGATTTGCCACTGCCTGATTCAGATACTGAAGACCTTCTTCCACCAAGGGGGCATTCTCCTGCTTGATGACATCCATGATCTTCTTAGGCGCCTTGGCGTTACCCTCGCCATCGTCGTTGAGGCCTGCCGGAACTAAGGCCTTCAGCACGTTCTCGTGCGCCTGAGTCCAATCGATCACGCCGATGGTATACGCCGCCTCGGGATCTTTCGGGTCAACCGCCAGAACCTTCTTCTGCCAGGTCTTGGCGTCGTCCAGCTTTTTTATACTGAAATAAATGCCCGCAATCTGTTTCAGACTGTTCGCATCGTTGGGGTCCTTGGCCAGAACTTCCTGGAAGATGCTGATCGCTTGCTGTGCAGTCTTCAGGTTCTCCGGGGTGTCCAGTCCAGGGACCACGTTCTGCGCCAGTGCGGTGGCCAGGTAGGTTTTCGCCATTGGAAGGCTGGGATCAAGTTCTGTGGCCTTCTGGAAGTGTCCGATCGCTTCTTCATACCGGGCGCTCTTGTAAGCATCCACTCCCTTGTTTAGCTGGTCGCGGGCCGCGAGGCGGTCGCACCCGCTCATGGAAAGCACCATGCCGGCCAAGGCGACCGCAAGCGCCGTAATACGTGCGGGTCCATTCATCTTCGTATCCTTCTCCTTCAGGTCGTGCCTATCCGTTGCGCGCCTGGAATCTTATACAGCTGGCCGCGGGCGGGAGTATCCGAAACCAGGATGGCAAAATTGTACTCCTGTTTTCCGCCCGGAAGAACCGCTGCCGTGCGGGGTTGGCAACCCCAGGATGAACTGATGCATTGCTACGAATCGCCCCAGTTCCCTGCTGCCCAACCTGGACTCACTACACCATCGCCCGATGCGATCAAAAAACGTTTCACCACTGAATCCAACTGCCCGGCGGCCCGATCCCCGCAAGAGAACCTGCCTTTTCACAGCCGAACTACTGTCCGGCCAGAATCTTTGGCGTCATCAAGCCGATGTGATCCACGTTGGCTGCGCGTCCGATATCGATGACCTCCGCTACGTAGCGGAAATCCAGATCGTCGTCGCCCTTGACGAACATGACTCGCTCTGCGCGGTTGGCATAGATGTCGGTCAGTCTCGGCAACAGCTCGGCCTTTGCCACATCGGTCTCGTTGATCTTATAAGTCGGGGCCGCGCCCGGGCGATACAGAACCTGTACCACGATCGTGCGATCGTTCGGCTGTTGCTGTTGCTTCTGGTCTTTGGGCGGCTGCGGAACCAGTGCATCCAGGCCCTTCGGCGTAACTGGCACAATAACCATGAAGATGATCAACAGCACTAACAGAATGTCAATCATGGGCGTAACATTGATCTCGGACGAGTAGCCCCCCCCGCCTCCAGTTGTCATTGACATGGCTTCAAACTCCTCGTTTTCGTGCAAAATGTGAAATGGACAGCGCCAAAGTAGAAGATCACTGACCGCCCGCGAGGTTGCCTTCACGCTTCTGAGTCAACAATCCAACTTCATCCACGCCGGCTGTGCGCACAGCATCGATGGCGTCTTCCACCGCCCGATATTGCGCGCGTGCGTCTGCGCGAACGTAGATTGTCTTTCCGGGTGTATCGGCCAGCTTGTCGCGAACCTTGTTGCCGAGCTCACTGAGCGCGATTCTGTCTTGTCCCAGAAATACGCCCCCGTCTCGGGTGATAGCCACGACAATGGCATCTTCCTTGTCGGCGTCCGGCATGGCGGTGGGGTTATCCACCTTAGCCATATCGACGGCCACCTTGTTCTGGAGCATGGGAGTGATGACCATGAAGATGATCAGCAACACCAACATCACGTCCACCATGGGGGTTACGTTGATGTTGGAATTGATCTTGCTGCCTTCGTTACGAACTGAGATTGCCATTGATGAGGCTCCGTGCCTTTGAATTTTTATTCCGGATGGCTTCCGGCGTTACCCGCGAACCACTCGGCCGGCGCAAGGTTGAAACCGGCGGGCAGAAGAGTGTTGAGCTCCGCTGCCCTCCGCAAATTCCCGCTCAAGCCGATCGCCGCGATGCTTAGCGCTTTTGGCTCTGCTTGATGAAGTAGTCGATCAGTTCGCTAGAGGAGTTGTCCATCTCCACGTCGAAAGACTCGACCCGTCCGGTGAAGTAGTTGAACGCCATAACGGCGGGAATGGCGACCAACAGGCCGAAGGCTGTGGTAACCAGAGCTTCAGAAATACCGCCAGCTACCGCGCCGATACCCGATGTCTTTTGGGTGGCGATCTGCTGGAAAGCGTGCAGAATGCCGATAACGGTTCCGAACAGGCCGACGAATGGCGCGGTGGAACCGATGGTGGCCAGGACACTGAGGCCCCTCTTCAGCTTGGCATGGACAATGGCCTCGGCCCGGTCCAACGCGCGCTGCGAGCTCTCGATGGAGCTTTCGGTGGCCGCTCCCGCAGAAGCGCGAAACTCCTGAAGACCAGCGGTGACAACCTCAGCCAAGTGAGACTTCTTGTTGCGGTCTGCGATCTTGATTGCTTCTTCAAGCTTGCTGTCCTTCAGCGCGCCGGCAACCTTGGG
>VFSW01003312.1_pt1 | contig 24178 bp, 38 predicted proteins | sample 5358111 | NCBI WGS metagenome assembly VFSW01 (sample SAMN11554181, study PRJNA540505) | mine drainage metagenome | isolation source: sediment from site ElyBrook_90M | place: USA: Ely Copper Mine, Vershire, VT | collected 2017
GCCTTTGTTGACTTCAGCAGCGGCAGCGGCAGCGGCTCCGATCCCCTCGGAAGCGTGAGCGAACTGTCCCAGATCGTCGGCGGCGCGCTTCGCGTTATCGCCCGTCAGTCCCAACGTGGCGCGCAACCCTTCCACGCGCCCGAACAGATTTGCCAATACGGTGACGTTGCCGCCAGCCTCCTTGTAGATGGCCTTAAGCGCACCCTCTATCCCGTTGTTTCGTACCAGTTGTTCTCCGGTCGTCCCCATCTTCGCCAGCAACTTTTCCATGTCCGCAGTCGGGTTAATAAGCGCCTTCATCGCGCTTTGCAACATGGTCATCGCTTCGGGGATCTTCTGGCCTGTCGTATTTGTGAGCGTGGCTCCAGCCGCCAAAAGTTCGTTGTAGCTGACCCCGAGGGCATGGGCGGTACCGGCAGCGATACCGATAGACGCCGCTAGTTCCGGGAACTCCAGCTTCCCGATCTTGACCGCCTCAAACATCGAGTCGGATACTTTCTTCGTTTCCGATGCGTCGAGGTTGAACGCCTGCAAGACTGTCGTGAGTCCATCGACCGCCACTCGCGTATCCGTGACTCCGGCGATAGCTGCCGTCGTCGCGATTTTCAGGAATTCGACGGCGTTTTCTTTCGGGACACCGCTCGACAATGCTTGATAGAGCGCGTCCGCCGACTTGACAGCGTCAACGCCCATCGACTTGCTGAGTTCCAACACCTGCCCTGATAGGCCCTTGAAGTCTTTCTCCGTCACATTATCTATGAGCGAAGAAACCTTCCGCATCTCGGAGTCGAAGTCGCCCGCGAATTTGACCGCAGCTCCGCCAGCAGCCAAAAGCGGCAACGTGATGGCAGCCGAGAGAGTCGTTCCGAGGCTGGTTAGTTGACCGCCTAGCGCGCCCAGGCCACGGAACGCCTTTTCGGAGTCGTCACTGAATTTTCCGAGGGTCTGGCTGACTGTAGCCATACCGTCACGGAAGCCAGAAATTTCAGCCCCAACTTTTATGATGAGATCGCCCAGGCTTGCCATTGTGTTATCTATTCGTCCCCACTACTGCGAATGCTTCGCGGAACCGCGCCCGTGTTTGTTCGAGCGTCAACACGCGCCCGCTGGTTTGCTGCTCTTGCGGAGCGTTGCGCGATTTGAAGAAGGAAGTCCATGTGATGTCTTTGGCCCCGGCAGCGGTAAACGGCGAAGCAGCAACCGTGCCGAACAACATGAATGTTTCTTCTCGTGCGTTCAAGTACTCGTCGACGCAGGCGAATATCTCGCGGTATGTGAGCGTCCAGAACTCAGCGCCATCGCGCCCCATGCGCTGCGTCCAGAACGCCCACAGCTTTAGTTCGTCTATTGAATCGCGGCCGTCAGAGTCTGCGTCGTCTCTGTGGCCTTCGGAGGGTCCGGAAAGGAAGCTCCAAGGAGCATGCCAAGCGCCCTCATCAGTGGCTCCGGGTTAAACGGAATGATGTCGTTAAACTGCTCCTCCGTCAGGTCATTTTTGTCGAGCAGGGCTTCGTAAAGGATCGGCACTAGCGCTGTTTCTTCCAGCGCCAGAAGCTCCTTGATGTTGTTTACGTCGAACTTCTTTTTGATTCGGTTCATTCCCCCAGCAGTGAGAAGGAACTCGCGTTCCTTCCCATCTGTGGTGGTGAGAAGTACCGGCTTGATTTCGATTGGAACGGTGCGAGACATATTTAGCCGAGAACGGAAGTGGTCGGCGGGTACCGCGTGAAGCTGGTTCCGCAGAACAGAAACGTGGCCTGAAGGGTTTGCTTATCGTTGATGGGCGCCGTCGGTTCCCACGACTTACACTTCACCTGGTATTCGTAGGCTTCCCAACTTGCCGTGGTGAAATCCGGGCCGTCTGGAATTTCGATGCGAAGCCATACGGTCGTCTTGGCAATCGCGAGAGCAAACAGCGAATTCTGGTTAGGAGCGCTGCTGGTGCTGTCATCGCGCAGCATGTTAACCACGGTGTCCGTGACGCTCATCAGCCCACTGATCTTAGAGATGAACCCCGTAGATCCGTGAACGGTTGTCTCGATTTCCGACGCCGTGAACTTAGCGGGAGTAGCGTCTAGAATCTGTTCGAGTTTTTTCCAAGTTTGCGGACTGCCGGTTGCATATCCGACCTTGGTCCCATTGCCAGTAAAGCCGCCGGCGGCACCGCCACCGATGGTATGAGTTTTTAGCCAAGCGGCTAATTGCTCCTGTGTGTAACGCTGAATTGCCATCTTTGGTCTCCTTGCCTGCCTCACGGCAGTCAACAAAAAAATCACGCTGCGGATATCTCGCGACATGCGCTTAACGCCTGCGTGTGGTGGCGTATTTCTTCAGACTGGTAAGCCCTGAAGGAATCTCTGTTAAAACCAATTAGTGTCGAGCGGGGATATATCGACGGCCAGTAGTTCTAGTTCTTCGTCCGTGGCTTCTCGCATCTCCCAGCGATGGCCTACTTTGCACATGAACTTCTGCGCTTGGTCTCCGTGGACGGTCATATCGATACCGGGAAGACCGCACGTCGGGCAGAGTTGCGGAGCATCACTCATAGCGACTCCCAAATGTCGAACTCCAACACGATCTGCTGAATGCGGTAGTCTCCCTCGTATGGCATCGTTCGTTCGCCGGAGTAGTGGCTAGTCATGCCGCCCGCGCGATAGCTGCCGAGCGCCGTAACCACCGCCGCTGATACCTGCTTTGCCTCTTTGTAGTTAGCGCCGAAGCAGGAGACTTGATACAGCCAGTTTTTGAGATTGATAAGCCCCGAATTATGCGTCTGATCCGTGGTCACTACCACCGGGAAGTGGACGATATAGGGGATTGTTAACCCTTGCCAGTCCCCAGGCGGCTTGATGCGCGATGCGGGGACTAACGCCGTTACTCCCGCGCTTGCAGCGAGCACGGCGTATACTTTCTCTGTTACGTTCACGCCCTGCCTTCTTCAACGGCCTTGTCCATCGCGTCCTTAATCCCGTTGGCGATGATGTCGGCCATCTCCGCGCGGCAGGACACTACTGCTGGGCGGAAGAACGGCCGCGCGGGATACTTATAAGTCCCGTACTCCTGCCATATCGCGAGGTAGTTCGCCCTACCTTTCCATCCGATGCCGACTAGCACGTTCGGCTTGCCCTGCTTGCCGCCGCTGATGAAGATGCCGCTGCGAAGAGTGCCAGCGGGGAACTTCTTATTCCCCTTCGATGGTCCCGGCGCCACAGCTTGCAGCTTGTTGTAGAGCACCATTCCGGCACCGAAGAACACTTCCTTCAGCGCGATCAGTTCGGTGCGATCGAGGACATGCGCGACGGTTGCACGTAGTTCGCGAATTCCTTCGACGCCCGTCTTCTTCAGAGCGGGCAGAGTTACGGCTGAGCGTGCCATTTTGGGGAGAGGAACGACGGAGGGAACTACTACGCTTGACGCGGCTGCGACTCGATCACGACCGCGCTAGTCGAATCCACCGAGATCATCGTTTCGCCAGCAAGGTTCGCGCTGGTTTCGATCAACTTCAGCCACGCCGGATTCACTTCGCGCGGCGAGAATTGCGCCATCGCCGCCATCGAGCGGAGGTCTTTCAGGCTTATGAACATGAGGCTAGTGGCTCAATCCTCAAAGGCCCAGCGTGCATGAAGACACTGTCCGCAGGATAGATGTCCCCAATAACCATGTGTTTGTAGAAATTTTCCCCCACATTTCCTGGATCTTTTTCGTTATACCAGTGATACTTCCTAATCCGATCCTCTGAGTGAATGTATCCCCAGTGCTTCAAGCGCGCGCGTGATGGCTGGGCGTGGTGCAGCATCTCCTGGGGAACAGAACTGCAATGGAAGTTTTGACCGTTGCCGAACGGCGTCCGCATGAAGCGGAAGTCCGTGTTCATGAGCCTGAACATCGACGGCCGGCCAAGATTCGCCATGCGCGAATACACACCGTCCACTCGGATGTAGTTCTCGTCGTTCCAGAGGTAGGGAATTCGGAAGTGGTAGGCGTACTTGTCTAGATCCTCCGCCATCGTTAGGACCGTCGACTGATCTTCCGCCATCAACTCTTCATCACCATCGACCAACAATCCCCACCACGGCGACTTCGGATTACCTTTTTTGTGCTCATCCGGGAGCAGTTCATACGCCTTGGTTAGCAGCGCATCCTTGTCTGCGCTTTCGTCGCAGGTGCTCGTTTCGCTGCGATAGACCGTGACTCCGGGTATCGCCTCGCAGATGTCCGCTGTGCCGTCCGTCGACTTGTCATCCAAAACCAGGACGTGCTCACAGATGGGAGTGATGGCGCGAACGCATTTTTCTATCCAGCGCCCCTCGTTTTTCACGCGAAGTAAGCCTATAATGTGGGGCATGGATACCGAACTTCTTGAGCAGTTGACGCCGACTCAGCAGGAAGCATGGGATTATTTAGAAGAAATATCGGAGGGATTCCCTAGCAAAACTCAATTGGCTGAGATCGCCATCATGAAAGAATTCGTTGTTGGCATTTGCGCGGTTAACTGCGGGCAGGAGCAAGGGTGCTTTTACTGCGGAGATAACCGCAAGGCGCTCGCATCTTTCGTTCAAATAATCCGCGATCGGTAAAAGCCCTTCGGCCTCGGAACCTTTATCAGGTCCCATTCCGAGCCGTCGTCCATCGTGATCGACTCCGGGTTGTCGTTCAGACCGGGAAGTTTGCTCTTGAAGTAATCTTCGGCGTGCAGCGCCGTGATGTTCCAATCGGTGATGCGGAGCACATTGGGCGAGTGGTAATTGAGATTCTTGCCGCCGAAATATGAACACCACTTATTAAGCCAGCGCACTACACCAGCCGATATTCTTTCCTGCGATTCAGGACTCCGCGTCGACGTCTCGTGATGCGCTACCTGAACTTCAGGAGCACTCGCCAGCTTGTAGCCTTCCAGCTTGAGTCGCGTGCAGTAGTCCACCTCTTCGTGGTGTCCCAACTCGGTATCAAATAGGCCCACCTTTCGCTGCGCCATCCGATTGAGCACCCAACAGAATCCAGCGGCCCACAGAATCTCCGTGTATGCACCGCGTGGAATCGGCATGTGCCCGCCGTTCGGAAACATCATCCCTATCTCGTGGAACCTGTCGAGGTAACTGCACAGCGTTTCATCCCACCCGCCCGTGAGCACTTCCGCGTCGTTATCTAAAAACCCGATGTACTCCGATTCAGCCCGATTGAATAGCTCATTCACGGCTCCCACGTACCCGACGTTGGTCTCCATGAACACGGGAATGATGCGCGGGTCCTGCGCGGCTAAGTTCGCAATCAGGTCACGCACATTGTCCGTTGGGTGAGGATTGTCGAAAACGAATACGCGCCAATCGGTAACGGAATGGCGTTGCAGCGAAGCAATCGCGTTCTTCAGCTTGTCCGGGGAGCCGTAGGACGCGATGCCGATGTCGAATTTCCTCATACGTGCACCCACGCGCGTCGCGCGCAACCTGGATTGTCCCGTATCCCTTTTGTTGGCGGTACCCCATCCAAAGCCAACAGTCAGTTACTTTGTCTATTTCGCGCTTGGCAAGTAGGCGCTCAATGGTACGCTGGTTTTCAGGCATCGTGATCCCTCCACGGATCGTGTTGCTTAGGGCCGGAAAGGTGCTGATTACACCGTTTCGGCCTGCTTCTATTGTACCCGTAAACATTTAGATTGTGAGCTAATTTCTCCGAATCCACCCGCCGCGATTCAGACTGATCGACCTTTCCTCGATCTCCCGCTCCGAGTAGGTTATCTCCCCTCTAAAATACCGGCACGGTAAGCACATGCATCGAGACTCCATGAAGCCAGAGGCCATTTTGCTATACCACAGCCATAGAGGAAACCACCAGACGGCGATATCGATATAGGGACTTCCCGAAGTTCCCTTGGTTCCCTTGATAAGCGGCATCGTTTTTTGCCGGATGCGTTCAAGCACTCTCCATGTATATTCCACCCACCAGGAGACGGATGGATAACGTCTACGCATCGACAAATGAGACGACAAATGCATTAAGTGCCTCTCCTTATCCAACCACCGCGATTCAGTGTGAGTAAGTGCCGCTCCCGCGATTCGTCAACCTCAAACTGAGGATGCGCCGCGACAAACTCAGCCGCCGCAACGTCCGCTCCTAATCCGCAGACCGTGTCCTCGACCACCAAGTAGCAGCCGGGAGAAACCAGTGATCCGTAGATAGCCAGTTCCTTGCGAACGTGCTCTAGTGTGTGGAGAGAATCAAGAGCGACCATCGTCCGGTTGCCGCGATCATGACTGCCAACCTGCGCTCGCATTTCGTAGGCGGTCTCGTTGCTCGTCGAATCCCCCACTAGGTACGTGATGCGTGGATGGTTCCGCCACAGATCCGGGTAGCGGTCCTTGTCGACCGTCACCACGCGGCCATGCCCCAGGATGTCGAATAATGTTGCGAAGAAGAACGCCGATCCCCCGCCGCTGGTACCAGTTTCGATCAGCAGATCCGGCTTGGTCTCGAAAATGATCTCCTGGTACGTCCAGAGATCCACCGGGCACTTGACCACGCCCTTGCCCAGCCACTTGGTATCAGCCCACGGCGGCATTGCTCCCGGCTGCCCTGTACCGCGATGGAACGCCGCCAGTTCGCCAGCGTAGAGCGCGTTGAAGTCGCGAATGGTTTCTGTGGGGCTCACGGTATAATTCAAATGAAGGGCAGGGAAAAAGAGTAGTCGGCACTGTAACCGGCTGGTCGGACCAGATAACCCTAAAAGCTTGGCGGTGTATGCTTCAGGGGTCCCACCGCCTAATGCTTTGTGGGAGCTTGCCCTTTTTCACGGTTCCCAATTATCCACGGTCCACTCGTCCTGCTGGTCCTTGCTCCACGCTGGGCTGGGCATGTTGAGCATCAACGCTTCCTCATCGCTGTCGTTGTAGATGCACGCTGGCACTCCGGGCGGAACGTGGATTAGCGTGTAGTCGTGCGCTTCGCCGGAGTGGATGGTCACGTAATCCGCGCCTTCGCGCAGCACCACCCGCACGTTGCCCTTGATGCAGCAGAATAAGCCGCGGCGAACGCGATGAAGATGCGGGCCTTTCTGCGAGTGCGGCGCAACGGCGGTCAAGTAGACTTGATCTGGCCGAAGCTCAGGCTGCTCGTTGACGTTCCACGCGGGCACAACATAGCCGTTCGGCTTGCCCGTGTCGTCGAAGGTTGGGATCTTCACAACTTGGCGGCGATCTTCTCAACCAAACTGATGAACTTGGGGACGGAGTTTACCGTTATCAGTTTCTCGGCTTGCAGTTCCTTCAGAATCGCGATTGCCTTCGCGGTCCTGTCGGTGCACACGTAGACTGGATAGTTCTGCCAGATCGTCTGCGCGTATGGATACGCAATCGTGCTACAGTTGCCAGCCACGTAGCTCGTCGTGAGCGCCGCTAGGCCATTCTCCACGATTTTTCCGTCTGTCGTTTGTTCAAGTAACATAGATTCTCCTTTCACGCCGCCACCGCCTCTTTCGCCGGGACATTCAGCCGCGAGAATTGCCCGAACGCTTCGGCTGCTGCGAAATTGTAAGCGGTGGCCGCATCGCACTCATCCTTGAAATAACCAAGACTTCTCCGCTTCCCCTGAATCGATACTGAAGCATGCCATTTACTCTTGATCGGATACCAGTAGACGCCCTTCCACGGAGAAGATGAGTTGATATTCTTTTGCCGATTAGCCATGTTCTGTGACTTGGTCGATTGGCGAAGATTGATTCGACGGTTATTTAGACCGTCTCCATCCCAGTGATCTACGTCGAGCGCAGGGAACCCCAAAATTTCACGATGCATCCTGTGATGCCTATGCTTAAACGTCCCGCCGACCTTGCCTAGATACTCAGATCGCACGGCGTACACGGCGTAAAGAGACCCATCTTTCTTCCGCCTCTCTTGTGCGTACCATTTGAACCCTGCAAGATGCGCGTCGATTGCATCCACAACGGCTACGTAACCGTGGGTTAAGGGAATCTCCACGATGTCCGTCATGCCGCTACTCCCACTTCCTTCTGGTACCATTGCGATCCGAGTTGGGTAAATCCGAGGCTAAACAGAAGCGGGTCCCATTCCTTCTCGTAGCGGTCGTTCTCCGCTAAATGCATTGGCATCGACCCGTCCGGCCCGCTTCCAATTCCATACGCGTTCTGTGCAACAAACAACCCGTTTGGTTTCAGCGCATCTCGGATTGCTTGCGTCCATAGCGGAACGCCCTTGCAGTGCTCAAGGAAGTCCAGAGAGACAATCGCGTCCCACTCCTCTGTGCCAAGGTCCGGTGCCCATCCTTGACTCAATCGCGTCGGCATGTACTCGCCCAAGTGCATCCATGAGCGGAACGCCGCGAACTCTGCCGTCCGGCTGCCCGCCAGGTCGTGATACGTGGCATCGAAACCCGCGCGAATTAGGCTGATCGTCAAGTCGCCAATGCCGTCGCCCAGACAGAGCACTTTCTTGACGCCCGCCGCTTTCAGTCGCTCGGCAATCCCGCTACACATCCCGGAGTAGTTCCAGCCGGGGTCAGCGTGGTAAAAACTCAACTCCCAGCAGTATTGTTCCGTCTTGCGGTACCAGTCGAGTAGCTGTTCGTCCGTCTGCGGATTTGCGGCGCGGAAATCGGCGCTGACCGCGTTGTGGATGGCAGCCCAGCCTTGATTCAGTTGCGCTAGGCACTCATCTTCGCGTTTGCCAAGGAATAGGGCGATCTCACGGGCACGTTCGGGAATAGTCATAGATTTACTCGCGTCATAATCGTGAGCGCATTCGATCAAACGATTGATGCACTCCGAAGGACTATAGGGCTCAGAATAGGCAGTATCAATTGGCCTTCGCGCCATTCCAGGAAAGGAATCGTGCGAGACTGCCACGGCCCCGTCTTCAAAAGTATCCAGAATATCGAATCGGCTCATGCGCCCAGATCCAACATGCGAGATCCCAACGAGCTTTTGCAGCGCCGCGCCCCATAGAGCCGCTGCCACATCCCGCGCAAACGACACCGAGAACCACCGATCATTGACCTGCTTGGTCTGACCGCCGCCCAACATCTGCTCTATCGGGTTGGCTCTCCCCACATGCGGCAATGGCCGGACACCGAGCACGAACGTAGGGCGCACGATGGTCCAATTCTTGTGACGCTGGACACTCTTCTCTGCGACGTACTTCTGGTGGCCGTAGCAGTTCACTGGCCGTCGAACCGAATCCGGTGCGTAGGGCGGAGCATCGCCGCTAAACACCGCCTGCGTGCTCACCTGAACCAAGTGCGCGCCGTTAGCATCGCACCAGTCCGCCATCTCGCCGGGAACGAAGGCGTTCAGCTTTTGGTGCTTCTCTGGGTCGCGCTCAACGACGTCCGTGTTGCTTTCGCCGGCCAAGCTGATAATGACTTCGGGGCGCTCGGCTTCGAGGAACGCGTTACGCGCCTTGTCGTCCGTCAAGTCCAGGCCGACATGCAGGCAGTCGGCAGTGCGGCGCACATAGATCGGGGTGACGCCAGCGGGACACGCGAGACGCATGTGCTGGCCGATGATGCCGGAGGCACCGAAAACACAGATTTTCATTAGAATGGGCTGGTATTGCCCCGATTGGTGGGTGTGACTACTTCCCTGCTTCCAGCGCCGCGAGCGGTGGACACGGGCATTGGGTAACCGATGGCGCATTTACCTTATGGCAACGGGGGCATTTCCAACCGGCTCTATTAACCCACGGAGGTGTACCGCGATAGTATGCAGTTTTTGACCCACGGCAAGTGTCAGCGTGATTCAGCGAGCTTCTAGAGAGCATCTCCCCGCATTTCTTACATCTGAACATTGTGGGAGGATCGGTAATCACTTCACGGCCTCAATCACCGCATTAATCTCCATCACGTACCCGCCCCAGTTCCGTTCGTGGCGCGTTTTGGTCATGCTCAGTACGCGAAAGGCGCTCCGAATTCCGTAATAGGGGCTTGTGTGAAATCGATCATACTCAGCAATCCCCGGATGGTAGTATTCAAAGTCACTAGTCGACCACAGGCTTTCGTGAGTTGGATCACAGATACCACCGTCGCCGTCCGTTCCATGAGGAACTTGAATGCGAGCAATCCCACCAGGCACAAGCACGCGCCACAATTCATTCATCGTGTGGCGTTTGTCCTTTATGTGCTCAAAAACATCGAAGGCCAGAACTTCTTCGACGGTTGAATCCCCCCAAGGCCAATCTTGCCTGAGATCGACAATTTGATCCGCTGGCTCGCAGATATCAACGGAAACGAAGCCATCGACGCGACGATCGTTCGCACCAAGGTTCAAGCGCATCGGTTGCGCTCCGAGGCTTGCCGCTTAAGCCATTCATCATTCGGTAAGATCCCTTTGCGGTGGTTGCATCGAGGACATAGCAACTGGCGATTGGATGGATCATGCGAACCACCCAAGACAACAGGCGTCTTGTGGTCTATGTGGAAGCCAGTTTCGCCTAGATCGATCTCGCAGTAGGGATTGGCGCACAGCCCTCTTTGCAATTGGAATAGGGCCGATTTGTCCGCTGCCGTAAACTCGCCACCAACTTGCTTTTCTCGTTCGTCGCGGCGCTTGTTTCTAACAATGAACGGCGTGGGGTCTTCAGCGTACTGCTGTCGATAGCGAATCCGAATTGCCTCGCGGTTCTGTTCTTTCCGTTGTTTCCCTTTCGCGAGTGCTTCTGCTTTGTTCCGGGAATACCATCCCGCCTTAGCTGCCCTTGCTCGTTCGGGATGGCGCGCTTCGTAAGCTGCCTTCTGTTTATTTACACGATCGCGGTGTGCTTCCGCCCATGCCTGCTTGTATGCCGCCTTGCATGGCTTACACGGCGCAGAACCGCCACACTTACGACACGCCTTCATGCCGACAGCCCCCACTTCTGATTGAACAGCGCTAGGTTTTGCTGGAAACTTCGAGGCGTCGTTGGCTCGCCACGGAAAGAGGAAGTCAGGCTGCCGTGGTCGACATAGCAGAAATCGTATACGCCAACTTTCAGACCAGCGCGCCAGCACGCCTCACAATAGTCCCGGTCTTCTACGCCATAGTCGAGACAATATCTCTCATCAAGCATGCCGATCTTCTTGATTGTTCGACGAGGGATGTACACGCAAACGAATGCGAAGTGCTCAACCTCACGCAACCCGACGCCTTGCGGTCTCTGAAGTGGCTGCCCGGTGAGATTCGTAACGGCTCCGATTATCCCGAACTCCGGGTGCTCTTCCGCTTCCCGCGCCATAGCGGAGAACCCACCGGGCGTTTGCAGGAGCGCATCATCGTTGAGAAGAACGACTCCATCGGTTCCCGCCGCCTTAATTCCAATGTTTACGTTGCGAGCGAAGACAAAAGGCTTCACTCCCATTACGAACTTGACGTTCTCTGGCACGACAACGCTTGCTAGCCCGTCGTCGACGACGATGATCCGCGCCCCCGGCTCGCATGCACGTACAGCCTTAACGCAGGGGACCAAGTTAGAGATGGTCTTCGAGGGGATGATTACGGAGAAGCTCATACTTTTCAAAGGTTCCTGATCTCTTCTTTTGTCAAACTACCGAGATGCCTAAGCGAGTAGATGGATGCGATTTTATGTGCATCCAATGCCCTCGCATAGCTCGCTGCAGCGATAGTCCCGGAACGGATGCTCGCTGCAGCGATAGTCACGGAACGGATGCTCGCTGCGCTTATTGCGCTAGTGGGTAGAGAGTACTTCGGCAGCTTCCGCGCCACGACGGGAGCGAATAACGAAGCGAGAAATCCAAATCGAGTCATCTTCACGGTTTATCCACGTTCCATTTCACGGGCGCGTCGCTCTGTCCAGCAGGCCAGTACGCCACCTTCCCCGATCCGTCCGTCACCTTCCATCGCACGCTGTAGGGCGACTTGCTGGCGAGAAGGTCGGTGGATGCCGGGTCGAAGTACACTGTCCCTGCAGCCGCTGAAACGATGCCCGATGTGCCGCCGTATGTGATCTTTGTATCGGTGTTGTCGTAAAGCAGCATCGTGACGGTCAACCCGGTTAAGTTTTGCGCGACTCCATCCGTGGTCAGTGTCTCGACGATCCGTTCGGTCCACCCCTCGACTAGGTATTCGGTCACGCTGCGACTCCGAGCACCGCACGATTCTTAGCGTTGCTGGCAACGCCGTGGGCACTGCTCGCGGTCACCGCCCTCCGTTTGGCGATACTGACTACTTGGTGATCCGTGGTCGATACAACCGCCCGCGCTTTAGCGTTCGATGTGACCGCCGTGACGCCGATGGTTCAAAACACGACGATGGGCGCACTGTTTACGGAAGTAGCCGTTAGAGTGTCGGATGCTTCTGTCTTTGCCAGCGCTCCCTGTAGCGCCAGTGCCGCCGTGGAGCTTAACGTGTCGCCACTTTCGACCAGTGCCGCTGCCGCTTGCAGAGCAATAACGGCGGTGGATGAAAGCGAATCCGATGCCTCCGTAATCGAGGCGCTGCCGATGATTTGAGCAACGCCTGAGCCATCCGCTGATAACGTGTCTCCGGCTTCCGTCAGAGCCGCCGCGGCGGAGATTGCGAGCGTTGCGGTAGAGCTTGAGGTATCGCCAGCCTCAGCTATGGAAGCCGCTGCCTGAATGGTGATGGTTCCGGTCGCGCTGAGCGTGTCCGCTGCTTCGGTTATCGCCGCAGCAGACTGTAGAGTTATCGTGCCAGCAGCGCTGATGGTATCGTCGGCTTCGGTTGGCGTGGCGGATGCGGCCAGGGGCAACGTACCCGCAGCCGAAATAGTATCCGCTCCCTCTGTAATCGCGGCAGCAGCCTGCAACGCTAGTGCAGCGGTCGACGAGATGGTGTCCCCCGCCTCGGTAATGGCCGCGGCAGCCTGTAGCGCAATAGCTGCAGCCGAGGACAGCGTATCCCCGGCTTCAGTGATTGCCGAATCCGCTTGCAGCGTGATCGTTCCGGCAGCCGAGATAGTATCGCCAGCTTCCGTTATTGCGGCGGCCCCTTGACGCCACCACCAGAAGCGGCCTACCGTGATGCCGCGAATTGGAAACGAACGACCCTTGATTGCCATTTAGTAGGAAGCCGAGCGCTTCACTGCCTGTCTCACGAACCTGCTTTTGTCGAAGATTGAAGCTGTTGCCGTGCCCGCTTTGAACGTGGCGATGTTGGATGCTTCATAAAAACCGCCCGTGAAGGACCATGTAGGGTTCTTTGCCCCTGCCGTGGTTTGGATGAAATAGGAAATGGCAACGCCGATATTGTTACTAGCGGCATTCAAGAACGTTACGGCTGGGGAAGTGAAAGAACTATCGATAGTTGGAGTGGAGCTGGTTTGGAATAGAGAAAGGCCCGCAACCAGCACTTGATTATCGGTAGAAGGCGTTACCGAGCCGGTATTCAGAAAGTTAGGCTGGCCTGTATTGTCGAAATTAGAGTTTTCTTTATCAAAGGGAGATGTTGTTTCGACGACCTTGAACCACAGTGCGGCAACCGAGGTCTTCCCGGCAGAGCTGGAGACGGTGATGGTATGAGAGGAGCCGCCTGTAATGTTGTATGCGTAGTGGAAGCGCAAATAGGTAAGGGAAGTAGTTTGACGAACCAGGGCGTTCCAGGTGCTGGAGCCGGAGTCAGAGATGGTGGCGTCAGAGACGGCAGTGAGAGAGGTGACGGCAGCGATGCAGAAATTACACCCGCTGGCGTCCACGGCGGTGGTGGTCGCTCCATTAAGGCCGCCAACAGCTACGGAGGCTACGCCGAACGTGATAAGAGCGCGTGGCCGGCGGCGATGGGACGGCGGATCATAGCGCGGAATGTAAAGCGGGCTATCGCCTTCGCGTTGCCAACGGCGTTGCGGGATGATGTTCAGGGAGTGCAATCAGATTTCCAGAACCATATAGCAGATCGCGTTCACCGCCGCCCCGGCCTTCACTCGAATGCGGACGGCGTTGCCGATAATGCACTTCGGCTCACGGCCGAGCGGGAATTGCTTCACATACTGATTGGTAGGCGCGATAAATTGAACATCGAACAGCTTCGTGGTAGTGATGCTGCCCTCGGAGGTGCAGGTATACCCCGTTGCTGAGGTTCCGAGCGTCAGTCCGGCGACCGAGGCCACCGCGCCCTCCGCTCCGTCTGTCTTCATCACATCGGCGTCAGCGGAGGCCGTCACGGTTCCAAAAACGGTGCCCGTGTCGAGTAGTTCCACCTCTATAGGCGTTGCGGCGGCGCTGCCATCGAACGAAATCCCCCACTCGACAATCTTCACGACATTGAACGGCTTCAGTTGCAGCATCGTCTTGATCGCTGTGCCGGTCGTTACCGCAGCGAAAGACGCCGTTGTCGGCATCGGGCCGTTGTAAACCGTATACAAAGACATGAATGAATCTCCCTTTAAGCGGCGACTACTATACGGTTGCCCTTAGCGCTATTGCATCGCCGATGAGCCAATTGCACGTTAGAGTATGAGTGCTCGCCGCCTTTGCTCAATGGGATAATGTGGTCCAGCGAAATATCTTGTGGCGCGACCGGCAAAAAGCAAATGCCGCAGATTCCCTTATCTCTTACCGTCACAACAGCCCGGTTAACCTTCTCAACCATTGCGGCGCGTTTCTTGGCTCTTCTGCGATCACCAATCTCCCGCGCTTTATCGCGGTTGGCTTCTCTCCACTTGCGATTCAGTTCACGCGAGCGATCCGTATTTTCCCTGTAATAAGCTTTTTTGGCCGCATTCACTCGATCATAATTTGCGGCGCGATAAGCGCACCCTCTGGCTTTCGCTACACCTGGGTTAGCGGCCCTCCATGCGCGAGCGGCCTCAATTCTAACCTGCCGATTTTTAAGGTAGGATTCCCTAGCGGCTTTCGCTATTTTCTCCGAATTATTGACTCTCCACTGCTTCATGGACAGCGCTTGTTCTTTTTTGTGCTTCGCGTAGTATTCTCGATTTCTCTTTCGGATGTGAGTGCGGTTCGCCAGCCTATATTCCCTATCACATTGCTTGCACTGGAATTGCAGCCCGTCCTTAGTGGATTTGGCAACACTAAAGGAGCTGAACGGAGCCTCCACTTTACATTTGGAGCAAGTTTTCATTTACGCATTGCCAGCAGTAAGACTGAAGGTATTTATGGTGAACGATTGACCCGACGCAAAGCTAACATTGTCACAAGTCATATCCCCGCCGCCGCCCGTTGCCGTGACTGTGCCTTGGATGTGCGCTGTTGTGCCGTCACTAGCGTAAATGCGAAAGTGCGCGGCTGTCCCGGTGGCGTCCGCCGAGGTGTCCTGCCATGTGCCCGACTTCGCCTTAGTGCCGCTCGCGGCCGCAGCCATCCAATCAGCCGGAAGCGTCAGAGTTGCAAGGACCGTCCCCGAATCTGCTGTAGCGACATCCGCAGGCGCCGCACCCGTGCGTATTTTAAGAACTGCCGTTGCACCGACTGCGGTTTCGACTGCATCGAGCTTTGCGTTTCTTACTGCGGCTGAATATTGGAGGGCCATAGTGTTGTATTCCTTTACGTCGTCTGGACGTTCAGTTCTTCAAAGTTTTTGCAGACCACGTTTTGATAGCGCCAGGTCAGTTGTGAGTTAGCGATGAGTCTCACAATCCCCTCGGTGGCGGTGGAGGTGGAACTGGCGTTGGAGGTGGCGCGATTGAGCACGGCACTGGCGGCCAGTCACCGCCGCTATGCACAAAAGATAGTCGCCTTTGTATTTCTTCCCTAGATGGCATCAGACCAAAGAACTCCCTGACGCGATCAAGCCATGTCATTTTCCAGTTGGGCATAAAGTGACGCAATTCGGATTGCAAGTGGGGCCGAGAAAGGTGAGAGGAATCCCGACCCCACTGCGGCCTCCCGGTGTCTACTCCGGGGACCTAACTGATATGGTCCTGGGCATACATAACCACTTCGGGGCGCAAGCTCTCGCCCAGGTCCTCAACGTCTAGGATGTCGAGCGTTCGCGAGCCGAAGGTGGCGCTCATCTTGCTTGAAAACGTGATGCCCGGCTGTTGCCGCATTGTGATTTTGTACTTCGCCTCCGCCCAACGCTGCATGGCGGAATCTCTTTCGCGCCCGACCAGTGCCTCTATTAGGCAGGGGAATGTGCCGATTTGCGTATCAGTGACGATGTCCTCTCCGTAGCTGTTCTGGCCGGTGACGGTCGGAGTCGTCAGCGAGATATTGTGGCGGAGTCGACCGGCGCGCACGTCAGATTGCCCTCCATTGCTCTGGGTTCTTCTTCCACGGATCTCTCTTGTCGCTCACGTTGCCGTCATGAACCCGCGCCACGATGCGACCGCCGGCTGGAACGGCGTAGACTGTGCGTCCATCCTTGAAATCGTTGTCTTCGCCAACGTCTATGTCTTTGAATTGGCGTGCTTCCCAGACGCGCTTCCAGTAACACATCGAAACCCCAATGGGATAACCTGGCATCCCGTAATACATTCTCGACTCTGGAGTTTGATAGTCCCTGAATTCCATCGTGTTGTAGCCGACCATTTCCACGCCTCGTGACATCAATAACTCAACTTGGTGAGAGATTCTATCCTCGCGATAGCTGTCATCAGAGTCCCAGTGAACGATGATGGAACCCGCGGCATTCTTGATCGCGATGTTGCGCTTTGCGCCGATGGTCAACCGCCTCTCCATCAGGCGATACCGGACGCCGTCAAAGTCCGGTGTCATTGCAAAGCTGCGATCTTCTAAATCGTCAATGATTACGATCTCTTTGTTCGGCCACGTCTGGTCAAGGAACATCTGAAGCGCTTGATGCGCCAGGATCTCCCTGGATCTGGTCGGCATGATTGCCGTAACGAGTGGCGCGTCTTCAAAATGCATACTCGCGCTTCAGGTTGGCGATATACGCTTCCACTCCGTACTTGAAACTCAGCGTGTCCATCACGCCTCTATCTGGTATGTGTTCCGCCTCACGGTTCTCCCACATCGCGGCAGTGAGCATACAGAGTGGATATTTCACATTGGCTGGTGCGTCAGTAGTTGGCGAAGTCGCCGCGATCCCGGCCGTCCCGCGAATTCGAATGGGCCAGGATGGATAGAGAATTGGATACGGGTAGGGAACGTTATACGCTGGCACAAGACGGCCGACTTTTGAATCTGTGTCGACGATGTAATTTGATGCCGCCCACGTGCTCTCGGTGCCGCTTGAATCTTTGTACTTGACACTGGTAATTGTTAGAAGCGGCGTTGCTAAACGAAGACGAATCGGTTCTCCGAACTTCGGAAAATCGGACAGCATCCATTCAAGCGTCTTTTGGTGAAATGTCAGCCCTGTCCGATATTCGAGATATTGCCTTGCCGCCGGAATGAAGATATCGATGATTGCCCGTTTTTGCGCCGGGTTCGCGATGGTGATATTGGAATGGTTCATTACCTCCGTCAAGTCAATCGGCTCAGACGACGGCCCCGTGATTTCGTTGACTTCCTGGAGGATCATGGCAAGAAAAGAGGCGGCGTCCATGCAGGCACGCCGCCAAATTGTTAAAGGGGGAATTTAGCTGACGAGGTCGGCAGTGTTGTCGGAGAAGCGACTGCCAGTGAGAACCGCCGTCACCGACCCGACAACGGCAGAGGCAACCGACTCGACCATTTTCAAGTGGGCGTACTTATACCCACTCGCGGCCAACGCCTTTGCGTTGATCTCGATGATGTAGGTATCGCCCGACCCGGCGGTAGTTGTGAACCCCGAAGAGGTCGCTGCTGTGAGCGCTCCAGGGGTGATGTTGTTCGATGGAATCCGCCGATAATAGAACGGCACTGCGGATTCATTGAGCGGACTGGCGTCGTCACCGGCCACGACGGTAATCGTGGTGGTACCTGTAGTCCCGACACCCTTTTGGACGATGAAAGTCACATCCTCATGGGCCGACAGGTTGACGCCATCCGGGTAAACGGTGCCCGCGAATGCGTTCGCGATGGGCTTCAAGCAACTGACGAAGCGTGCATTTTCAATGAGTCGTAGCATGTTATTGGTCTCCTTTTTCTCTTCGCCTTAGCTGCGAGTAGCCAGGGTTACAAACGGAGAAAGCGTACCCGTCCACTTGTATGGGGTGATGGCCGATTTCAACGCCGGTTGCCCGTCAACGCGAAGCACAAACCGATAAGTATTCTCATCGGTGAGGAACTTCACATGAATCGAGGACGCCGCTTGCACGCCGCCCTTGGTCGCCATCAGATACATGCCGAGGTCTAGCAGCATGATGTCGCCAACGGTGCCGCAGGTTTCCGCCTGCTCAATGGAAACTACCGGACGCCCAAAAAGCATCCCGTAGGGAGCGTTGTTTGCCCCGCCCGGAGGCAGGTAGGCTGGCCAGCCGCCAACGTTTTCATTTCCGGCAACGTTCTTCGCCGGAATCGTCATCTGCTCTAATTGCGGTTGGGTGTCCACATTGACAAACCAAGTGGCGCGCTGGAATGAACGCGGCAACATCCGCTGCTTCATCTTCGAGACATTGGCATAGAGGATGGTTGCGGCAGCTTGACTGGTTTCCTTCGCTACCGACACCGTGGCAGCCGCATTGAGGATTCCAAGGGGAGCACCAGCACCAGATCCGCGGATAACCGCGTCATCCAGCTTGAATGCAAACTCCTCGGTGAACGCCTGTGAAATATAGGCGCCCATGGCTGCTGCGTCCTGCTGAAGTTCATCGGTCATGTAACAGAGACCCATGAGTTTCTTTAGATTCAACTCGACTTTCCCGAAGTTGGGTTTTGTCGAGGTCGGCGTTCCGGCTTCGTCAGCCCAGTACGCCTGGACTCCGCCCCAACGCGATCCATCCGCGCGCGAGGTTTCATTGATGGCGGGAATCTTAACGCCATTTGCGCCGGAAGACAGCGGGATCTCGGTCGCCAGCTTCGCGATCAGTCCGGTATCAAAAGCGGCTTTTTGCAACGTCTGCCCGATATCCTGAACCACCAGGAATCCGCCATCGGAGGCAACCGTCTCGGAAAGACCAGCCGCCGCGCGGACCTGGCTCTGCCGGAGATCGGATTTGCGGAGACGCGGGTCGAATCCGTCGTCTTCGGCTGCCCTGCGAACCGCAATCAGAAATTCCCCGAAGGCTGTTCGCTTGGCCTGCGGAGTATCCCCGCCATTGCCCCACGGTTTGTCTTCCGCGTTGTCATGGACGGTTGCCGCAGCACCGGGACGCTTGGTTTGCTGGTCGCTGCGAGTTTCAGTTGAGGCAGCGGCGCGAGTTTCGGCCGCTTCCTGTTCGGTTTCGGCCGACGCGAGTTCCTCGGCATCCTTGATGTCGGTCGTCAGTTGCTTGACTTCGTCAAGTTTGCCGCGAAGTTCGATGCGTTCCTCTGGTGTAAATTCGCGAGTCTCGGCGATGGCTTGAAGCTCATTGCAACGCGCAATCGCAGCGGCACGCTTTTCGAGTAGTTTTTTGAGCATGGGTTCTCCTTCTGCCTCCTGTGGCAGTAGTGAAATGTGGATTTGAGGTTTATCTACGCGGCTGGAGAGAGTAGAGCTTTCTCAATTTCCCAACGCACGAGCAGGGCGTTATCTAGATGGCGCATATTGATCGGTGCTTCCGCATGACCAGGTTGCGCGGTCTCCGACTCCGCAACGTCAGACTCCGCATGGACCTGTGGCTGGTCCGAGGCGGGCGCTTGGATGGCAGCTTGCCGCAACTGCCGAAACTCTTCAATTCGATCCGCCGACCGAGCGGACAGACCGATCTGCGTGTCGGTATAGGCCGGGAGCGTACACGGCGACACCTCCACAAGATCAATTTCCTTCAGGCGAATGGTGATTACGTTGTCTTCGTCGAGAACGCTGTCCGCGATCACGCGGAACCCGAAAGACATTTGATCAACATCGCCGCGCTCAATGGGCGCGATCACCATATCCCGAACAAGATCCGTGTCGGGCGGGAAAATGTCATTACCGAGACCCTTTTCGTCTTCCCAGAGACGTAGTGTGTCGTTTTTTCGTCGCCCTAATACGAAATCGGTGTTATGATTCCACACGGCCCTCTGATCGGACTGACTGATTGACTTCGCAAACGCGCCGCGGTCAATTATTTCGCGGATTTCAGGGGACCCTTGGTACCAAGCATTCGCCGGCACTAGGACGGTTTCCCGTCCGAACACCGCCGCGTAGCCGGTCAGCTTAGGCTTCTCTCCGTCAGCCGCAGCTCTCAACTCGATAGGGAAAGAACGAACTTCCAAGGTAGAACTACGCTCACGCCGATATGCTTTTCCCATTGCTATTGCACCTCCTGTGGGGTTGCCTGTGTTTGTGTTCCGCCCGGAGGCGTTACGGAAATCACCTTGCCGTCTGCATCCACAAATGCTGTATTGAGCGGGCGCTGGTAGACATCGCCGCCAGCGTAGGGATCTTCATTTTCAGCTCGCAGGATGCGGTTCGGTGTATAAGCTCCGCACTTAATCATCTTGTCGTACCAGTTCGCCCGAGCCGTGGAATCTCCGCGCATCAACCCCTTGAAGTCGTACTCGACGAAGTACTGCCTCTGGTTTTCCGGGAGCAGTTTCACTTCGAGCCATGTCTCAATAAGTTCCATCCATGGCTGGAGTGTGAACGTTACGAAGCCGTCCTTTTGGGACTCGATTCCGGCCCCGAACGAAGTCGCCTTGTCGGTGTCTCCCACCATATGGGGCGGAACACCATACATCTGGTAAATCTTGGCGTCAAGGAATCGCCATTGCGCGAGGAATTCCGCATCGTTGGGATTGATCGAGATCGGCGTGGCGGTCATGCCGCCCTGCATGATAAGCGCCTTGAACTTGTTTTGCAGCCCGCCGTATGCCTCATCCATGCTCTCTTTTAGGGCCTTCATCTGCTCTGGGTTAACGGTCCCCGGAACAGACAGAACCAGCCTGGAAGAGTAGCCGTTCTTGCTCATCGCGCCAGCGGATTGCTGTGCGGCATCCCACAGCCCCATCGTTTCGCGCATCATCCCGACGGGGGAATAGCCCATCGTGCCGTCGAATCCCAACCCGCGAATATGCAGAATGTCGTTTTCTGGGAACTCAACCCACTGGCCGTCGACATTTAGAATGTAATACTGAGGAGCGTCCGTAATCGTCTTGCGCTGGACCTTAACTTTGTCAGGCGGCAATATCCACAGCGCCTTCGGAACTTTAGCGGCTGTCCATTCGATCCACGAATATGCATTGCCCCAGGTCAGGAGGTGCCCAAGAGTGATCCGGCGCCACTCCATCGCCGGGAGCGATGGGTTCGCCATGTCATGAATCAGTGGGTAAAGGTAGTGCCTGTCGGCCCGCTCACGGTCACGCGTGCCATCGTTAACACGCTTGAATACGTGCCCTGGCAGCATCGAGCCAGCCTTGCTGATGAGATCCACGCAAGCAAATACAGGAGGAAGACATAGCGCGGAACGCTCGCTAATATTTGTTCCGGCAGAGGTCGGCCGCCCCCCGACTGCTTCATCTATCAGACGGTCGAGATCGTTCAACGTGAACGCACGGCGCACATCCATCATCCCGGCCAGTGTTCTTACGATGGAGGTCATTTACTCTTGGCCGCCGCGAACGCCAGCAGGATAAGCCACGTCCCAGTCCACAGAAAAGCGCTAGGCTTCCACCATTGCCAGAACCCAGATGCCGCAATCGCGATCCCGCCGCAGAGCAGCAGCCCGACCAGAATGCTTTTGCTCAAACGGCTATGACCCTAAAGTCCCATTGAGAATCGGACTGCTTAAGGTGGAGGCTCAAGGAATTGAGCAGGGCTACCGCTGGATCGATTTTGTTAACGTCCTGCGTCTTGTCTGGATGAACATCCCCTTTGTAATTCTTTTTCCCGACTACGTTCCCCATAGCCCAGCCCAGTACATCGTCCCCGTTGTGCTTGATGCGCGCCGAAATCATCAATGCGTCCAGTGTCTTCATAGGCTCCGAAAATGTTTGGTAATTCTGCGGCACATCAATCATCGGCACTCCCGCTGCCAACATTCGCGTCGTCAACTGCGAGGCGTTATAGTTTGGGTCGACCCCGACATAGATCGGCTTGAGGTTCGCCATATCATCCAGCAAATCTCGCTCGATGTAGTCGTAGTCCGTGCGATTACCAGGAGTCAGGATTAGCTTTTCGTCGCGCGCCCACCCTCGGTAAAAATCATAATTTGGACCGCCTGGAGTAATCACGTCTTCGGGCAGGTAGTACTTGCCGAAGGCATAATAGATACCAGCCTTCTTAAACAGGATGATCTTCGCGGTGAGATCCTTTTTGGAGGCGAGATCAAGCCCAATGATGCACGGCTGTCCATAGAAGTCTTCTACGCGCAGGGACTCGTCTTTGCAGATGGTGTCCCAGGCCAGCATATTGAAGTACGCTGTTCCGACAGTCGTCCAAATGTTCAGGCGCTTATTGAGATAGGTGTTTTGTGATGCAGCCGACGCTTGCGCCTGCTTGCTGATCGTTTGGAGGTCATCTGCTAGAACACTGACGCCATAGTTGGGATTGGCTTTGCGCGCGGATGCTTCCGTGGTCCAATCGTCTTCAACGTCTAGTGTATAGATCAGGCCGAAATAGCGGTCATCCTCATGCCGCCCTTGCAGGACTTGCTCGACATAGGCGTGTTGCTCGTAGCAAATTCCGGTTTTGTCGTCCCCAGCCGTCGTAATCATCATGATTAGCGACTGCCGGCGCGAACCAGTCGCCACGTTCAAGACATCAAAGACCTCGCGGGTTCTGTGTGCGTGAAGCTCGTCAATAATTGCGCCATGCGGCGACAATCCCTCTAGGGAATCTGCATCACGAGATAGTGGCTTGAAGGACGATCCTGTGTTCTCGACCGTGATGCTGTGCGCCAGCGGCTCGACGCCAAATTCCGCCTGCATATCGGGCTCGCGCTTTACCATGTCGCGCGCCAATTCCCACACGTAACGCGCTTGGTCGCGCGTTACGGCCGCGGAATAAATTTCCGCACCGGGTTCCTTGTCCGCGCAAAGCAGAAAGAGGGCGATCCCGGCGCAGATAAAGGTTTTTCCGTTTTTTCTCGGCACTTCTATATAGGCTTTCCGGTAGCGACGATCATTAGTCTTTTTGTCAACCCACCCGAAGATCGCGGTGATAAAGAAGCATTGCCACGGCTCAAGGTAGAGTTGTTTCGACTTCCAGCCCCGCCCTTTGATGTGGGACAGAGTTTCGAGGAATTTACATGCTTTGTTGGCTAGCTTTTTATCAAAGCGCCAACGCCATGCATCCTCGGGTCTTTGCCTGTCGTCCAATTGGCGCTGGCAGGCCAGCCGCACCCACTTGCACGCGATCTGTTCCCCAGAAACTACTTCGCGAGCGTACTGTTCACCGACTTTGCAGTAATCGCGATTCTTTAGACAAAGCTCGCCCACTTGCTTGCTGGTTTCTCAACTTTCGGCCCCCGCACTTTCGATTGCGAGGCGGGTGTAATGCCAAGCTGCATCCGAAGGCTACCGAGTTGTTTACGGTCGGATGTCATTAGCTGCTCGCCTCCGCGAGCGTCCTCGACCATGCGGGCGTAAAGGACGCAGTATTCGATTAGCGTTCCCCGGAAAATAGGCGCTAGTACCTGCGAATAGATCGGATCTCCCGTCAACCGCTCCCACTCAGCTAAGGATTCTGGGTTTCTTGCGATGTAGTCTGGCGGCTCCCCAATCGGCGCGGTCGGGATGTAGAGTTCGTTCTCGCGCTTCCGATCTGGGCGCGTGCCGTGCAGGACATGCAGCTTCGATGGTTTTGGCGGTCTACCGGCCATTGGTTCCACGTGGCAGGAATCGCCCGTGCTTGTCGCGCTTCGGCGGATCGTAGGGCGGCTTTGCTGGCTCCGGGTAGACGGTTAGATAGACGGCCAGCAGGATGATGCCGACCACGACGCAGCCGAGACCGATGAGAACCCAGCTCACGCGACGTCCTCGACGGACACGCTAGCAAGAAATACACCTGGAAGCAATAGTGCTTTGTGGCCCCGTAGCATGAGGTAGAGGATCTGATCGACGCGCGCGCTCGCCTCGGCAAACAACAAGGCACTGCCAAGCGTATTGCGCCGCACGTTCTCTCGAATGCTCCTGGTTTTTGTCTTCACTTTTGAAAATCCCAATGAATCGTCGAAATTTGGAGGCGTGTGGTATGCTCCCACTCAGGTCGCAGCGGGAAGCCCGCTACCAGACCCATTACCACAGTTTCAACGACTTACAACATTTCCATTTAGAATCAAGTACATAGTAAACTATAAGCCAGAACCCTCAT
>VFSW01003313.1_pt1 | contig 24176 bp, 21 predicted proteins | sample 5358111 | NCBI WGS metagenome assembly VFSW01 (sample SAMN11554181, study PRJNA540505) | mine drainage metagenome | isolation source: sediment from site ElyBrook_90M | place: USA: Ely Copper Mine, Vershire, VT | collected 2017
CGAAAACCAGACTCGAACCATTCAACGACTTTGTTTTGTTATTGATTCGTTTAGCTCCGTGATCTACACTATCGAGAGTGGCCTTCCAGCCCCCGTTTTCGCCCTTGGAGACGTGCAAAACCAGCCGCAATTCCACGCCGCCGGCCCGAAGCGCGCCTTGCCAGTCGCCCGCTAACGCCGGTACCGCGCTCTGCCCAAGGGCGCATCCATGAAAGCAGCCCGCCAAAAACAATGCGATTCGCATCCGCCGCTTCATTTTCCCCTCCTTGTGAGCTTATCTCCGCGGTATGCGCTTTATAACACCGGCGTCTTTTCGAAGAACTCCCGCAAACGCTTCGCTGCGGCTTTTCCCGCGACGCGGGCGAGCTCTCCGTCCTCCGCCGCGCGGATTCGCTCCGTGCTGCCGAATTCGCGCAGCAACTTCGCGACGGTCTTCTCACCCACTCCGTCGATCTGGAGCAGTTCCGTCGTCAACCGCGCGGCATTGCGGCGCGTCCGGTGGAATGTGACTGCGAAGCGGTGGGCTTCGTCTCGCACCGTCTGAACCAGATGTAGCACCGGCGAGAAACGGTCCAGTTGAACCGGGTCGCCCTCCTGACCGTAGACGTAAATGATCTCCTCGCGCTTGGCGATGGACGCCAACGGTTGATTCAAAATCCCGAGCGCCTCAAGAGCGTCGGCCGCCGCGTGAAGCTGGCCCAACCCGCCGTCGATCAGCACCAGGCCCGGCATTGGCTTATTCTCCTCCCGCAGCCGCGCATAGCGCCGCGTCACCACTTCGTGAATGGACGCGAAGTCGTCGTTGCCTTCCACCGTTTTGATGATGAACTTGCGATAATCGGCCTTCTTCATTCGCCCGTTTTCCCACACCACCATGCTCGCCACCTTGTCCGTGCCCTGGATGTGCGAAATGTCGAAACACTCGATCCGTCGGGGGGCTTCGGGAAGATTCAACGCCTCGCGCAACGCCTCCTGAATGGCCTTCGATGACGGGCGCAGCACCCGGAACCGCTGGTCGAAACTATGACGGGCGTTGGTTTCGACCAGCGCGAGCATGGCCTTCTTCTGCCCTCGCTGCGGAGTATGAATCTCCGTCTTTCGGCCTCGCTTCTCGCTCAACACCTCTTCCAGTTCCTCGCGGTCCTCGAAATCCACCGGTACATGGATCAGCCCCGGAACGTAGGGTTGATCGAGATAAACCTGCTTCAGCAGCGAGGAGAAAAACTCGGGCGGATCGAATTCCAAACGGTCTTCCCAGAAGAATTCACGGCGCTCCACGATGCGCCCGTTTCTCAGATGGAACAGGTTTACCGCGATGAGCGGCGGCTCGGCGTAATAGGCATATATGTCGGTATCGTCGCCCTCGGCCGCGGCGATGCGCTGCTTCTCCTCGCGTTCTTCCACGGTGTGCAAGACGTCTCGCAGACGGCCGGCTTCCTCAAACCGCATTTCGAGCGAAGCGGCTTCCATGCGTCCGCGCAGCTCCGAGGAAAGGTCCTTCAGCCGCCCCTCCAAAAACAGCCGCACGTCGTTCACAGCGCCGGCGTAAATCGCGTCCGTCGTCAGGCCTTCGACGCAGGGGCCGTGGCAGCGGTGGATATGGTATTCCAGGCACGGATGCGTGTGGAAGCGTGTCAAATCCACTTTGCACGAAGGCACTTTGAAATGGCGATGGATGAAGTGAACCAGACGGTGCGCGAGGTTGCCGGGGAAGTAAGGGCCAAAATAAGTGGCGCCGTCTTTGAGCAGGCGGCGGGTGACGTAGACGCGCGGATATTTCTCGTTCGTGAGCTTGATATAGGGGTATGTCTTGTCGTCGCGCAGCAGAATGTTAAAGCGCGGCTTGTGGCGTTTGATCAGTTCGTTCTCGAGCGCCAGCGCCTCTTTGTTGTTGGCGACGAGGATGTACTCGATGTCCGCCGCCTCCGAGATCAACGTGCCGGTCTTCGAATCCGCCAGCCGCTCGTCGGAAAAGTAGCTGCGGACACGGGAGCGGAGATTATTCGCCTTGCCGACGTAAAGGATCTCGCCGCCCGCATCTTTATATAGATACACTCCGGGCAGAAGAGGAGCTTGGGAAGCTTTTTCGCGGAGTTGTTCCCGCGCATTCATAGGAGGGTTATAATTCGATTGTGGCACGCACCCGCGGAATGCCGCTGATCCTGACCTCCATGGCTCTCGCGGCGGGAGCCTGCGCGGCCGGTCAGCAGATCGACACGAAGCCGCCACGGGGCCAATCCAAGCAGCAGGCCGAGCCGCAACTAAAGACGCGCGATCAAAAGCAAGCGCCATCGTCCGATTCCCAAACCGCGGAGCCTCAAGAAGAAGACGACGAGACGAAGCCGAATCAAGTCTACGCTTTCAACCCCGTGCGCGCGCAGAGCGAACTGCATACGGGTATTTTCTATTTCAAGAAAGGCAACTACCGCGCGGCGATGCGGCGTTTTCAAGAGGCGGGCAAGTGGAATCCCAGCTACGCGGAAGCGTTCCTGCGGACGGCGGAAGCGGCGGAAAAGTTAAAAGACACCGTCGCCGAGCGCGAGGCCTACGGTAAATATCTGGAAGTCAGCCCCGACGCCAAAAACGCCGGCTCCATCAAAAAGAAACTCGCGTCGCTGCGTTAAGTTTCATCACGGCGCCGGATTGAGCTTCAGGGTTTGAAGCGCGACACCCAGCTTGCGCATGTCGAAGGAGATTCCCAGTTCGGCGGGCGAACGCGCATCGTCCACGTGAAATACGATGCCGGTGATGCCGGGGTGAATCAATCCGGCGGCAATGCCGGCCGAGCATTCCAAGTTGGGCCCATCCGCCCGCGCACGCCATTCCCCGACGCGCCGTCCATTCACCAGCACGGCAAAGTGAAGATCCGGATGTTGCGGCGGCACAAACGCGATTAAGCGGGCGACCAATCGCAAACTCACGGCCGGCGCGCCGCTCAATTGAAGGAAGAGCGCGGCGTCGGATCCGATGGTCCACGTTGCGCCGGGCTCCGCATAGCTCCAACCCATACCCAGGTAGGCGGGAGCGTCGCCTCCCGTTCCGAAGCGAATCTCGCGTCCTGGGACATACGGCGCTCCGGGCGTTACGCTCACCCGCCTCCAAGCGCCGTTTAAAAAATCGGCTTCGCACAGGCCGTCTGCGATGCCAAGCTGCGCGGAGTAGTTCTTCGCCTGGCTGAGATATCCGTCGTCGAAACGAACCAGGTACCAGTTCTCCGGTAGCATGCCGTGGTAGCCGTTCATCGTGGGGATATTCCATTGGCGGGCAAGCAGCATCGCGTCCGTCTGGCCCGCCGCGTCTGGCAAACGGGCTTGGGGCTCGAAGAAAGTGCGGCAATCCGCGGGTGGGCGGGCGAACCGGCGGAAGTCCGCGCCTTCGGCGCGGCGCCCGATGAGCGCCATCGGAGCCACGTTGATCTGCTCCACGAACAGAAACGCCGCCAACGCACACCCGGTGATCCGTACTGCTCTCCGGCCGCGCAGCATCGTATCCAACGCGCACGCGCACAACGCCGCAACGCCGATCCCCAGGAGGTGGTGGATTCGTCCCGGAACGCGAACGCCTTGCGCGCCGGGAACGACATGGAACACCACCCACCAGGGAACGATGGAACCGAAGCGGACCGTAATGACGTAAAGCGTGACGCAACTCAATCCGATCACGGCGGCGATTCGATGACGCTGGTCCGGGCCGGGCTTTCGAAGAGCAAAGCAAGACCCTATCGCGGCGGCGGCCGCCGTCAGCGCGGTGAACGGTGGCCAACCCTGCCCGTATTCGCCGGTCATCGGGCGGATCGGATCGTAAAATCGGCGCACCGCCGCGCCCCACACCAGATTCCCCGGACCCACGTCGATCGCTTCGCGCCAACCGCGCAGGTAAAGGATTGTTTCTCCCAAGCTGCGCCCGCCCAATCGCGCCAGAGCGGGAAGGTAGATGTACAGGAACAGGCAAAGTGTCGCCGCGAAGATCGCCCCTGCAATGCCCCATGGAATGAAAGCCTTCGGGCTCACGGACCGGAACCTCGCTCCGCGTGCTCCGATGGAAAACGAAATCCCCATCGCCACGGCCATCGAGAGCGCGGCGAAGAAGGCGATATAGAAGCTGGTCGAAAATAGAAGCCCCACCGTCGCCGCTGCCAGCCACAACGCCCAACGCGCGCCCGTCTCGTGGAAACGCCAAACCAGCCAAGCCGCCGCCGGCACGAACGCTTCGGCCACAAGCTGCGCATGAGGCGCGGACACGAACGACAGACTGGAGATACTGAAAAGCGCCGCGCCAGCGAGGGCGGGCGCCATGGAAAGCCTCATGGGATTTCGCAACAGTGCGTAAAGGCTTACGAAGCCGAGGCCCTTCACCAGCATCAGCGTGAACTCGTAAGCCAGGTACCGGTCCAGCCCCGCCACTCTCAGAATCGTGTACGGCGGCGCGAACAGAAACATCGCTTCGCCAAATCCCAACGCACCGCGAAAAGGCGCGAAGAAATTCGGACTGGCCAACGGGGCGCGCCCCGCGAACACTGCCTGCCAATGCTCCAATATGGCGAGAAGTGACCGCGTGTCGGCCATGTCTCCCGCGATAAGGTCTCCGCCGGAAGCGAAAAAGGCCCGGTAAAATACCGCCAAAGCGGCGAACGCCGCGATCGCCACCACAGCCGCTCGCACTCCGCGCGAATTCCAAATTCCGGACGGCATTCCAACCAGACCGGCGCGTCAACCGCGCCTGGACCGCTCCGCCTCTTGCTTGGACAGCGCTTTCACTAGCCGCTGCAAACCGGCCTTCCAATTCGGAAACATGTTCAAGTATTGCAGGCGGCGCGACATCCAGCGTGGAAGCTCGCAGTCGTCGATCCGGACCGGAATCAGGAAAATTTCGTCCGCGGGAACGCGCGAGGCGCAGTCGATGGCAAAACGCAGCTCGGTTTGAAACGTCCCGTGCTTCTTCACCGAACGGCGCGAGAAACAAGCGACAAAGTAATCGCTCGATTCGATCGCCGACTCGATCGCACGCGGCCAATTCTGGCCCGGCAGCAGCTTCTTCTTGTCGAGCCACGGACAAAAACCGTGCGCCTCCAGTCCGGCGTAGATCTTCTTCACTGCTTCCACGTCTTCGGATGCGTAGGCGATGAAGACACTAGGCTTCTTTTGCGGGATGAACTGGACGCGACTGCCTTCGCCCGGCACAAACGTGCCCAGCCCGTCGATTTCGACACGCGCCCCTTCGGCGAGACACTGGCGGACAATGCGCGAAAGTTGGCGTGTGAGGTTGGGCGGGGAGTTCATGTTCCGGAAGTTCTTCCCTTGCCGCGCTTGCCGCCTTCAAACGACAGCGTCGATCCGGGCAGAAAGCGGCCCAGTCCGGGAAGAGTGGCGGCCTGGCCTCTTCGTGTGCGCTTGCGAATCTCCGCGACAACGCGATTCACCGAGTCGGCGGCGTCACCAGGGCTGAGTTGGAGGGCGCGGGCGACGCGACGCGCCAGTTCTTTGTTCTTCATGCGCCCTCAGAATACCGCTGCCTTTCTCGCGCCGCGGACTAGGGCGCGACACACGGCGGCGTAAGTCGCTGAAGGGTCAACGTCTCGGGCGCGCGAAAAAAAAACCGGGCGTTGTGAACGCTTCCGCGGCGGTTATTTTCCGGCGGGTAGCCCCAGCTTTTGCAACAGCACCGCATAGCCCGGTTCGGATTCGAGCGCGTGGAAGCCGCGCGAGCAATCCAGATAGGCGAGCATCCCATCGCGCTGCATGTATCCCGTTTCCAACCACTTCATCGCGTTTCGCTTATCGCCCAACGCGAGATAGACGCTGGCGACGGATGTTGAACGGACATACTCGGTATCGGCGCGGCGTTCACTCGCCTGCAACAAACGCCCGGCGCCGGCCCGGTCGCCTTGGCGTGCCAGCACAACGGCGCGGAATAAATCGACGCGCGCCGCGGGCATGCCGGAAACTTGATCCAACTCCCGCGTGGCTTCGGCGTACATGCGCTTGGAAAGGTAGGCGTCCGCCAATTCGTAGTGTGCCTCCGCGAAACTGGGGTCCATATCGAGGACCCGCTGGAACTGTTCGATCGCCGCGTCCATCTGCCCATTGAACTCAAGAACCAGCCCCAGATACGTATTGTTGACCAGCGACAACGGGTCCAATTGAACCGCGCGCCGCAACTCCGCCAACGCTTCGTCGGTGCGGCCCAAAGGAGCCAGGTAAACCAGTCCGTATCCGAAATGGGCGTCCGGCGAATTCGGGTTCACCTCCGCCGCCCGCTGAAACTCCCGCTTCGCCCCGGACCAATCCCAGTCGTACAGTGCGCGGATGTAGCCGAGCGAAACGTGCGCCTCGGCCAGCGAATCGTCCAACGCGATGGCCTTCTCGGCCGCCTCCCGCGCCTTGGGCATCGTCTCGGTCGGGGCAACATTACCGAAAAAAGCGAGCCAGCAGTAAGAATCGGCGAGACCGGCCCAGGCCGGGGCATAGCTCGGATCGCGCGCGATCGCCTGGTTCAGATACCCGATGGCTTTCTCCGCGCCTTCGGTCCTCCAGCGGTTCCAATAAAAACGGCCTTTAAGATAAAGCTCGTAAGTGGCGATGTCCTCGGTCTGCACTTTCGGCGCGCCCGCCGCGCGTTGCGGAAGTTTCTGTTTCAATGTATCGACGATGGCGCGGGAAATCTCGTCCTGGACGGTGAACACGTCCTTCAACTCGCGCTCGTAAGTCTCCGACCAAAGATGGTAGCCGTCGGCCACGCTGATGAGCTGCGCCGTCACGCGCAGCCGGTCGCCGTCCTTGCGCACGCTCCCTTCGAGCACCGCTCCCACATCCAGCTTGCGCCCGATCTCGCGAATGTCCTGCTGCTTGCCCTTAAATGCGAAAGACGATGTGCGGGCCACCACCCGGAACGCGCCGGCGCGGGTCAGCGCGTCGATAATCTCCTCAGTCATCCCGTCGCAGAAATATTCCTGATCGCGCTGCGGACTCAGATCCACGAACGGAAGAACGGCGATCGAGTTCGGACTTGGCGAGCGGTTTGCCACCCGCTGGAGGCGGAAACTGTACACGGCCGCGGCGGCCAGCGCAAGGACCACGATCAACCCCGCGATCGCCATCCCCCGGCCTCCGCCCTCATCGGCGGACGCGGGATCCGAAACGGCCGGCGCCGTCACGTCCTCCTCCACAGGCTCGACCTCGCGGACGCTAAACCGCGCCACATACGCGCCTTTCGGCAGGTCGATGCGCACGGGATCTTCCTTGCCCTCGGAGTCGTAATAATCTTTGAGCCGCGCGCGCAGCTTCACCGCTTCGGTCCGCACCACCGCGTCCATGCGAGGATCGTACGTCGGCTTGCGGCCGAACACCTCCACACCCAGCATCGATTCCTTCAGTTTGTCGGACCCTCCGGCCAAAGTCTCATGGACGGCGAAGGACAGAAACCGGCTCAGCCGCTCGGCGTTGGCGAATCCGGCGCTCGCAAGGATTTTTTCGAGCGCCGCTTCCACCATTTCGGCGGAAACGCCGGCCGGCCCGTTGCCGTTTGCGCCGTGTCCTTCGGATGTGGAGGCTGGTTTCATCGATGCCCACTCCGGCCCAGGGTGTTCTTCAGCGATTACGAACTCGCGCCGGCGAAAGTTTCCTCTAATTCTAGCGCTTTCGGGATTTCGCCCATTACAATGGTTGCAGGGCCGTCGCGAGTCGACCGGTTTCCACGGCCCGGCCTCCGAACATGTTGTCGCGTCGAAAATTACTCGCGCTCCTGGGCGCACCCGCACTCGGTTTGCGCGCACAAGGCGTGGCTTCCCGCGGCGTGAAACCGATGCCCCGCGGAAAACCCTCCGGCGTGCCGTTTCATTCGCGAATGGTGGACGTTGCGGCGCAGGCCGGGCTCAAATTCCCGACGATCTACGGCGGAGTGGACAAGAAAGATTACATCCTCGAAACCATCGGCTGCGGCTGCGCGTTCCTCGACTACGACAACGATGGCTGGCTGGACGTTCTGGTTCTCAGCGGCACTCGCGTCGGCGAACCGCCTCCGGAAGCCACGAACCGCTTGTACAAGAACAACCGCGACGGCACCTTCACCGACGTCACCGACAAATCCGGACTTCGCAAAACCGGATGGGCGTCGGCCGTTTGCATCGGCGACTATAACAACGACGGTTTCGACGATCTGTTCATCACCTATTTCGGACAGAATGCCCTCTTCCGCAATAACGGTGACGGAACGTTCACCGACGTGACGAAGGAAGCCGGCCTAGCCACCGGACCCGAGCGGTGGGGCGCCGGCTGCAGCTTTCTCGATTACAACCGGGACGGCCATCTGGACCTCTTCGTCTCCAACTACGTCGACTTCGATTTTTCTCACGCTCCCAAGCCCGGCGAAAATCTGAACTGCACCTGGAAGGGCGTACCGGTGAATTGCGGCCCGCGCGGCCTTCCGATGGGCCATCATTCGCTCTATCGCAACAATGGCGACGGGACGTTTACGGACGTCAGCGAAAAGGCCGGAATTCCGCCGTCGATGAAGAGCTACGGGATGACGGTGGTAGCGGCCGACTTCGACAACGACGGCTGGCAGGATATTTACGTCGCGTGCGACTCCACGCCCAGCCTGCTGCTGATGAACAACCGCGACGGAACGTTTCGCGAGGAGGGCCTCATTCGCGGCGTGGCCTTGAACGAGGATGGCATGGAGCAGGCCGGCATGGGCCTCGGCATCGGCGATTTTAATCTGGACGGCAACCTCGACGTCTTCAAAACCCACTTCGCCGACGACACCAACATCGTCTATACCAACGACGGCAAAGGCAATTTCGAGGACATGACCAACGGCTCCGGGCTAGGCGTGGAGACGCGCTATATCGGGTGGGGCGCGGGTGTGGTGGATCTCGATAACGACGGTCTGCCGGATCTTTTCTTCGTCACCGGAAACGTCTATCCGGAAGTGGAGGCGAAGTTGCCCGCCTATCCGCTGAAGACCCCGCGCATCGTATTCCGCAATTTGGGCGGAGGAAAATTCGAGGAGCTGATCAAGGAAGCCGGGCCCGGAGTCGAGGCGCCCCACGCCAGCCGGGGCGCGGCCTTCGGCGACTTCGACAACGACGGCGACATCGACGTGCTGATCGTCAATATGAACGAGCCGCCCTCGCTGCTGCGCAACGACGTCACAGGCACGGGCCACTGGCTCAAGGTGAAGCTACTGGGCACGAAATCGAATCGAACGGCCATCGGAGGCCGCGTGACGGTGCATTACGGCGGAAAGCTCCAGGCGCAGGAAGTGCTGAGCCAGAGCAGTTTCTATTCCGCCAACGATCTGCGGCTTCACTTCGGTTTGGGTGCAGCGGCCTCGGCCGACATCGAGGTGCGTTGGCCCACCGGCCAGAAAGAATTGTTCAAGGCCGTGCCTGCGGACCGATTGATCACGATCCAGGAAGGCAAAGGCATCGTCAAGCGCACGTGGTAGGCGCGGTTCATGGCGCCAGCCGTTCCATCGTCCAATCGTTTCGGGCTTGCCGCCTATATCGGATCCGGTCGTGCAGCCGGTTCGGCCGGCCTTGCCAGAACTCGATCGCGTCCGGCTCGACGCGGTAACCGCCCCAGTAGGGCGGCAGCGGTATGGACTCCGTGCCGTAACGCTCTTCCAGTTCCTGCATCCTCGCCGCCAGAACTTCGCGCCCCGCGATCACAGAGCTTTGATTCGACACCCACGCGCCCAGCCGATGCCCCTTCGGCCGGCTTGCGAAATACGCTTCGGACTCCTCCCGCGGCACCCGTTTCACCGCGCCCGTGATTCGGACCTGGCGCTCCAGCGGCCCCCAATAAAACAGCAGCGCCGCGCGCGGATTCTCCTCCAACTCGCTTCCCTTCTGGCTTTCGTAGCTCGTGTAAAACACGAAACCGTCGTCGCTGACGCCCTTCAACAGTACGATGCGCGCCGATGGCTCGCCAACTTTCGTCGAAGTGGCCAGCGTCATGGCGTTCGGCTCCAATAGATTCGCCGCTCGCGCTTGCTCGAACCACGCTTCGAATTGCGCGATGGGGTCGGGATTCATATCGTTCTCAACCAGACCCGCCAGCATGTAGCTCTCGCGCAACTCCGCCAGCGGCGCGCTGGCCGGCGGCCGGCGGCGCACTTCGTTGCGAACACTGCCCCAATACCAATCATCCGCGGCGCTGTAGGCGCAAAACAGAGCGTCAAGCCGGCCTTCCACCAGCTTCAGATCCGGCCCGCTCGCCGGGATCGCGGGAAGATCGGAATCGGACAACGCAAGACGCGGCGTTAAGCGCGGCAACCGATCGAGCAGTAACTCGCGGAAGCGCGCAAGATTCGCCGGCGTGCCGCGCTCGAATTGGACGATGCGATGCGACCCGAAAAGCGCAACCGAAGCCGCATCGGGGAAAACGTCGATCCGCCAACGCCCCTTCGACCGCGGTGTCATCGTACCGGCATGGAGAAATCCCCGCCGCGCTAAATCACGGGCCAAACCCTCCGTATCCCGCGTCTTCGCCTGATCCGGATTCGCCGTCGACGCGTGGATGCCCACCACCGTATCCGGGCCAGCGACGTCGTCGATCCATTTCACGATCGCCTCCGGCTCCATCGCCACATCGAGTTCTTTCAGATGCAGCGAACTCCCGTTCCATTCAAGCAGCGCCAACCCGCTCGCCCGCCCGTCCTCGCCGATATCGATCCCTGCGAAACGCATCTTCCTCCCCCACTATAGATGCGCGCGGCGGAGAATCGCACGAATTTCTTATTTCAGCTTCCGGATATAGATATTCCCGTTCAATGTCGTGAACTGCATGTCCGGGCCGCCGCCGTTGATCGTGCCGCGAGTGCCGCCTTCGAAGCGGACGCGGTATTTTCCATCGCCTCGCCGGCCGTCCTCGGTAATCGGTTTGCGATTCGCTTCCAGCTTGATGTCGAAGTCGCTGAACGACTCGCCATTGTCGGTCTTGATACGGACGTTGGCTTTCACGTCCGCCGGAAACGTCACGTCGATATCGCCGTTCAGCGAACTGAACGACATCGCCTTCTCCGCCGCGACGCGGGCAAAAGACGCCACGATCTTCCCGTTCAATGCGTTCACCAACGCCGATCCGGAGATCTTGCTCAGCGTCACCCGGCCGTTCAAATCCTCCGCCTCGATGTCGCCGTTTATCCCCTCCACCGAAATGTCGCCGTCGTTCACCGTTTTCAGTTTGAGCGAAGTGGAATAGGGAACCTGAAGCGTCAGGTCCGCCGTCTGGCTCCAGCCGCGCGTCTTCACTTCGACGACGTTGTCGGCCTCTTCCACGCTCAGTCCCGCATTGCCGGAGTCGATGCGATGCATCCCCTCGGTGTGGTCGGGCCGTGGTCCATGTTCCCGCTGAGCGCCGCCCCGCATGTGCGCCTCCACCACCACTTCTTTCCCCCCATACCCCTTCACGGTGACGCCGCCGTTCAGAAGTTGCACGTGAACCCGCGCCGGCCGCGACGGATCGCTCAGCGGAACGCTCACGCGATCCACGCCATCCTCGGCCCCCACCAGTCCGCAGAAAACGAGTGCGGTAAGACAAACAAAGTATTTCATGACGGTATTTCCTTTTTACAAATCCTGCCGGTTATGAATCCGGATCGTTCCATTCAGAGTGTCTATTTTGAGTTCCGGGCCGCCCGCGCCGATGCGGAAGCGGGAAAAATCGTTGCCACGATAGACGAAGCGTCCATTCTGGCGCGACGCTTGGGTTACAGCCGCGGGCGCTGCCGCGACATCGTAATCGGTGTATACGTCGCCGTGCATCGTTTTCACGTCGACGTCCGCGGACAGACCGGGCTGAAAGTAGAGATCGACGTCGCCGTTGATGGTGTGGAACGACGACGAACCGGACGGGTTGTGCGCGAAATGGACCGTCACCTTGCCGTTGACGGTGTGCGCGCTTCCGCTGCTCGACACGCCGGACATCTCGATGCCCCCATTTACGTTGCTCACGTCAAACCCCCCGGAGACGCCGGTCACCGCGATGTTGCCGCCGTTGACGGTCGCCAGATCCACCGAGGCGTCCACCGGAACTTCGATCTGAAAATCGTAGCGGACCTCGTAGTCTTGCCCACGGCGGCCGTTCTCGCGCCGGCCGGAATGCCCGTCCGGACATTGGCAGCGAAATGGGCCGTCCACATAGACGCGCACCTTGCCATCGGTTTGTGAAATATCCAACTTCACATCCCGCTCCGCTTCGGCCGCCGCGGATTCGTCCTCGGCGCGGAGATCTTTCTCCGCCCTGATCTTCATTTCCCGGCCCGGCGAGGCGGTGACGTGGATCGATCCCCAAATATCATCCACCTCTAGCCGCGCGGCGACGCCGGCGGGAATCGCGAAACTGCGCTGGATGGTTTCTTTCCTCTCCACCGAGGCCGCGAAAGCGGGGCCGCAAGCCGCCAAAACGCAAACGCCATACCGCGCAAGCATCGCCGCCCTCATTGCAGCCTCCGGATCGCCCACTCGGCCCGCTGCCGCACTTCAGGACTCAAGTCCGGCTGCCGCAGTAGCGAATCCACCACCGGCGCCGAGGACCGCTCCCGCAGGTCCACGAGCTGATCGAGAATCGCCACCTGCACCAGCGGCGAACTTTGCCGCGGCAACGCTTGCGAAAGGCCGGCGCGGGCCTCCGGGCTGACAGCGAAGTTGCGCAGCGCATCCACCACCGCCAGCCGCACGTTTACGTTCGAATCCGAGTTCAGCGTGTGCAGCAGTGCCGACAACACCTCGCTGTCCGATTGCTCCACGCGATACGACCAGGACACTCCCTTAAGCCGCTCGCTGGCCGATTGTTGCTGCAGCAGCGACAGTGCAACCAGTTGCCGCATGTCGTTTACCTCCTTTTGCAAATCCGTCAAACGGCTCTCCTCGCGTTCCACTCCGGGTAACGCGCTGACGCGCCCCGCCGCGATTCCACCCACCACCAGCACCAGCGCCGCGGCGATTTGAAGCCACGGATGACGCAACCATCCCGCCGGCCCCTTGCGTTCGAACTCCCTCCGCTGCCACTCGCGCAGGCTCCCATAAAACTGCGTGCGCAGGCCCGCTCCCGGCGCCGCGGCCGGCAGCGCCCCCAGCGCGTCCCAAACGCGCCGCAACTCTTCCAATTCCAACCGGCTCGCCCCGCAGGAGTCCAGATGCCGCTGCAAGTCCGCCTCGTCCCGTTCGTCGATATCGCCGCGCCACGCGCCGGCGAACAGCTCCCTCGCCTCTTCGCAGTTCATGTGTTTCAATCTCCCAATCCGCCGTCCATCAGCATGCCCTCTCCTTGGCAAGCTGGGAATAAATCTCGCTCAACGCGCGCACCGCCCGGTACACCCGCACTTTCACCGCGCCCACTTCGCAATTCAACACCGAGGCGATTTCCTCGTATTTCAAATTCTGAAACCGGCTCAGCACCAGCAGCTCGCGCTTGTCGGCGGGCAATCTGTCTAGCGCCCTCCGCAACAGCGCCACTTCCTGCTTCCGCCCCAGTTTGTCTTCCACTCCCTCGTCGCCGCTCACCGGCTCGATCTCTGGCGCGTCTCCTCCTCGTATCACCTCAAACCTCCTCTTGCGCAGGGCGTCCATGTGCGTATTTCGCGCGATCTGGTACATCCACGCCGTGAACGGGCGATCCGGTTGGAAAGTGTCCCGATACTTCAGAACGCGAAAAAAGACCTCCTGCACCATGTCTTCGCTCAAGTCCCGATTGCCGCTCAGGCGCACGAAGAACTGGAACAGCGGACGATGATGCCGCTCAAACAGCGCCGCCAGCCCGCCCAGGTCTCCCCGGCGAACGTCTTGCATCAGATGGCCGTCCGGCGTTTCGCTCACGTCTGATATTACTGTCGCGGCGCGGAATGGTTACCCGCCGAGGACGATCCGGAGATGCTCGGCCGCGTCGCGTCTACCAGACGCGGCAAGCCGGGTTCGCCACCATCGGTTGCCCGAGATGGCAGGAATACGCTTTCTGAAACTCCGGCATATTCGATACCACTCCGTTCACGCGAAACTTGCCCGGCGAGTGCGGATTCACGTTCGCGCTCAACCGGCTCATCTGTTCCGTCGTGTTCTGGCACCACACTTGGCCCCACCCCAGGAAAAATCGCTGCTCCGGCGTGAAGCCGTCGATCTTCGGCGTCTGCTTATTCTTCAGCGTGTCCATCAGCGCCATGAACGCCAGCCGCAGCCCCCCGTTATCGGCCGAATTTTCACCGAGCGTGAGCTGTCCGTTCAGATGCACCCCCGGCACCGGCTCGAAGCTCGAATACTCCTTGACGAAACACTCCGCCCGCTTTTCGAATTCCTTGGCATCCTCCGGCGTCCACCAATCCTGCAAATTGCCATGGCCGTCGAACTGCCGCCCCTCGTCGTCGAAGCCGTGGGTTAACTCGTGCCCGATCACGGCGCCGATGCCTCCATAATTCACCGCGTCGTCCATGTTGTTCTCATAAAACGGCGGCTGCAGGATGCCCGCGGGAAAATTGATGTTGTTCATCTGCGGATCGTAGTAGGCGTTCACGGTCGGCGGTGTCATTTCCCATTCCGTGCGGTCCACCGGTTTGCCGATCTTTTCCAACTCGCGCCGGAATTCGAACTGCCGGGCGCGATCCAAGTTTCCCAACGCGTCGCCGCGGACGATCTCGAGCGTCGAGTAATCGCGCCAGTGGTCGGGATAGCCGATCTTGTTCGCCACCGCCTCCAGCTTCACGAACGCCTGTTTCTTCGTCTCCGGCGTCATCCACGTCACCTGCTTCAGATCGCTATCCATCGCCTTCTCGATCTCATGCACCAGTTCGAGCGTCCGCCGTTTCCCTTCCGTTCCGAAAGTCTCCTCGACGAATTTCTTGCCCAGGTCCTCGCCCAACGCCCGGTCCGTCGCGCCCACGCACCGCTTCCATCGCGGAAGCATCTCTTTCGCGCCCGTCAGCGTCGTGCCGTAAAAATCGAAGTTTTCCTTTGCGAACGCCGCGGGCAGAAACTCCGCCACGGCATGGACATAGTGCCAGCGCATGTACGTTTTCAAATCGTCGAGTTTCGACAGGACCACCACCGATTCCAATCCGCGGAAGAAACTCGGCTCCGCGACATTGAGGCTTTCCACTCCGCCAACGCCGATCCGGTCGAAATACTTCTGCCATGGAACGAACGGACACAGCGAGGCCAACTCGGCAACGCTCATCTTGTGATAGACGTTATTCGGATTCCGTCGCGCCGTGCGATCGAGCGACCCCTTCGCCAGATCCGTCTCGATTTTCATCACCGCCTGCGCCCCCGCCGCCGCTTTGTCGCCCTCATAGCCCAGCAACGCCAACATGCGCTGCACATGGGCCATATATTTCTCGCGGATTTCCTTCGATTTCGCGTCGTCCTTCAAATAGTAGTCGCGGTCGGGAAGTCCCAATCCTCCCTGCGCCACTTCGGCGATCGTCTTCGTCGAATCCTTCGCGTCGGGGTTGGCGTTGAAGCGGAAAAATACGTTCACGTCCAGCCGGTGCAGCCGCATCAGCGCCCACGGCAGATCGGTCTTCGACGCGATGTCGTGGATATGGTCCAGCTCGGCCTTCATCGGCGCGGCGCCCTTCTTGTCGATGCCCGCCTCGTCCATACACGACGCATAGAAATCGCCGATCTTCTGCTCGCTCCCATCCCTCGGCTTCGCAGTCGAAGCGGCTTTCTCCAGAATGTTTTGCAGCACCGCGAGATTGTGGTCGCCCAGCTCGTTGAAGCGTCCCCACACGGCCCGGTCCGGTGGAATCGGATTCTTCGCGATCCACCCGCCGCAGGCGTATTGATAGAAATCCACGCACGGATCGGCCGTGGTGTCCATGGACTTCAGATCGAACCCTTCGATCTTCTTCGGAGGCTCCGATTGTGCCAAAAGAGAGGCCGATACCGGGAAAAAAGCGAACAAACAAGCCGTGCGGAATCGCGCGAAACACATTCTTTCATTGTACGCGCGCTATTTGTTCAACAGATCCAACAGGTAGTCGTTGCCTTCCTTGGAGTTCATGATCGAAAGCTTCTGCACGATCTCCCGCTTGCGCGCCGGGTCGGTCTCCTTCTTCGCCAGCTCCACCAGCGCCTTGGCGTTTCCTTGAAGAAACAAGCCGTTGATCGCCGCCCGCCGCGCCGCCGCGTCCGTGTCTTTGGTATAGATGGAAACTAGGTAATCGCCGGTCTTCTCGCGCCCCATCAGCCCCAGCTTTTCGATTGCGTGAGCTCTCAGACCGGCATCCCGCTCCGTCTTCACCAGATCCATGAGGCGCTCGGAGTGACCGCTGACAAAAAGTCCGTCGATCACCGCCCGCTTCACTCCGGGGTCCGATTCCGTCGAGTAAAGCTGCACCAACTCATCTACGCCTCCCGACACTCCCAGTTGATTCACCGCGTGCCGGCGAAGCTCCGGGTCGGTCTCCGTTTTGGCCACCGCCAGCAGATCGGCGCGATCGCCGGAGACCATCAGACTATTTAGAATCCTTCGCTTCAACTCGGGTGAGTTCGACGCCCGGTACGCATCCACCAGCGATTGCCGGCTCTCCTTGCCGCCGAAAATCCCGAGATACTCCACCGCCTTACTCTGCAACTCCGGATTGCCCTGGCCCTTTGCGACGCCCGCCAGGATATCGCGAGCCTTCGGCGATCCGCTCTGCGCCAGCACAAACAGCGCCCGTTCCTTCAATTGCCGCGAATTGCCGCTCTTCAGAATCTTCTCGAGCATCGGTAGCGCCCGGTCCGGATCGGAATTCACCAGCGCGTTCAAGGCCAGCAATTTCAAATCGTCGTCCCCGGCGGACTCCGGTGCTACCGGCGCGCCCGATGCCTGCCGCACCTCCACCTCCAGCGCCTTGGCGTCCTCCTGCCACCGGCTCGCCGGATAGCTCTTACGCAACTCGGCGAGCGTCGTCAATGCCTCATTCCTGCGCCCAAGACGGTTCTCAGCCCAGGCCTTCCAATAGAGCGCGCCGTCGGAACGCGCGTCTTTCCCGCGGAGCGCCGCGTCGAAAGCGGCGATCGCCTTGTCGTATTGGCGCGCGTCGATGGCCGCCACTCCCGCGCGGTAATCGCCTTGCGCATCCTGCGCCCACGCGATCCCGCAAGATAGCGCCGCAACCAAAATCAACGATCGTTTCCACATGGCTTTATCCCTCTCAAAGATTCCCCGCCGCGGGCCGCTCGCGCTGCCTCACCTGCGAACCCACCACTCGTACCTTGAACAAAAGCCCCTCGGCATCGATACGCTTCTGCAACTCCTCCAGGTGCCGCGCTGAAATGTCGGAGGGTCCGTTGGCGATCTCCACCAGCACACGCTCCAGGTCGTCCAGCACGCTCGCCAGCGCTCCATCGCCCGCCGTCCGCGCCGTCTGCCGGTATAGCCGGTTGTCGTCGAGCAAATCTTCCGCCGTGCGCCGTTCGGACGAAATATCCACGTTGCCGCCGCCGGAGGGAGCGTGGGTCAACTCCGCCAGCACCACCTGCGACCGGTCCAGATGATCTCCCACGGCGACCATAAGTACGCGCTCCCGCACAGCGCCCGCTTTCGCCGCCGCTCCGCCCGTTTCCGGCGGCGGCCAATACCGCCCCGCTAGAAATGCCGCGATCACCAGCGCCGCCAGCGCCGGAACCCAAACCAGCGTCCGCCATCCCGCCCACTCGCGCTTCGCTTCCGGACGGTCTTCCAGCCTCAGCCGCGCCCACACCTCCGCGCCATACCCGGCCCCGCGCTCCGGCGCGTCCACTTCGCTCACCGCGTCCAGCGCCGATTGCATCCGGCCGTATTCCTCCCGGCACGCCGCGCAATCCGCCATATGCTCCGCCGCGCCTGGGACGGCCTCGCCGTAATAGTGAAGCGCCAATTGATCCGCATTCAGATGTTTCATCTCGCCCCGCTCATCATCGGCTCCAGCGCCTGCCTCAGCTTTTGCACGGCGCGAAAAACGCTGTGCTTCGTCGCGTTCGTTCCCGTCCCGAGCGACGCGCCGATCTCTTGAATCGATAGCCCCTCGAAGTGACGCAGCACGAACGCCGTCCGCTCCTGCGCCGTCAATGTCTGAAGCGCCGCTTCCACCGTCTCGCGAATCCTCCCGCTGAACACCAGCCGGTCCGGCCCGGGCGCGCTCGCCGCCACGCGATCCAAAATATCCCCATCCTCGCGATGGTTCACCATTCGCCCCCGGTCGCGGCTCTTCTTCTGCCGGATCAGATCCAAGGAATAATTTGCCGCGATGCGATGCAGCCATGTTCCAAAACTCGACCGCGATTCGTAATTGCGCAAATCGCGCCAGGCGCGAAGAAACGCCACTTGCACCACATCTTCCGCGTCCTGTTCGTTGCCTGTCATGCGATACGCCAGCCGGAACAGAGCGCGGCTATGCCGTTCGACAAGCGTGCGGAACGCGTCGCGGTCTCCCGCGAGCGCCCGGCTCACCGCCGAGGAATCGCTCTCTTCCATCGCCCGTTTAGACTACGCCCAACCGAAGCGGTTAGTAAAGTTCGTGTTTTCGGCCCTAAAGCGAGCCGGAGTCCGGCGCTTCGAAGCTCGCCAGCGCTTTGCCCTCGTCCTCGAAAACCTCGAAGACCGTGTAGAGCTTGGTGATCTGCAGCAAATCCTTCGCACGCCGGTTCAGATTCACCAGCTTCAACCGTCCGCCGCGGCTGGTCACATGGGTATACGCCGAAACCAACTCCCCCAACCCGCTCGAATCGATGAAGTACACATCGCCCAGGTTCAATAGAATTTTCTTGCGCCCCTGGACGATCGCTTCCTGGATCCACCCGCGAAGGCGGCTGGTCGCCTCGCCGAGCGTGATCGAACCGGTGAGCGTGATGACGCTCACATCGCCCACTTCCCAATCGATCGCTTCAAGGCTCATCGCAATTCGCCCCTCCCCGGATGGCCCGGTTAAGCGCGCTCCTGGTAAGTTCCCTCGGACGTGCTGATGCGGATCATTTCGCCCTCGATAATGAACGGCGGCACCTGCACCACCAGTCCCGTCTCCATCTTCGCCGCTTTCGTCACGTTGGAAACCGTCGATCCTTTCAGGCCCGGCTCGGTCTCCATCACTTTCATATCCACCGTCGGCGGCAGTTCCACGCTCATCGGCTTGCCTTCGTAAAACTCCACGTTCACCTTCAACTGAGGGATCAGGTAATCCACGGCGTCGCCCAGAATGTCCTTGGTCAGGTGCATCTGCTCGAACGTCTCCGTATTCATGAAGTAATAATACTCGCCGTCGTCGTATAGATACTCCATCTCCTGCTCGTCCAGCATAGCCCGCTCCACCCGGTCCTCGGAGGAGAACCGGTGCTCGGTCATCGACCCCGTCCGCAAACTGCGCATCTTTACCTGAACGAAGCCTCGCAAGTTCCCCGGCGTGCGGTGAACCATGCTGAAAATGGAGTAAAGTTCGTTGTTGAACTTCACCACCATCCCTGGGCGTACTTGTGTCGCTGCGATCATTCCTGGCGATACCCTTCCAATCCCGGAGTAATTTACCATTCTAACAGGCGCGGCGCCCCGCGCTTATTTTCCGGGATTCTCAATCCGCTTCCGCGCCAGGTCCAGGTTTCTCCGCGCCGCCTCGTTGGAAGGATCGCTTTTCACCGCCGCGGCGAATTGCTCCGCCGCCGCCGCGAAGGCTCCCGTGCGCGCCAGCACCACACCATAACTGTTGCGGATTGCCGCATCGCCGGGCGCAAGCCTCGTAAGCTCCTCATAACACCCCGTGGCCTCCATCAACTTTCCCGCCCGCTCGGCCTCCGCGCCGCTCTCCTTCAAGGCTTCCGTTAATCGCTCTCGCGCCGCCGCGTCCCCCGGGGCCGCCGCAACCACGCGCCGGAATTCACCCTCGGCTTCCTCCAACTTCCCTTGCGCAGCCAGGGCGTTGGCCAGATTGTAGCGGGCGTTCGTATATCCCGGTTGCACCCGCAATGCATGACGGAACTCCTCCTCGGCGTCCGCGAACTTGTTCTCCGTTTCATAGGCCGCCCCGAGCGCGTTCAGCGCCGCCGGCTGATCCGGCTGCGCCCGCAGCGCCTCTTGCAAATAACCGATCGCCGCCTCCGGCCGCTTGCGCCTCAGCATCAGCGCTCCCAGGTTGAAGTGTGCGGAAAAATCGGCCGGGTACTTCTCCAACCGCCGCCTCATCACCGCTTCCTGCAGCACCGCGCGTTGATCGCCCTCCCCGCGCGGCAAAAGCTGCAGCCACAGGTGCCCCATCTCGTCGGTGGATTGATCGCCCGCCCGCACGCGCACCGGCGGACGATTGGGGTTCCGATTGTTTCCCTTCGAATTGTCGTAATGGAAGCGCATCGAAATCACCGTGCCCTTGGGCAGAAAAACGGGCCGGCGATAATGATAAACCGCCTGCCAGTTGAGATCCCAATCGGGGATGCGCACCAGCCATTCCCTCCGTCCGCCAGGCAGGGTCGCATAACCCTCCAGCAGTTTGCCCAGGTAGTGGGCGTGCGGGTAGACGGCCAGGACGTCGGCGTCCACCGGCAGCCGGAAATCGTCGGTCACGAGAAAATCGGCGTCGCCTGGCGGAATATCCAACGCGCCGTCGTGCTCAAGCTGCACCAGCATCGGAAACTTCGTGGGAGGGCGATCCGTAAAATACAACCCCACCGACGGCCGCACCTCTTCCGGCTTTCCCGAGGGTTGCAAGTGGACATTCAACACCAGATCGTCGGCCGGATCGAGACGCCACGCCAACCCGTCCGGCTCCGCGCTCGGTACGCTTCCCGGTTTCCAAAAAAGGAAGTGGCTGTCCGGATCGAAGGCGCCGGCCTCGATCGTTAAATCCATCCCCGGAAAGCCCGCGCCAGGGCTTTTCTCCTGCAGCCGCGCCGAGTGCGCGCGATCCACCAGCATGTTCGCGTGATGCACGATGCGGCGGTTGCCCGGCCGGATCTCGATCGCCCTTACGTAACGCGTCGTCTTTACGTCGGGCGTGAGAACGAAGTTCCAAAAGACATCCCGGCCCGCCGCAGGCGTCACATAGGCCCGCTTCGCTTCCACCACCAAGTCCGGCGTCCCAAGCTGCCACCCTTGCGTGAAATGCGGAAGCGCTGGCAACTCAGCCAAGGGCCCTTCGGGCGCCCCTTCTTTAACCCACGCGGCGATCAGCCGGATCTGCGCATCCGTCAACCGCCGCTCACCGGCGAACTCCCCATAGCCGGCCTGCGGCAGCCATGGCGGCATGTATCGCTGGGCCGTCACCGTCGCGATTTGGCGCGCGTGTTTTTTTACGTCCTCATAAGTGAGCAGTGCGAACGGCCCCGCCTCGCCCGGCCGGTGACAGGACGCGCAGTATTTGAAAACGATCGGCGCGACGTCGCGAGTGAACGTCGCCGGAGTTTCGGCCGCCCCAATTCGCACGGCCTGCGACAACGCCAGCACCAAGGCCGTCCATTTCATTCGAGATCGGCGATATAGCACCCGATGGCGTGCGTCGAAGTCTCCGCCACGGGCTTGCCACGAAGGGTCGCCTCGATCGCGTCCTCTAGATCGTGCTTCGATGCCTCCGCGCGGCTCTTGCCGAAATCCACCACGCGGTCGTCGATCCGCCCGTGATACACCAGCTTCCCCGCCGCGTTGAACACCGCCGCCTCCGGCGTGATCGACACCTGGGAGCGCTTCACCAGTTCCCGCGACGGATCGCGCAGCGCCGGAATGTGATATCCGTACTCGCGCAGGTGCTTGTCAATCGACGCCTCCGTTTCCGCCCGGTCCGGGTAAACCAGAAAAAACGCGACGTTCTTCTTCGCGAACTCGTCGTGCAAGCGCTCGATCTCCGGCGCGTACCGGTTCGATACCGGGCAATCCGTCCGCACAAAAATAAACACGCGCGCCACCGCCGTGCCGCCGAATGGATCGCCTGGCGCCAGTCCCGCATTCAAACATGTGACGCCAGCCGCGATGGCCAGAACAGCGCGCAGGCGTGGCAACCCCATATCCGCAGCATAGCATCGGATTTCGCGGGCCCGAATCTTTTGCCACGGCGCGTCTCTCCCAGGCATCCTACCAACAGGGACACGTATGCTAAAACCGTGAGCGTTCTCAAACTGGACCGCGTGAGCAAGCGGTATTTAACCGACGGCGCCGCGGTGCATGCGCTCAACGAAGTGTCGCTCGACGGCGCGCCCGGCGAGTTTATCGCTCTCGTGGGCCGGAGCGGATGCGGCAAGTCCACGCTGCTCAACCTCGCCGGCGCCATGGACTTTCCCACCGGCGGCGAAGTGTTCATCGATGGGCGCTCCACCGCCTCTCTGAACGACGCCGCTCTCACCCGCCTCCGCCGCGAAAAAGTCGGCTTCGTTTTCCAATCGTTCCAGCTTCTGGCCAATCTAAGCGCCGTCGAGAACGTCGAGCTGCCTCTGTTACTCGCCGGCGCCAAACGCGCGAGAGAGGCGGCGATGGAGCGCCTCGCGTGGGTGGGAATGCCCGATCTCGCCGCTCGCTACCCTCACCAGCTCTCCGGCGGCCAGATGCAGCGCGTCGCCATCGCCCGCGCGCTCGTCAATTCCCCGCGCCTGCTCCTGGCCGACGAGCCTACCGGCAATCTCGACACCGCTACCGGCGCCGTCGTCCTCGACCTCCTGCGCCATCTCGCGTCGCAACAAGCAACCACGGTCCTCATGGCCACTCACAGCATGGAAGCCGCATCGCTTGCGACGCGCGTCGTGCATATGCGAGACGGCCGCATCGAGCGCGTGGAGATTCCGCCCTCCGGTTGACATGCAGGCGTTCCGATTCTTCCTTCGCTTCATACTCCGGCCCCTCCGCAGCGATCCTCTGCGCGCCGTGCTCATGGCGCTGGCCATCGCTCTCGGGGTCGCCGTCGTGCTCGCCATCGAACTGGCCGGTCAAGCCGCGGCTGGCTCGTTCCATTCCTCCATCGAAACCCTAACGGGCGATGCCGATTTCGAAGTCTCCGCGCCCGGCGGCATCCCCGCTTCCGCCGCCGGAGTTCTGCTTCGCTTACCCTATCCCCTCGATGTGCGCCCGCGCATTGAGGACTTCGCCGAGGTTCCCCGCACCGGCCGCGTCGTTCCTTTCCTCGGCGTCGATATGGTCGCCAACGCCATCGGCGGCGACGGCGATCTCGACGATCTGGCCACCGGCCATCGCATCTGGCTCGGCGTTCCTTTTCACAAAAAACGCGGCGACCGCATCCAGCTACTGATCGGCGATCGCGCCGTCGATTTCACAGTGCAAGGCACGCTCGACGCCCTCAACGGCGAAGTCGCCGTCGTCGATCTCTCCCTCGCCGACGCGCTGCTCCATCGCCAAGGCCGCCTCGATCGCATTCTCGTTCGCGTCCCCTCCGGACGCTCGATCGGCGAATGGCAAAGCATCCTCCGCTCCAGCCTGCCCGCCGGCGCCGTCATCGCCCCGCAAGGCGCGCGCACTCGCGAGAACCGCAAAATGCTCGAAGCCTTCCGCTGGAATCTGCGCGTGCTCAGCTACATCGCGCTCGTCGTCGGAGCCTTCCTCATCTACAACACGATCTCCGTTTCCGTCGTCCGTCGCCGCGCCGAGATCGGTATCCTGCGCGCGCTCGGCGCAACTCGTGCCACCGTGCTCGCCGCTTTCCTAGGCGAAGCGGGGTTCTTCGGCCTCACCGGCGGCCTGCTCGGCATCGCTCTCGGCCGCCTCATGGCCGAAGGCGCGCTTCGCTTGGTGGCCGCCACCGTCGATTCGCTCTACGTCAGCAGTACGCCCGCGCCCATCGTTCTCACCGCGCAGTCGATGATGCTCGCCCTCGTCACCGGCATCGGCGTCACGCTCGTCTCCGGCCTCGCTCCCGCCCGCGAGGCCGCGCTCGTTTCGCCGGTCGAAGCCATGGCCCGCGGCCGCGTCGATTACCGTTCCCGCGTCCATAAACTGCGCGATCTTCTCCTCGCCGCGCTCTTCGGCCTCGCCGCCGCCCTCGCCTCCCAAGCGCCGCCCATCGGCGGAAAACCGCTCTTCGGCTACCTCGCCGCCATTCTCCTCGTCGCCGCCGGTGCGCTCGCCATCCCCGCCATTGTCGCCGCCTTCTGCACCCACACGGGCGCGTTCTTCCATCGCGCCTTTGGTGTGGAGGCCCTGCTCGCCGGCCGCAGTCTGCTTGCCTCTCTTCGCCGCACTTCGGTCCTGGTCGGCGCTCTCTCCACCGCCCTCGCCATGATGGCCGCCGGCGGCAGC